>Ga0181605_10002322_pt1 | contig 16751 bp, 16 predicted proteins | sample 041ome_11_FD_148676 | JGI IMG/M metagenome (GOLD analysis project Ga0181605, IMG submission 148676) | Coastal salt marsh microbial communities from the Groves Creek Marsh, Skidaway Island, Georgia - 041411US metaG (spades assembly) | ecosystem: Environmental > Aquatic > Marine > Intertidal zone...
GTTTATGGCCCATGGGTCCGATGCGGCGGTTCGCGTGATTGGGCGCGCCAAGATCACAGCAGATCCAGACATGTGCCAGCGGTTTCAAAAGGATCGCCACCTGCCTAAGACCGTCATGATCATCGAGGTTGATGAGGTCTATTGTCAATGTGCGCGCGCTATTTTGCGATCTGACCTGTGGGCTGGTGCGGCGGTTGAAGGCCTTCCAACCTTGGGGGAATTGTTGGTCGAAGCCAAGAATGGCGATTTTGATGGCGTTACTTACGACGCCAATTGGTCGGCCCGCGTCAACGAAACACTTTGGGGGGACAGCTGATGCCTGCACTTTTGCCAACCGAATTTTTTGGGGAAATCGTCTGGTTGGGCCGCGTTATCGATATGGGGGCGGGGATCCAATCAACCGCAATTCCCAATATCGCTGTGACCCTAGATGGCCCTGACGGCGAAGCACATGGCGGATTGACGCGACCATCATGTTCGCGGGTCCTTTCCCAATATCCGCGCGGGACAACAATCCGAAACGTGCGTCAGATGTCGATTGTCTCGGCTGAAGAGTTGGACATCATTGCCAACAAAATCGGGTTACCCCACATTGACCCTGCTTGGTTGGGGGCATCCATGGTTGTGCGCGGTATTCCTGATTTTTCACACGTTCCACCCTCAAGCCGTTTGCAGGCAGAAGACCTAACAACACTTGTGATCGATATGCAAAATCGTCCCTGTCATTTGCCGGCCAAGGTGATTTCTTCGGTATCTGAAACAGCCGCAAAATCATTTAAAACGGCCGCCAAAGGCCGGCGCGGTGTCACGGCATGGGTCGAACACCCGGGGCATTTGGCGGTTGGGAATCAATTGCGCCTGCACATTCCCGATCAACGCGCATGGCAGAAAATAAATTCATAAAGGCAACTTGTCGTTTCTGATGCGAAACTTCTCTGCGGCATCCCGCCGCAACAAGCGATTGAAATGTCGGAAATGCTGTGTTTGGTCCGTTTGCGACAGGATATACCCCACACCATGAACAGCCGTATTTCGGCCACAGGGGACCTACCATGAGTTACAAATCAGACATCGAAATCGCACGCGAAGCGAATAAAAAACCGATCCAAGAAATCGGTGCAAAACTTGGAATCCCAAGTGAACATCTTTTGCCCTATGGTCATGACAAAGCAAAGGTTGGTCAAGATTTCATCAATTCCGTCCAAGACCGCAAAGACGGTAAATTGATCCTCGTGACCGCGATCAACCCAACCCCTGCCGGTGAAGGCAAGACAACCACCACAGTTGGTTTGGGCGATGGTCTAAACGCGATTGGTAAAAAAGCGGCAATCTGTATCCGCGAAGCATCCCTTGGTCCATGTTTCGGCATGAAGGGTGGCGCAGCGGGGGGTGGTTACGCCCAAGTTGTTCCAATGGAAGAAATGAACCTGCATTTCACGGGCGACTTCCACGCGATTACATCGGCGCACAACCTGTTGTCCGCGATGATCGACAACCACATTTACTGGGGTAACAAATTAGAAATCGACGAACGCCGCGTTGTCTGGCGTCGTGTGATGGACATGAACGACCGCGCATTGCGCGACATGGTGACATCCCTTGGCGGTGTCTCAAACGGGTTCCCACGCCAAACAGGGTTTGACATCACTGTAGCGTCAGAAGTCATGGCGATTTTGTGTCTGGCAACCGATCTGAAAGATCTGCAAAAACGTTTGGGGGACATCATCGTCGCGTACCGTCGTGATCGCACCCCAATCTATTGTCGCGATATCAAAGCAGACGGCGCAATGACCGTGTTGTTGAAAGACGCGATGCAGCCAAACCTTGTGCAAACATTGGAAAACAACCCTGCGTTTGTTCACGGCGGCCCATTCGCAAACATCGCGCATGGCTGTAACTCGGTCATGGCGACAACCACTGCGTTGAAATTGGCTGATTACGTTGTGACCGAGGCGGGCTTTGGCGCGGACCTTGGTGCAGAGAAATTCATGAACATCAAATGCCGCAAAGCGGGCATTTCCCCATCCGTCGTGGTTGTTGTGGCAACAGTTCGCGCAATGAAAATGAATGGCGGTGTGGCAAAGGCGGATCTGGGCGCAGAAAACGTTGATGCAGTGAAAAAGGGTTGTCCAAACCTTGGCCGTCACATTGAAAATGTGAAATCCTTCGGGGTTCCTGTTGTCGTTGCAATCAACCACTTTGTGTCTGATACAGACGCCGAAGTTCAAGCTGTCAAAGATTACGTCGCCTCTATGGGGTCAGAAGCTGTCTTGTGTAAACATTGGGCTGAAGGGTCAAAAGGCATCGAAGCGCTGGCACGCCGTGTTGCGGAAATCGCCGATGCAGGTATGGCAAACTTTGCACCGCTTTACGGCGATGAGCTGAGCTTGTTTGAGAAAATCGAAACGATTGCAAAGCGTATTTACCGCGCCGACGAAGTTTTGGCCGATGCGAAAATCCGCACGCAGCTGAAAGAATGGGAAGCGGCAGGCTACGGCCATTTGCCCGTCTGTATGGCGAAAACGCAATATAGCTTTACCACAGATCCAAACCGTCGCGGTGCACCAACAGGGCATTCTGTTCCTGTGCGTGAAGTCCGTCTCAGCGCGGGCGCGGGCTTTGTTGTCGTCATCTGCGGTGAGATCATGACAATGCCAGGTTTGCCATCTGTGCCAGCATCTGAAACGATCATGCTAAACGAATTGGGACAAATCGAAGGTTTGTTCTAATATCACACAAAACGGGGCAAGCCGGTGGCTTGCCCCATCGTTTTAATTCAATAGGATATGGGTCCATGACAGCAACCGTAATCGATGGCAAAGCGTTTGCCGCAACAGTTCGCGGCAAGGTGGCGGAACACGTTGCACAGCTAAAAGAAGTTAACGGCATCACGCCCGGTTTGGCCGTTGTTTTGGTTGGTGAAGACCCCGCAAGTCAAGTTTACGTGCGTTCAAAAGGCAAGCAAACCGTCGAAGTTGGCATGAATTCGTACGAACATAAACTGTGCGCGGATACGTCCGAGGCTGATTTGCTGGCATTGATCGACCAGTTGAACAACGATCCTGCGGTCCATGGAATTTTGGTGCAATTGCCGTTGCCAAAGCATTTGAACGAAGACCTTGTGATCAATTCCATCAGCCCCACCAAAGATGTGGACGGGTTCCACATTTCCAACGTTGGTCTTTTGGGAACGGGTCAAAAGGCGATGGTGCCTTGTACGCCTCTGGGATGTTTGATGTTGCTGCGTGATTATCACGGGTCGTTGTCCGGGATGAATGCGGTTGTAATCGGTCGTTCAAATATTGTCGGCAAACCGATGGCGCAGTTGCTGTTGGGCGATAGCTGCACCGTCACAATCGCGCATTCACGCACCAAAGATTTGCCTGAGGTCGTGCGTCGTGCAGATATCGTTGTGGCGGCCGTTGGGCGCCCTGAAATGGTGGTTGGTGATTGGATCAAGGAGGGCGCAACCGTGATCGACGTCGGCATCAATCGGATTGAAAAACCCGAAGGCGGAACACGTTTGGTCGGGGATGTTCATTATGAAAGTGCCGCTGCCGTCGCAGGTGCGATCACACCCGTTCCAGGGGGTGTTGGGCCAATGACGATTGCATGTCTTTTGGCGAATACGCTGACCGCGTGTTGTCGCGCCAATGCTTTGCCCGAGCCGGATGGGTTAACCGCCTGAGATCCTTGTGGTTTTTCACCTTTGCTTGGGCAAAGGTGAAAATGCCTTCGGCGAGGATATTTTTTGACAGAAAATGAACCTTGCGATTAGCGCGGCATTGGAATGGGTCGTGCTGATTTTCCTGTAAGTACAGCAAGCGCGTCAGGTCGCATGAGCGTCGAGAGCGGCGGCAGATGTGACCCAAGCCCCCCTGTGAAGGTGCCATATGCGGGCATAATCACGCGATTCATGTCGATCAAAAAGCACGGGCGGGATACGCCGCGCCCCTGAACGCTCAGCTGCGCTTTGGGATGAAAGTGTCCTGATATTTCGCCGCTGCTGTGTCTGTTCGTTTCGTGGCGAAAGACAAGTGGCGGTATGGGCAGTTCCGAGAGATGCGAACCACCAAGTTCAAGCGGCCCCGGATCGTGGTTGCCCGTGATCCAAATCCATTTGCGACCCGCTTGGAGACGCGCAATCCAAAGTTTTTCGTCGTCGGGTAAGTTTTGTTCGGACATGTTGTCATCAAAGCTATCCCCAAGGCAAATCATGGTCTGTGCGTTGGTTCGCGTTATGTCGGCCTCTAATCGAAAGAGCGTGTCACGTGTTTCGTATGGGGGCAGCATCGGGCCGCCCCTGCGCGCGTGGCGTTCGGCCTTACCCAGATGTAGATCCGAGACCACAAGAATACGGCGATCTGGCCACCAAAGACCACCCGAGGGAAGTGCCTTAAGGCGGGCACCAGAGAGCGAAAATGGATATGTCGTCATGCGTCTACTGGGCCAGAAATCCAGATGGCTTGCAAGGTCATTCTTTTAAACCTGCAGCTTGGAACAGCGCCTTGGTCTCGGCGTCTAAAATGCGTTCGATGCCTTCACCCTGGATATGGATGCGACCCACCTCAAGCAACAGCGGGGCGGCGAACGGGGAGACATGGGGCAAGTGCCTGTGTTCGATCCTGTCGCCCACACGTTCCAACATGGCGTTGATGCGTCCATAATCGACCAATCCTGACAGGGCTTCGGTTTGCGCGATGCGCATCAAAAGGTGATCGGGGTCATATTTGCGCAAAGTGTCGTACAAGATATCAGAAGAAAAGCTTGCCTGTCGTCCAGACTTTCGAAGTCCGAGCAAGTTTCGTTCGATCAGGCCTGCAATCGTCGCAACGGAACGGAATGCTTGTTTCATCACTGCATTCGATGACAGCCACGTTTCAAAACCGTTTTGCAGGGCAGATTTATCAAAGAGGTCCTCTGGGGTGTCGATTTTGTCCAAACCCCAAATCAACGTTGCATAATCGGTGGCGACAAACCCCATGGGGGCGGTTCCGAGGGTTTCCATGCGATTGGTCAGCAAAAGACCCAAGGTTTGCTGTGCATTGCGCCCTGCAAATCCAAAGACGCAGAGGTAATTTTGATCTTTATGGGGGAATGTTTCAACCAATAGGCTGTCACGGTCGGGCAGGCGCGACAAGCTGCGTTGTTGGTCAAGCCAGTGACGTGTGTAATCAGGTAGATCCGCAAAAGCATCGGTTTCGAACCCTGTCAGGATGCGATCACACAGTTGTGTCGATGTTGCAAATTTGGTTCCCATGAAGGTTGCGATTTTTGGTTTTTTGGTGGCAGCCCGCGACACCATGACAGTCAATTCGCGCATAGACTCGAACCGCACAATCTGCCCGCCGATCAAAAACGTGTCCCCCGGCGCAAGTGTGGCGGCAAAGCTTTCTTCGATCTCGCCCAAAGGTTTGCCGGCGCGATTTTTGCCCAACCGTACTTTTACGGTGTCTGTGTCTTGGATGGTGCCGGCGTTCATCCTGATCCTGTGGGCCGCACGGGGATCGCGCAATCGGATCTTGCCATCGGGGCCATATTGCAGGCGATGCCAATTGTCATAGCGGCGCAAAGCGTATCCGCCTGTCACGCAAAAATCCAAACAGTCATCAAAGGTTGCGCGGGTCAGATCGCTATAGGCGCCCACAGTTCGGATTTCATCGAACAAGGACGCTGGGTCCAAGGGTCCGGCGCATGCGAGCAACACGATATGTTGGCACAAAACATCCAATGGACCACGCGGGGGGGGATCCCCATCCAAATCGCCGTCAAGAACAGCGGTCAGTGCCGCGTGGCATTCAATGATTTCAAACCGATTGGCAGGAACGATCATTGCTTTTGACGGCGTGTTGTAGCGATGGTTCGCCCGACCTATCCGCTGCACCAAACGTTTCACATTTTTTGGGGCCCCAATCTGGATCACCAAATCCACATCGCCCCAATCGATCCCCAGATCCAGACTGCCTGTGCAGACGATTGCCCGCAACTGGCCTTGGACCATGGCCTGTTCCACCTTGTGGCGTTGTTCGCGGTCCAATGATCCGTGGTGAATGGCGATTGGCAGGTTGTCGTGATTGGCAAGCCAGAGATTGTGGAAAAAGATTTCGGCCTGTGCGCGCGTGTTGTGGAAAATGAGCGTTGTCTTATGCGCTCTTATTTGGTCCAAGACATCTGCAATGGCATAGTTTGCACCGCCGCCTGACCATGGCGGGGGTGTGTCGCCCAAGAGCATCGAGATATCAGGCGGTGGACCTGCATCGGCGTACAGAATGGGACAGGGCGAAGGGTGCGGCGCCATCAACCTTGCGATGGCGTTCGGGTCATCGACCGTTGCCGATAATCCGATACGGCGCAAGGTTGGGCTGTGTTGTTGTAACCGACCAAGCGCCAAAAAAAGCTGATCGCCGCGCTTGGTTTCTGACAAAGCATGGATTTCGTCGATGATCACCCGTTTTAATGTCGAAAAGAATGTTTCGGCTTCAGGATAGGATACCAAGAGCGCAAGGCTTTCGGGCGTGGTCAGCAGGATATGCGGGGGATCGACACGTTGGCGGCGTTTGGTCGATTGCGATGTATCGCCTGTGCGATCTTCGACGCGCAGGTTCAGACCCATTTCGGTGATGGGGGCTGTGAGGTTGCGCTTGATATCATTGGCCAGCGCCTTGAGTGGCGAGACATAGAGTGTATGGAGCCCCGTGTGTTCGCCGGTCGCCAATTCGATTAAACTGGGTAGAAATCCAGAGAGGGTTTTCCCCGCCCCCGTAGGTGCAATTAACAATTGTGCGGGATAATGCGCCGTTTCAATCAGCTGTGATTGATGCGGATGCAGCGTCCAGCCTTTGTGCTTGATCCACGCATTGATATGATCCAGACCGTTCATATAAGGGATCAGATCGGATCAGACGATCAATCAGACCGTCATTTTCAACGCGACGACGTAATAGAGGATGAGCGCAGAGCCAAGCGCGATCCCCATCGGCAAGTGAAGTCCCGCTGTCCAGCATTTCCAATCTGGCGTCATGCGGCGGATGGGGGAAATGCGGGCAATCAGCATCAGGATCGGTGTTGCCATCATGGTGCAGACCAAAATAACCGCGGCACTGACCCAGTCCCCCGATGCAACAAACAACGCACCCGCGGCGACGAATTTCGCGTCACCCCCGCCGATCATGCGAAAAGCGTTCATCGCAAAGGTGATGCCCAAGGCAATCGCCGCATACGCCCACCGCCAAAGATACGCATCCAAAGGCAGAATGAAAAACCCAATGACGGCGAAAATACCAGCCAACAACAAGACGGTGTTATTGGTAATCTTCATGTGTCTCATGTCGTTCCACCCCGTCCAAAGACCAAAGGCGATCAGAATGGGTAGGAAAATCATGATTTCAGTTTGCGAAAGATTCATTTTAGCCTCAGGTGTTTTCAAGTGCATCTAGGCTGCGCTGTGCAGCTTCGAAATATTGGGGGTGGGTTTCTAACGCGTCGCTGAACAAGGCTTTTGCTGTTTTGACATCACCGCGCTTTGTTGCAGAAAGACCCATTGTATAGAGCAGCTCAGCACGCTCAATTTGCGTCATCTCGACCACGGGCAGGGTATAGATTCCACGGGCTGCACGGGAGAGAACCAGGTTGTTTTTGACAGTAAAGCGCGTCTTATCATGGGTGAGCGATTGCATGAACAATTTCTCGGCACCTTGGTAATCCCCGCGTGTGAGCTTGGAATAGCCCCAGTTGTTCAACACGCTTGCAGGATTGACGGTCAGACCTGTGGCGATTTCATAAAAGCTGTCTGCGCGCTTCCATTCTTTTTGGCTGTCTGCGACCATCGCTTCAAGACGATAGCGATCATAGGTTTCTACGGTCGGCGGTACGCTGTCCAAGGCGGCTTTCGCTTTTTCCCATTGGCTGTCGCGGATCAATGCCTCGGCATAGCGCACGCGATCATCGTTGGTCGCATCAGGATGCTGTATAACGTTCGCCCATGCTGCGACGCCTTCTGCATTGAGGCCTGCGCGCACCAAAGATAACGCCAAGCCACGCCTAAATTCCAGATTGTTTGGGTTTTGATTTACCGACCTCCGGAAATATGTCACTGCCTCATTCGGATCAGCAACGGTCAACATAACATCGCTAAGTTCGCTTTCTGCAACAACATTTACGTCTTGCAGCTTGCGATCAACTTGGTTTTCTGTGCCCATTTGACAGCCGGACACAATACACGCACACGCAGATACAACTACCAAAAATTTTTGGCGCATAAGTGTTTCCCACCGCTCGTGTATCATGGGAAAAGCCCGTCATCGTCTGACGCGTTTTCGGTTGTTCCCTGATACGGTTCATTGTTTTTTTCTTTACTATAAAGGCTTTCCTCACGCTTTTCCAATGCTAATCGTAAATTCTCACGCAGTGAGTCATTTTCGCCATTATCAAGCGCGACAGCACGCTGGAAAATCGGAGCGGCCTTGGCATAGTCCCCTTTGGACATATAAGCCATGCCCAGATTGTTCCAAAGTCCGGGCCATTGCGGTTCCAATTTGAGAGCTTTTTCAAACAATTTCTGGGCCTGATCCACGCGACCTAACCGAAAATGCGCAACCCCCATCGCTGATAGGATTTCGGGGCTGAGGCCCTGTTTTGCTGCTGCGCGATGAAAGGCATCGAGCGCCAATTCATATTCGCCATTTTCCATCAAGCGTTGGCCAACGATAAGCCCGTCAACCTCTTGTCCTGTCGGGTCAATGCCGGGGGCGAAAGCATCCGTCGGAACACGCATGGTCGGACCGCAAGCCGCCAAGATGCACACCGCAACAAAACACAGCCAACTGTGGCGCATGTCGATCCCCTAGAATAAACCAGATCCCCCAAGATCGCCCAGACTCATGATAGACGGGCCGACCAAGATCATCAGTAGTGGGGGTACAACGCCCAATTCATGTCCAAAATAATCCTCTTTGGTCATGACGCGCGTGTTGTGCGAGGTTGCATAACCGGCTTTTCCGATCACGGAACCCGCTTCCGAGTTGAATTGATTATATAACGGATCAGAGCCACCACACGCCGACAAAATCGGTAGTGCAATCGCCAAGCATAAGAAAGTGTGACGCATCCCGGTCATTTTCAATCCAATACGTAGCCATAGGCGCTGTTGAAATCTTGGCGCGCGACTTCGCCCGCAGCAGAATTTGGCGCAGCGCGTGAAGTTTTGCCGAACAGGAACAAATCTTTTTCCGTGGGCGGAACGATGCGGTCCGTCGGCAATGCAAAGGACGACGATTTTGCAGGCGTCACCAAATGCGCAGTGATAATAATGACCAGTTCAGATTGGTTGCGCGAATAATCCGCGCTGCGGAACAATGCGCCCAAAATAGGGATGTCGCCCAGCCATGGCACTTGTCCGCTCAGATCGCGAAAGTCATCTTGTAATAGACCGGCGATTGCGAAACTTTCGCCGTCGCGCAATTCCACTGTGTTTTCTGTGCGACGCGTTTTTGTCCCTGTTATTGTTGTCCCACCGACTGTCACAGCGGCACTTGAATCGATTGAAGAAACTTCGGCCTTGAGCTGCAGGTTGATTGTATTATCACTCAACACAATTGGTGTGAAATCCAGGCTGACGCCGACTGGCTTGAATTGAACCGCGACTGTGCCGTCTGTGACAACAGGCACCGGATATTCGCCCCCTGCCAAAAACGACGCAGGTTTGCCAGACAGTGTTGTCAAATTGGGTTCGGCCAACGTGCGCACATATCCTTTGGTTTCAAGGGCTTCCAAAAGAACGGATACTTGCAATGCGCCTGCGTTAAACCCAAGCAAAGCGGTACCATTTCCACCCTGCGATCCGGGGGAATTGCCGCTGAGCATTGTGGACTGATTTGACGTAGTTGTCCCTAGGCCTGACCCTGCAGCAACGCCAAGATTGTTGTTCATCACATTGCCCTGCAATGCGACAGAAGAGGAAAGTGATTTTGCAATCGAACGCTGCATTTCGGCAAAGCGCACTTTCAACATCACCTGTTGAACGCCACCAACCGTCATCAGGTTTGACACCTTATCACCCGCATAACGGCCCGCTAATTCGATGGCTTGATCGACGGCGCGACCGCTGCTCACGCTGCCAGATAAAACGATCCCGTCATTGGCGGTACGGACTTCGATTTTCTCGTTGGGTAAAATTTGGCGCAAACGCTCTTTGAATTCACTGATATCTGCGGTCACTTTGACTTCGACATTGGAAATCAATTGGCCCTGCGCATCCAAAAGCGTCAATGTCGTGGTTCCCGGAGTTTTTCCAAGAACATAAATGGTACGATCAGAAAGCGTTGAAAAATCCGCGATATTTGGATTTGCAATGCTCAATTCTGCAAACGCTTTGTCGCTTTCGACAACAACCGCGCGGTTCATCGACACGTTCAGGTCGGTTGTCCCGCCGTTTTTCACAATCCGAAGGGTTTCAGCATACGCAAATTGAGGGGCGAACGAGCCCATAACACAAAAACCGATAACAGCGGCCCGTAAGAAATTTTTCACTGTCATGTGACCTGCCCTTGTTCGATCACGCCTCAGAATTGGGTCTAACGCCCGTATTAATTATCACTGTGACGAAAATTGTATCGTTTTGCAAGACAAATGGAGGTGATGCTGGATTTAATGGATAACTTACTTATCGAAAGTTAATCAAAAAAGGCGCAGAACTTGCGCCTTTTAAACAGTGTTTCATTTAGGATCTTAGTTTGTGCACGGGATCTCTGTCATTACAACGTCGGCACCACGGCGCGACTTGATATGACAGACAGCGCTTTCAGCTTCGTCCCGCGAAATGCCCAAAAGGCGATGCTGGCTGACTTCTACCATTTCGGCATTCATGCTGTCAGTCTCGTCCACACCAATCAAGGTCATCGACAGTTGTCCTTGTGCTTGCGCAAGCGTCAAAGATGCGGCTTGCTCAGCAGTGACCGCCACAACAATCGTGCTGGCCAACTGCGGTTTGTCCGCGTCATCAACGCTATAGTTTTGATCGACTGCGATGATTTTCACACCACTTTCAATTTGGCGCGTGATGGAGAAGACTTTTTCATTATTCTCTGTGACGGAAGGGGTTGCAGTCCAAAAAATATCGACGCGATCATGGGGGCGCAAGAACCCCGCAACGCCCGTGATAGGATCGACACGAATGGCAAATCCGCGCATTCCAGGCTCGATCTGCGAGATAAGGCCAGCAGTTGCGCCAGGCTCAGTGACTTTTGCCAGCAAAATCGCCTCGTTCGTGTCGATTGCACGTAGCGCGACGCGTGGCTCTTCGCCTTCTTTATACATTGGGTTTTCCGATGTGAACACACCCTCTGGCAACGCTTCTGCGGGCCATTTGATCATTCGGACATCTTCGGGTTTGATTTCTTCGCCAAAGCGAAGATCACGGTTGGCGACAAAAACATCGACAACTTTTACTTCGGTGCGGGTGTTGGCAATTTCGACAGCGCGATTGTAGGCGGCTTGGTATCCGCTCACATAATTTTGCACAACATACACGCCGACGCCTGCCAGAATGATACCGACAAGCAAAATCAAACTAAATACGGATCGCATGGCGTGACCTTTCAAGAGGGGGTGGGCAGCATAACTTAGATCAGAGTAAGTTAAGTCCTGCAGGCTCATTTGACGCTACAAGAAACGAAAAGAGAACGATTGAAGCCACGATAGCAGTAGCCGCAATGATCACGAATGACACATAGTTCCAAGCCAAAGAACGATTGGGAACAGACAGATCAATCATAAGCGCCTCTTTAGTGGACCCCTTTGCGCGTGGGCGCGCAAAGGGTGAATTTAACTTAATTCTGCGAAATTATTGTGTTGTCGTGGTTGATGGCTCGGTTGCTGGCGCGGTGAAGATATCGTTAACGAATTTGGTTGCTTCTGTGTTTGACCTGTCGTTGATGTTCATCGCTGTGTCTTTAATTTTGCCGTATGCTGCGATGCCTAGGGCGATAACAGCTGCTGTCAGAACAACCCAGTCGACAGTTACTGCGCCAGATTCGTCATTGCGGAAGTTTTGGATCAAGTTCAACATTTTATAGTCTCCGTTAGGTTTGTTTAATTTTTCGTAGCTTGGCAGCGGCTCAGGCGTTTCTGTTTGCTGCCTTGCTGCTTGGCATGACCTGAATTTGCCCCTGAAATGGGGCGCAAATTGGGCGTAAAAGGATTAATTTATAGCCATAAGGATATTTTTTGTTTAAGATGGGTTAAGTGTTGGAAATATAATGGAAAAAGAGCTAAAATTTTTTCTAGGATCTTTGAATTAAGACAAGAATTGGACAAAAATAACCGAATAGGGCGATAAATTTGCTTATTTTTACGCGAGCATTCCAAAAACTGAGGGCGAGATGAAGTTAATTTTTAACTTTTTAGTCATTTTGACGATTCTGATTCCGTCTGTGATCACGGCAAAAGACTCAGATTTCGCGCCAAAGTTTGGAAAACCCCCTGCCAAAAACGCAAAAAAACGGATCAATGTAACGATTTCTACGGATAAAGGCCGGCTTTTGATTGTGCCGCAGACGCCCCAAAAGGCCACAGGCAAAGCGATTCCTTTTGATTGGTTTTGGGGCGTTATCCCCGCAAAGGATCGAAATGGCATTTTGCATTCGGATTTTGACAAAGCGATCGCATCGATCAAGTCAAATGATATCGGGGCGTCCGTGACCCCGTCGGTGTCTGCGCTCAATGGGATGATCGGAAAATGGAATGCCCCGCTTTTGCGTGCGGGTGCACAACACGGGGTGTCGCCTGCGCTGTTGGCATCGGTGATGTGGGTGGAAAGTCGCGGTCAGCAAAAAGCCATCAGCCATGCAGGCGCCCAAGGTCTGATGCAGTTAATCCCAGCCACCGCAGAGCGGTTTGGCGTGACAGATGCGTTTGATCCGGCTGCGAATATCGCTGGATCGGCCGCGTATCTGCGATGGTTGCTAGATGAATTCAAGGGTGATCCGATTTTGGCACTTGCTAGCTATAACGCAGGGGAAAATGCCATCAAATCGGCGGGGGGCGTGCCCAATTACGCAGAAACGCGCGCATATGTGCCCAAGGTGTTGGCCGCCTATTCTGTCGCGCGGCTTTTATGTAAAACGCCGCCGGTCTTGGTGACCGACGGCTGTATCTTTCAATTGCCCGCAAGCAATTAATTGACGATTGTCGCCTCGGTGGCTGCGCGCAACGCGTCCTCGGTCACGCCATCGGCGCATTCCACGATCTTTAAACCACCCTCGACCACATCAAAAACACCAAGATTTGTGATGATGCGATCCACAACGCCTTTGCCCGTCAACGGCAAGGTGCAGGATTGAAGAACCTTTGAATCACCATGTTTGCTTGTGTGGTCCATCACGACCACGACGCGGCCCACACCGGCAACCAAATCCATTGCGCCGCCCATGCCTTTTACCAATTTTCCCGGAATCATCCAGTTGGCCAAATCGCCATTTTCCGCAACTTCCATCGCACCCAAAATTGCCATTGCAATTTTGCCGCCACGGATCATCCCAAAGGATGTGGCGCTGTCGAAATAGGCCGAATGCGGCAGTTCGGTGATGGTTTGTTTGCCCGCATTGATCATGTCAGCGTCCTCATCCCCGTCAAATGGAAAGGGCCCCATCCCCAACATTCCGTTTTCGGATTGCAAGGTTACTGTGATACCTTCTGGAATATAATTCGACACCAGCGTCGGAATGCCAATGCCAAGGTTCACATACCATCCGTCCTGAAGTTCCTGTGCGGCGCGTGCCGCCATTTGATTACGATCCCAAGCCATGATCAAGCCTCCGCGCGTTGGCGAACAGTGCGCTGTTCGATACGTTTTTCATGTTGCCCTTGGATGATGCGATGCACATAGATCCCCGGCAGGTGAATATGATCCGGGTCCAACGAACCTGTTGGTACGATTTCTTCAACCTCAACCACACACATCTTACCGCACATCGCAGCAGGTGGGTTAAAGTTACGCGCAGTCTTGCGGAAAACAAGGTTACCCGTTTCGTCGGCTTTCCATGCTTTCACGATCGATAGATCAGCAAAAATACCGGTTTCCAAGATATAGGTTTCGCCGTTGAAATCCTTGTGCTCTTTGCCCTCGGCAATCACGGTGCCCACGCCCGTTTTGGTATAGAACCCAGGAATGCCACAGCCGGCTGCGCGCATGCGCTCGGCCAATGTGCCTTGTGGGTTGAATTCCAGTTCCAGCTCACCAGACAAATACTGCCGCATAAATTCGGCGTTTTCTCCGACATAAGATGAAATCATTTTTTTCACTTGTTTGGATTGCAACAGAATTCCGATGCCAAAATCATCAACGCCTGCGTTGTTCGACGCAAATGTGAGATCTTTCGTTCCTGCATCTTTGATGGCTTGCAACAACAACTCTGGAATACCGCACAGGCCAAAACCACCCGATGCGATCAGCATCCCGTCAAATAGCACGCCATCTAACGCCTCAGCGGCGGATGAATAGACTTTCTTCATAAGACTCTCCTCAGTCAGAATTGACATTGGTTTGCCCCAAGACGTGGGATGCGTCAATTCCAGATCTCACTACGTAGAATAACTACGTATTACTGCGTAACTCTAGGGCGCCGCGCGATCAAGGACGTGATCTATTAAAATCAGCTGATAATTTCACTTTTGCATAAATACTCACACAAACGCGCAGGCCATCGGCCCGCGCGTTTGTCGGATTGCGAAGCAATTCGAAAATAATTAATCTTTTGCCGGTGTTTTGCGGGCTGTTTTCTTTTTCCCACCTTTTGCGGATTTTTCGGCAATCAGCTGCACCGCCTGTTCCATGGTCACATCCGCAGGTTCCGTACCTTTTGGCAATGTTGCGTTGACTTTGCCGAATTTGATATAGGGTCCATAGCGTCCATCCATGACATTGACTGCACCGCCACCTTCGGGGTGTTCGCCCAATTCCTTGATGGGTGCGGCAGCGGTTCGGGATGCGCCTCGTGAATTCTTTTTCGCCAATTCTTCGACCGCGCGATTCATCCCGATTGTAAAGACGTCATCGACATCTTTAAGATTGGCGTATACACGGCCATGTTTGACAAACGGGCCATATCGTCCAATGCCAGCCTCGACAATTTCACCATCTTCTGGATGCGGCCCGATCTGCCGTGGAAGGTTCAACAACATAATCGCTTTTTCCAAATCCATCTCGGCAGCATCCCACCCTTTGGGCAGGCTTGCACGATCTGGTTTGGCTGCAGATTCATTTGGGCGTTCAACATAAGGACCAAAGCGACCCGACTTCAGGCTTATTTCAACGCCGTTTTCATCTTCACCCAAAATACGGTCCGCCGATTGCTCTGTGTCACCAGAAATTGGGCGTGTGAAATTACACTCGGGATAATTTCCGCATCCGACAAAACCGCCGGTGCGTGACGATTTCAGATGCAGCTGACCTTGACCGCATTTTGGGCACACACGCGGGTCGCTGCCATCTTCGCGTGGTGGATAAAGCTGCGGCGCCAAAGCGTCGTCAAGAACATCCAAAACCTCTGTGATCCGAAGCTCTGATGTTTCCGAAATAGCCGCGGAAAAGTCGCGCCAAAATGTACCCAAGACCTCTTTGTAATCTGCATCACCTGCACTGACATGGTCGAGTTGGTCCTCGAGATCTGCGGTAAAATCATATTCGACATATCTGCGGAAAAAATTAAGCAAAAAGATCGTTACAATGCGACCTTTGTCCTCTGGAAACAGACGATTGCTTTCCTTGCGGACATATTCGCGATCCTGAATCGTTGTAATGACAGAGGCATAGGTTGACGGCCGCCCGATCCCCAATTCTTCCATCCGTTTGACCAATGTCGCCTCGGTATAGCGGGGGGGCGGTTGCGTGAAATGTTGTTCGGGGGTGACGTTGCGCTTGGCCAATTTGTCGGATTGCGCCACATGTGGCAGCCGTTTGTCATCATCATCCAACACGCTATCATCGCGGCCTTCTTCGTAGACTTTTAAAAAGCCATCGAACAACACGACCTGTCCCGTGGCGCGTAACCCGACCTGTCCATCGGCACTGCCGATTTCAACGGTTGTGCGTTCCATCCGCGCCGCTTCCATTTGGCACGCGATTGTGCGTTTCCAAATCAGATCATATAGTTTTCGCTGATCTGCATCGGTCAATTTCAACGCAGCTGCGTCTTTGTTCATGTCGGTTGGGCGAATACACTCGTGTGCTTCTTGCGCGTTTTTCGCCTTATTCTTGTACATACGGGGGCTTTGGGGCACATATTCGTCGCCATAGCGCGACTTGATTGTGTCGCGCGCGGCCATCACAGCCTCGGGTGCCATGTCGATCCCGTCAGTACGCATATAGGTAATGTGACCCGCCTCATACAGACGCTGCGCTGCGTTCATAGTTTGGCGCGCGCCCATCCCGAATTTTCGGCTGGCTTCTTGTTGCAGGGTTGACGTCATAAACGGTGCCGAGGGATTGCGCGATGCGGGCTTGGCTTCCACAGAGGTGACCGACAGATCACGGCTGTTTACCGCTTGAACCGCAAGCTCGGCTTGGGTTGAGTTTTGCAAATCATGTTTATCAAGCTTTTTACCCGCCAAAGACACAAGCCGCGCTTCAAACTCTTGGCCGCGTGGCGTCGAAACAAGCGCCTTTACGCTCCAATATTCCTTGGCACGAAATGCTTCGATTTCCATTTCACGCTCAACGATCAATCGCAAACATACCGATTGTACACGTCCCGCAG
>Ga0181605_10002364_pt1 | contig 16530 bp, 9 predicted proteins | sample 041ome_11_FD_148676 | JGI IMG/M metagenome (GOLD analysis project Ga0181605, IMG submission 148676) | Coastal salt marsh microbial communities from the Groves Creek Marsh, Skidaway Island, Georgia - 041411US metaG (spades assembly) | ecosystem: Environmental > Aquatic > Marine > Intertidal zone...
GCGACACCCGGGCGCCTGGGACGGGTGTTTCGATTCGGTGGGGGACGGGCGGAGGGCGCGCGCGACGCGAAGGCGCGCCTGGGAGGGAAGGGGGCGAATCTGGCGGAGATGTCGCGCGTCGGGCTGAGCGTGCCGCCGGGATTTACCGTGGACACGGAGACGTGCGCGGACTTTCACGCGTGCGGTGGGGCGCTGCCGGAGGGGGCGTGGGAGGAGATGGTCGCGGGGCTGGCGCACGTGGAGGCGGCGCTGGGAAGGGCGCTGGGGGACGCGGAAAATCCGCTGTTGGTGTCCGTGAGGAGCGGCGCGGCGGTGTCGATGCCGGGGATGATGGACACGGTGCTGAATCTTGGGTTGAACGATTCCGTGGTCGAGGGGTTGGCTCGACGCGCCGGTGGACGCTTCGCGTTTGACTCGTATCGCCGATTTCTCGACATGTACGGCAACGTCGTCATGGGGATCGATCACGGCAAGTTTGAACACGCGCTGGAGACGCTGAAGCGCGACGTCGGGGTGGATTCGGACGAAGGACTGAACGAGCAAAACTTGCGCGACTTGGTTGAGATCTACAAGGGGGTGTACGCCTCGGAAAACGTGTCGTTTCCGCAAGATCCGCTCGAGCAGTTGCGTCTCGCCACGTACGCCGTCTTCGACTCGTGGAACAGCGACCGGGCGAAGAAGTACATGGCCATCAACAAGATCACCGGTTTGCGAGGCACGGCTGTGAACATTCAAGCCATGGTGTTCGGGAACATGGGCGAGACTTCCGGAACGGGGGTGTTGTTCACGAGAAATCCGAGCACGGGCGAGAATAAGCTCTACGGCGAGTACTTGGTCAACGCTCAAGGCGAGGACGTCGTCGCGGGCATTCGCACGCCGAGCGATATCTCAACCATGAAGGACGCGTTGCCCGCGGCGTACGAGCAGTTGGTGAAGAACACGGAACTCTTGGAATTGCACTTCAAAGACATGCAAGACATCGAATTCACCGTCGAGGACGGCCAACTCTTCATGCTTCAATGTCGCTCGGGCAAGCGCACGGGCGCGGGCGCGGTGAAAATGGCGGTCGACTTCGTGAAGGAAGGCTTGGTGACCAAGGAAGAAGCCGTGCAAATGGTCGAACCCACGCACGTCGATCAACTGCTTCATCCGCAGTTTAAAGACGAGGGCGCGTACAAGGCCGACGTCATCGGCACCGGCTTGCCCGCGTCACCGGGCGCCGCCGTCGGACAAATCGTCTTCAGCACCGAAGACGCCGAAGCCGCGAAAGCCGAAGGTCGCAAGGTCATCTTGGTTCGCGTCGAAACCTCGCCCGAGGACGTCGGCGGCATGGACGCCGCCGAGGGCATCTTGACCGCGCGCGGCGGCATGACGTCGCACGCCGCCGTCGTCGCTCGCGGCTGGGGTAAGACGTGCGTCTCTGGCTGCGGCGAGTTGTCCATCGACGAGCACGCGCGCACGTTCACTTTGGGTGGCGTCACGCTTCATGAAAACGACTGGTTGAGCTTGAACGGTACCACGGGCGAAATCATTCGCGGTCGCGCCGATCTCATGCCACCGACTGTGAGCGAAGATTTGGGCACGTTCATGTCTTGGGTCGACGAATTCCGTGACATGAAGGTGCTGACAAACGCCGATACGCCCGAAGATGCCGCCGCGGCGCGCGCCAACGGTGCCGAAGGCATCGGTCTCGTGCGCACTGAGCACATGTTCTTTGGCAGCGGCGAGCGCATTCGAACCGTGCGTCGGATGATCATGGCCAAGGACACGCCCTCCCGCGAAGCCGCGCTCGATGCGCTGTTGCCGTTCCAGCGAGATGATTTCAAGGGCATCTTCCACGCCATGAGCGGTTTGCCGGTGACCATTCGCCTTCTCGATCCTCCGCTTCACGAGTTCTTGCCCGACGGCGAGTTGGACGACGTCGTTCAACTTCTCAGCGAGGACACTGGCGAGACTGAAGAAGACATCGTCGAGCGCATCGAAAAGCTCGTCGAAGTGAACCCGATGTTGGGTTTCCGCGGCTGCCGATTGGCCATCACGTATCCAGAAATCGCGCGAATGCAAGTTCGCGCCATTCTCGAAGCCGCGTGCGAAGCCAAAGCCGAGGGCGCGTCGCCGATTCCCGACATCATGGTCCCGCTCGTCGGCACCGTCGCCGAACTCGAAGATCAAGTGGCGTTGATTCGTCAAACCGCGGACGTCGTCTTCGGCGAGCGTGGGGACTCTGTGGAATACCGCGTGGGTACCATGATCGAGATTCCTCGCGCGGCGCTGTTGTCGAATGAAATCGCCAAACACGCCGAGTTCTTCTCGTTCGGTACGAATGACTTGACGCAAATGACGTTCGGTTACTCTCGCGATGACGTGGGTAAGTTCCTGCCCACGTACCTCGAAAAAGGTGTGCTGAAGCACGATCCTTTCCAAGTCATCGACGTCGACGGCGTCGGGCAACTCGTCCAAATGTCCGTTGAGCGCGGTCGCTCCACGCGCCCCGACTTGAAGGTTGGGATTTGCGGTGAGCACGGTGGCGAACCGATCTCTGTCGAGTTCTTCGCGAAGAGCGGTCTCGACTACGTCTCGTGTTCGCCGTTCCGCGTGCCCATCGCACGTCTCGCCGCGGCGCAAGCCGCGATTCGAGCCAAGAAAGTGTAAGCCCTCCGACGTCGCGCCGTCGCGAGCGAGCTTTATCGCCGCCACTATAATCCCTCTGTACGATTCGCGAGAGTTCAAGACTACTTAAAGGAAGTTCACTCGCCAAGATGTAATTACAAATTCGCAAGCAAGCAAATATGCTAAAAAGTGGTGCTCGACTAACTTTTCTTCGAAACCCTCTTCTAACGGTAGCGACGGTAGGACAAGCGGTTGTTGTTTCTCCAGGTGGCCCGCTTGGACGGACGAGACTTGGTGAAGTTGTGACCCTTGCCGTGCAAGCCACGGTACTTGCGCCCCGCGGACGTGAGACCGCGCATTTCGCGGTGCTTGTGCGTCGGGTTGCAGATCCAGTTGATGCGCGGGTCGTTGCGCACGCACTTGTGCATCGGGTCCACCATGATCACCTCATAGTACTTGTACACCGAGTCTTGGTTCAACCAGTACGAGTTCAACACTCGCAAAGCGCCGCATCGTCGCGCCGCGCGTTCCTCCGCGACCGATCGCAAGTTGCGCGCAAACTTCAACTTCGTGATACCGCAGTGCACCGGCTTCCCGTACACCTGACCCTTCGCCACCGGTCGTTTGCGTCCACCGCGGCGCACGCGCGCGCGGTAGATGCAGAAACCTTGCTTGGCCTTGTATCCAAGTCGTCGAGCCTTATCCGGTCGCGTCGGTCGCGTCACGCGGCAGATGGACGGCAACTGCCGGTACTCCCACACGCGAATCCGCTGCAAGAAGCGCATCACATCGGATTGCTTCTTCTTCCAAAGTTCTTCCACATACTTGTAAGCCTATCGAGCGAACGACTCGCGCGCGATTCGTCAGTATTTCTTCTACGTTTTCACTCGTCTCGCGCGTCGGCGGTCGTCGACGCGCGCTCGCGCATCGTCGTCTTCCGCGACGGCGCGCGCGAGGGCTCAAAGCCCTAGCGTCGCGTTCGCGTCGCGTCGTCGTCGTCGTCGCGCGTCGCGCGCGCGACGCGAGATCCGCGGCGCGCGTCGAGCGCGCGTCGAGCGCATCGCGTCGAGCGTCGAGCGTCGCGAGACGCACCCCCATGGTGTCGACGGACGGTCGCGCGTCGCTAAAAGGCGGATCGACGACGCGCGATCGCCGCCTCGCCGGGGCGCGACACCTCGCGCAAAACCCTCGATTTATCGCGCGCGGCATTTTCGAGCGAAAATCGCCCGTGGTGTCGTATTGTGCGTGGTTTATTGGGCCGCCGCCGGCGCGCGCGCGCGCCGCACTTCGCGCGCGCGACGACGCGCGAGACGCGACGCGAGGTGCGCGCGACGACGACGCGATGCGCGCGACGACGCGCGCGAACGCGACGCGCGCGACGGCGACGCGACGCGCGTCGACGACGACGCGCGAGACCTCGACGCGAAGAATCACGCCACGCGAACATCAATCGCCCGAACGTCGATGACGAAAACTTTTACGCTTGGCTACTGAGACGCGCGCGCGGCCGGATTAGTTACCCGGAATAAAACCGCGCGCGTCGTCGTGACGTCAATTGAGCATATCGGCCGAGACGCGGTGGAGAGGGATTGTTGGTGTAGGGTGTTTCGGTTGTTTTTCTCGCGCGCGCGGGCGTTTGTGTGTACGGGTCGCGGGGCGGCTGATAACCGCCATGCCGCGCGTCCGAAGGGAAACCTAACGCGCCCGAGAGTGAATAGAGAGGTCGATCATTGTCACGCGCGCGTCGGGGGAATCGACTCGACGCGCGCCCTTATTCGATTTCACATTTGGCGCGTCGTCGTCGGCGTCGTCGGCGGCCTTCGCGCGAGAGCAACGCCCGGGATCGAAGCGGCCGACGTCTGGGATGTAAACGTGTCCATACTGGCTGAACACCGTGAAGAATCAAAACATAATTCACCATCTTTCGACTGAGGCGATCGCGCCGTGGGAGTCGTGAACGGGTGCTCGCTCGGGGACGGGACGACGAACGACGCGACGTATTTTTCGTCGGCGAAAGCCTTCGCTGCAGAGCTGCCCGCAGAGAATCGAGGAATTAGAACCCCCGCGATTCAATTCCGCGTGTCAGTTTTGAGCGAAGGCGAGATTAAAAGGGGATGGGCTCTCCGTGGAGCTTTGGCGTTTACAAGTCGTCGAAATTCCTCCGTAGTTCCACCACATTCGTTCGACGACGCGCGCAAGACTCACCTTTACGCCTCTTTTCTTTCATTCGCAGGCATGGCAAAAACTACCATTGAGGGTCGTGAACGCCAGGTACGTGTCACGGCGCGTTCTATCGATTCGGTTTGCTCGTCCTCGTTTCCTTGACAAAGCAGAGGGCTGATCAGGCTTCGGCCGCATGTGCTGCTCTCCCGTCGTTCTAAGGTACAGCCGACAGCGTTGACATGGGTGAGTAGGTGGCTGCTATCCACAGTCGCCTGCTCAATCGTCAGCGCGACATCTCTCGACGATTGCTTACGTTTTCTCGCTCGCGATGAACGCTTTGCCGTGATTCCAAAAACCGATGCTGATTTCACCGTGAGGCTTAATCAACCTCTAAGAAGTAATGAGCTTTGGTTCGTCGCGAGATTTTCTTCCTGCGGACGAATGTTTGATTGAACGAACGATACCGGGTGTGCGAGGTGTGGCGTACGAAGTCGATGACGAACAACTCGTTTCTTAAGACGTCGTGAATGAACACTAATTACATTGCTTCAAACTTCCCGAGGCTTTGTACACCGCACCGCCGCCGCCGAATCGTTCCGACGGCCAAACGTCCGAGTCCAACCGAGGACGCTTTTTCGACAAAACCTCCCGCGACTTTGCCTAAGGCGCTCCTTACTTAACGGTGGAGATGATCTTTTTACTTCCGTCGCGCACATCAATCTTGTCCCGCTCGCGGGACGCCGGCCAGACAACCGGTTTGTGGTCCAATGACTCCACGACGAGCGCGCATCCTTACGGCGCGAACGTCACTAAATTACGGACTAAATCCAATCTCGCGTTTGCTCGCATTCGAGACGCTGACCACACGACGTTACTTTTTCCTCACACCTAGGCCACCATCGCTCGTCGTTCGTTGTAACGCACACAACGCGCGAAAGTCATCCCTCGCTTCTCAGCCGCCGCTCGCGCTTTATCTCGTCGCCGTAGCGCCTCGTTCCACAGTTCTCGACGCTCCGTCGTCACCGCGCGCGCCTATTCCGCGCGAACGAGCCCCGCGCGTACGCACACGCACGCATTTATGTCCGCTCTGCACGCCCAGCGCGCCGCGGCGCTCAACACGGCGTCGTTATCCACTTTCACCAAGGATCGACGTCACTCGCACATCGCGCGCCGGTTCTCCGTCGTGCGCGCGGCCAAGGGAGACACGTACGAAGGTACGCCCAGAGCCACTTTCGTGTGTTCGTTCGCGCGCGATGACTGACGATGAAACGCGCGTTTCCTTTCCACACAGCGACGCTCCCGAAGCCGATCGAGCTGAAGTTTAACCGAGGCAACGACGGCGGCGCGTACGTCGTCTTCGTCCCCACGGACCCGATCTACGACCGATTCCAGGTCGGCGATAAGATTGAAGCCGTGAGCGCGTCGTTCGGGGATGAGATCTGGGGCGCTGAGTCGTACGGACAGGTGATGTACGCGATTAAGAATAGAAACGGCGACATCTACTTGAAGATGACGGACATGGACGGCGACTTGTCGGCGCTTCAACAAACCGAAAAGAGCTCGGCGTTCAAGAGCGAACGCGCGGGTGGTAACTACGGCGCCGGGACGAAGGAACAACAAATGAACAACTACTCCAAAAAGCGCGAGTTGGAGAACCAGAGATTAGACATGTTCGACGAAGCCATCGAGCTTTACAACGGCAAGGATTTCGACAACGCGTTAATCGTCTTTGAGGAAGTCGCGGCGTTGGAACCGAAGAACTACATGGGTGACGATTTTTCCAAGACGACGGAGATCTACAAGGTCGCTCAGTACAACATCGCGTGCTGCTTCTCCAAGCTCGGCAAGGCGGATGAATCCTTGCTCGCGCTCAAGCGATGCATGTCCGCGGGTTGGATCGACTACCGCAAGATTCGCACCGACCCGAGCTTGGAATTCGTGCAAAAGCAGCCCGAATTCACCGAGCTCATGGACAAGTTCGACGAGCCGCTCATCAACGCCAACGCCATCAAGGCGTTCAAGTCTTTGTTCGGCCAAAAGTGAGCGTTTCTTCGCCGTCGCGTCTCGTCGCGTCCCTTGCAACGCATTTGGACGCACTCTATCCACTCGCGTCCGCGTCACACCGCGCCTCGCACGCGTCGCACCGCGCCTCGCGCGCGCGCTCGCGAATCGCGACGATGTTCGGCAGCGCGCGCCTCGCCCCCGAGCGCGCGCGCGCGCCCCTGGCGCGCGCGCGCGCGACGCCGCGACGTCATCGAGGACGTCATCCGCGCGCCGTCGCCGAGACGCCGCCCGCGCCGCGCGCGCTGTCCATCGAAGAGCTCAGCGCGCGACCGCGCTCAAACGCGCGCGGTGCGGTGGTCGGCGACGTCGCGTCGGCGAAGACGCGGACGAGCGCGCGACGCGCGAGCGAGGGCGCGAGCGCGAACGCGACGCCGCGAACGCCGAGCTGGGCGACGACGGAGAACGCGGCGATCGCGCTCGGGGCGCTCGCGGTCGGACGCGGGATAAAGTACGTGTTCGATACGCCGAGTCGAACGTACGTGGACGGGGCGAACACGGTCGGGACGGAGTACGACGCGTGGACGGAGGAGGGGATATTGGAATATTACTGGGGCGAACACATACACTTGGGATGGTACAGCGACGAGGAGCTGGCGAAAGGGGCGGGGACGCTGCTCGGGTGCAAGGTGAAGGATTTCATTCAAGCCAAATTTGATTTCGTGGACGAGATGGCGGATTGGAGCGAGGCTGATAAGCCGGCAAAGGTGCTGGACGTCGGGTGCGGCATCGGCGGGACGTCTCGACACTTGGCGAAGCGCTTCGGTCAAGGCACGTCGGTGACTGGGATTACGCTCTCGCCGAATCAGGTGAAACGCGCGACAGAACTGGCGGCGGAGCAAGGAGTGCCGAACGCGAAGTTCCAGGTGATGAATGCGCTGGCGATGGAATTCGAGGACGACACGTTTGATTTAGTGTGGGCGTGCGAGAGCGGCGAGCACATGCCGGATAAGAAAAAGTACGTCGAGGAGATGGTGCGAGTGTTAAAACCTGGTGGTAAAATCGTCATCGCGACGTGGTGTCAGCGCGAGACGCCGCCGGAGTTCACGGAGAAGGAGAAGAGCAACTTGCAATTTCTCTACGAAGAGTGGGCGCACCCGTACTTTATCTCGTACGAGGAATACGAACGTCTTTTGCGAGGCACCGGCGCCATGGCGCGCACGGGATCGGAGAACTGGGTGAAGAACACGCTCGTGTCGTGGCGTCACTCGATCTGGGTCGGGGTTTGGGATCCGTGGCCCGTGGTGTTCGCCGGGCCTCGCCAGTGGTACAAGGTTGTGCGCGAAATCGTCACCCTCGAACGCATGGCTCGCGCGTTCGAGTCAGGGTTGATGACGTACGGCATGATCAAGGGGACGAAAAAGTAGTGAACGAGTACAGTATTTTTTGTGTTTAGGACGACAGTCGGTGAAATGATATTGCGCGCGCGCTTCGTTACAAAACCATTCGTATCGACTCACGCGGCTGCGACGGCGGCGGCGGCTTTTTTGATGTCGTCCGTCCCGTCGACGACGTTGGACGCGCTGTACGTCCCCATCGCGCCCGCCACGCACGCACCCGCGACGTCTTCCACGCTCACCGGTTCCGCGAGCGTCAACGCGATCGGTCCCGGCGCTTTCGCCGCCAAAGCCTTGACGGGTCCGCTGCCGAGCACCTTGGCCAAGACGTCGCCGTACGTCTTCGTCACTCGCGGCGGCGTCAACGAAAACGCATCCCCGCCGTAAATGAAGCTCGGTTTCACGATGAAGTAATCACCTTCCGCGTAATTCTCGCGCAAGCACGCCTCCGCGTCGCGCTTACCCTCAAAGTACCCCCTCATCAACGGCGTCTTGCCCACGACGTCCGGCACGACGCTCGCCACGCTCACGTACACGAACCGCCCGACGCCCGCTTTCTTCGCCGCCTCGATCGCGAGCACGTTATGATCCCCGTTCCCTCTCCGCATCGCCTCGTCATCGCCGCCGATGACGCCGACGCACGACACGACGCAGTCGACGTCTCGCAGCGCCTCCGCCAGCGCCTCGCGCGCCGCGCTCGCCTCCGCCAGATCCACCGCCCGCGCCTCGCGCGCGCCCGTCGCGTCGCGTCCCGAGCGAGAGATGGTCGTCACGCGCGCGCCCGCGCGCGCGAGCGCCTCGACGACGCGCGCGCCGACGAATCCCGACCCTCCGAGCACGACGACCGACGGCGCTTTATCCGCCGCGGCTTCGACGCGCGTCGCGCCGCGCGCTCGGCGCGTCGTCCGGTCGCGCGAGACGCGCGAGACGCGCGCGACGCGCCCGCGGCTCGCGCGCGTCGCGCCGAGCGCGCGCGTCATCGCCGTCGGCACCGCGCGTCGCTTTGCGTCGCCGTCGCCGTCGCATCCATCGTCGACGTCATCGCGTCGTCGACGCCGCACACCGCGATGGCGCTCGCGTCGGCGCGTCGCGACGCGTCGACGCGAGTCCTCGAAGCGCTTCGCGCGTCGCGCGATGGCTCGCGACGCCTCGGCGACGCGCGACGGTCGATGTCCCATTACGCGCGCGGTGTCCCGCTCGACGCGCTTTATCCGCGCCGCGTCGTCGTCACGGGCATCGGACTCGTCACCCCGCTCGCGCGGACGACGGCGGAGAACTGGCGCGCGCTGCTGGCGAACGCGGGCGCGACGCGGGCGCTGCGCGAGGACGATCTCGCGCGCGAGTGCTGGAACGCGCTCGCGGCGAGCGACGGCGCGCGGGCGCGAACGCGGCACGCGGGCGTCGTGAACCGAAGGGAAGGGTACGACGCGAACGCGTGGAGCGATGGAGGAAGTTTGGCGTCGTTCGTGGCGTACGGACGGTGCGCGGCGAAGGAGGCGATCGAGGACGCGGGGATGACGAGCGCGAGGGACGCGCCGAGGGACGACGTGGGGGTGTCGTTCGGCGCGGGGATGGGAGGCGTGAGCGATTTAACGCGCGCGGGAGGTTGGATGGCGAAGGGTGAACTGCGGAGGATATCGCCGTACTTTGTGCCGCGGATTTTGGCCAACGCGGGGGCGGGGAGGATATCGATGGATCACGGGTTTCGAGGGCCGAATTTGGCGGCGGCGACGGCGTGCGCGACGTCGGCGCACTGCATAGGGGACGCGTTTAGGGCGCTACAGCGCGGCGATGCGAACGTGATGATCGCCGGTGGCGCTGAGGGATGCATAGATGCCGTTTCATTGGCGGCGTTCGCCAAGGCGAGGGCGCTGAGCGCGACGGGGAGAGCGAAACCGTTTGACGTCGCGCGCGACGGCTTCGTCATGGGCGAAGGCGCGGGGGTTTTAGTGCTCGAAACTCTCGAACACGCGCGCGCGCGAGGCGTCGATAAGGTGTACGCCGAGATACGCGGCTACGGCGCGTCGGGAGACGCGCACCACGTCACGCGCGCGAGCCCGGATGGCGAAGGCGCGGCGCGCGCGATGCGAGCCGCCATGCGAGACGCCGGCGTCGACGATCCGCTCGACGTTGGATACGTCAACGCGCACGCCACGGGGACGCCTTTGGGCGACGCCGCAGAAGCCATGGCGCTCAAAACAGTCTTCGGTGCGGACGCGATCGAGTCTGGGCGCGTGCTCACGACGTCCACGAAGGGCGCCACCGGGCATTTGCTCGGCGCCGCGGGCGCCATCGAAGCCGCGTACACCGTCATGGCTCTTCACACCGGAGACGTGCCTCCGACGTTCGGATACGACACGGTCGACCCAAACTTACGAATCCCAATCGTCGGCGCTGGTGGCGTCGCGGCTCGACTGCGCGACGACGCTCGAGCGGCGATGAGCAACTCGTTTGGTTTCGGCGGCACCAACGCCAGCCTCGTCTTCGCTCGAGCGCCACCGCTCGACGCCGCGCCGTAGACGCGCGGATCCCCTAGCGACGTTAGTTTAGCGTTTGTAGCGACATATTTAGCGGGCGAGCGATCGCCGTGTCATCGTCGCATCCACGGATGTTCGTTCGGCGGCGGCGGCGGCGGCGGCGCCAGACGTCCCGAGACTCCGACGCGTCGCCGTCCTCAGTCCACGACGCGCGCGCGGTGATCGTCATGGCCGACGACGACGGGCGCGCGTTCTTCGTGGGGTTCACGCTCGTCGCCGCCCTCGCGTCGACGGTGCGCATCGCTTCGCCCGCGCGCAGAGTTGAAGTTTGTTTGAAATCCAACGCCTCGGACTGACGGTTGACGCTCACGCGACGCGCAGCTCGCCATCGCGTCGGCGTACGCGCTGAAGAGCGCGGCGAAAGACTTTAGTGAACAGCAAATCGGCCTGCTCACCGCGCTGGAGGCGATAGAACGCGAGAAGCAGCTGGCCGAGCAACAAAACTCTGGCAAGAGCTCGGGACGAGGCGCGCGCTCGGGACGGCGACGAACCGGAAGCAGCGGCGCGGCGTCGCCGTCGGGACGAGAGAAGAGCGACGCGACGAGTGTCAGTCGGTTGTCGCAGTCGAGATCGATCTCGGGGAGCTTGGCGGACGTGGAGGAGTATCCGGCGTACGCGTCGGCGAACCGGTCGACGCCGGGGACGCCGACGAAGGCGAACGCGTTCGGACAGACGGTTTCGGACGGCGGTGAAGATGGCAGTCATCATAACGGACGATTATCTCGAGACGTCAGTCTCGGCACTCCGAAGAAACGCGGGCCGCTGAGTCAACTCGCGTGGGCGGCGAACGACGGTTTAACGGAGACGGAAGTCGAACCGGAAACAGAAACAGAGACCGAAGGTGAGGAAGAACGCACGCACATAGACGTCGTGGAATCACCCATGGCGCGACGTGGGCGAGCGTACGGTGCGCCGGACTCGAGCATAGAGCGGTTGATCGAGTCGCCGTTGCCGCGAGCGTTGAGCGCCAGCGTCGAGCTCGAACGCGCGATGGAAAAGCTTCAGGAGAAAATGCACGACAAAGCGACGCTGACTCCGACGCCCTCGGCGTCGAATGAGAATGGGGTCACGTCGCCTAGGACCGTCAAGACGCCGTGGACGGCGACCCCCGACGGTAACATGCCCATCGGTTTGAAACCGGCGGACCGCGCCATCGGACGAGAATTATTCCAACGATCGGGCAGTGGTGGTGCCGCGGCGAACGGTCTATTTTCGTCGCCGCGCGTGACGCACGCCGGAGAATCAGATATGCAGTACGAAAAAGTCGCGACTGAAATGATGGAAACCTTGGGTGACGAATGCGAGGAAGTGTGCCTCATGCTAGAGTACGCGCTCGGTTTACGCGACAAGTGGTTATTCGACGACAGTGAAGGGGCATGTCCTATCGTCGGTAAGGTGGATAAAATGCCGCCGCTACCACCTAAATCGCAGCACACGTTCGAAATGATCGATGGAGTCATGCACGTGTACCACCCGAACGCGCAAGGCGAGTTCGAGTTGGCGCATAAACCGCCCGGCACGGCGACAGATTTCTTCTACGACTTGCACGCATTACTAAAGGTGCAATCGTACGGTCCATCGAAGACGTTTTGTCACAAAAGGCTGTTGTTGACGGAGCAAAAGTTCAATCTACACGTCATGTTGAACGCTGATCGAGAGTTTTTAGAGCAAAAGAAGGCGCCACATCGCGACTTTTACAACGTCAGAAAGGTTGATACGCACGTGCATCACAGCGCGTGCATGAACCAAAAGCACTTGTTGCGCTTCATCAAGTCCAAGCTTAAACGAGAGCCTCACGAACTTGTGATTTATCGGGACGGCAAGTTTTTGAACCTTCGAGAGGTGTTCGAATCGATCGGAATGACGGCATACGAACTCAACGTCGATACATTGGACATGCACGCGGACAAGAATACGTTTCATCGCTTCGATAGGTTCAATCTCAAGTACAACCCCATGGGACAGTCTCGCTTGCGAGAAATTTTCATCAAGCAAGACAACTTGATTCGTGGTCGGTTCCTCGCCGAGCTCACGAAGCAAGTATGCTCGGACTTGGAGGCGAACAAATACACCATGGCGGAGTATCGCATCTCCATCTATGGGCGTAAACCCGGCGAATGGGACAATCTCGCGGCTTGGGTGCTGAATAACAACGTCTTCAGCGAAAATATCGTATGGATGATTCAGATACCGCGATTGTACAACATCTACCACAGTAATGGGACGATGAAAAACTTCCAGCAGATGCTCGATAACATTTTCAAGCCTCTGTTTGAAGTCACGGTAGACCCTTCGTCGCATCCAAAGTTGCATACGTTTCTCCAAATGGTGATCGGGGTGGACATGGTAGACGACGAATCGAAACCTGAGCGCAGACCAAGTAAGCACATGCGTGTACCAGTGGACTGGGACGTGTCTCACAACCCCGCGTACGCCTACTACGCCTACTACGTGTACGCCAACCTGTACACGCTGAACGCATTGCGCGTCAGTAAAGGGTTGAATACCATCGCCTTCAGGCCTCACGCCGGTGAGGCGGGAGACATCGATCACCTGTGCACTACATTTATGCTCGCGAAGAATATTGCGCACGGCTTGAACCTGCGCAAGTCGCCGTGTCTGCAATACCTGTACTATCTCACGCAAATTCCGCTCGACATGTCGCCCTTGAGCAACAACTCGCTATTCATCGATTATCATAAGAACCCGTTCCCGGTGTTCTTTGCTCGAGGTTTGCGAGTATCACTCAGTACGGATGATCCACTCATGATTCACATGACCAAAGAGCCTTTGGTCGAGGAGTACTCCGTCGCCGCGCAAGTTTGGAAACTCAGCGCCGCCGACTTGTGTGAAATCGCCAAAACCAGCGTTTTAAACAGCGGATTCCCGCGAGCGTCGAAAAAGCACTGGGTGAGTGATCAGTATTGGCTCAATGGCACACGTGGAAACGACATTCAAAAGACCAACGTCCCAGATCTTCGCGCACATTTTCGCGAAGACGTTCTCGAATGCGAAAAAGAGCTCGTGCGTCGAGGCGTCGTTCAGGCGCGCCAGAAGGGCCGCGAGCTCAAAATTCGCGGATAGAAACGGCTGACCGCTCGGTCGCGACGTTCCATCGCAGTAGTCTACATCGCTCGCGCATCTCGTCTCCCCCATTCTCTTTGTAACCATCGGCAAGTGTACACCTATCGCGGCGGCTTCTGTTCAAACCAACACCCCGCCCATGGATGGAAATCATCATCACGATGGCAGCCGCGCCACAACGCGCTCGCCGGCGCCGACATCGTCTGATCGACCGTAACAGCTCGACGAACGTCGCGAACTTTCGTTCGCGTCGACGATCGCGCGCGCGCGTCCGTGCGACGTCGCTCGACGCGAACGAGACGGACGCAACGGCGTAGGGTGTTGAGCGCGGTCGAACGGCGACGCCGACGCGATGAGCGGTCGCGGACCGGCGCTTGATCGCGCGAGTGGGTCATTCAGACACTCCGAACGATATGCCGCCACCGCGGCGCGGTATTCCAAGGCGATCGAGCGGGAGAGGAACGCGGAAGAGATCGCGCGGGACGGCGGCGGGGCGACGTCGCGAAGCGGAGGCGAACGGGAGTCGTTGTTAGACGCGCCCGAGTATTTAGAGCGTCAAAGGGCGCGGAATGAGTCGTTTAAGCGCGGGTGTGGACGGATGTGCGCGCTGGTGTTCGTGCTCGCGGCGTTCGCAGCGGTCGCGGCGATCGGCTTTCAACACTTTAACGGCGACGATTCGCCGGCAAAGGTGACGGTGGATTCGGACTCGGCGTCGAGCTCCAGGAATAGCGATTTAGGGCCGAGTGCGGCACCGAGAGCGACGACACCGGATGTGTCCACGACTTATCCGCCGCCGCCGATGCCACAGCCGACGCCACAGCCTGAGCCGTCATCGCAGCCGACGCCGCAGCCAGAGCCGGCGCCGCAGCCACAGCCAGAGCCGGCGCCGCAGCCACAGCCAGAGCCGGCGCCGCAGCCACAGCCAGAGCCGGCGCCGCAGCCACAGCCAGAGCCGGCGCCGCAGCCACAGCCAGAGCCGGCGCCGCAGCCACAGCCAGAGCCGGCGCCGCAGCCACAGCCAGAGCCGGCACCGCAGCCTGTACCGACACCACCGGAGCCGACAACGGAACCGTCAGACGATCCATACGATCCATACTCCGCTGACTTGGCGCTACCAATGCACGCTGGCGCCATCGAAGAGGAGGCAAACGAGCTCGTGGAGAACGCCATTCACCACGAGATCGCGGGTGGGTTGGGACGAGCGTTCTTACGAAACAGCAAGGAGAGGTTTAAGTTTGAAGCCGCTGCTGAAGATGAACCAGCAGTGCCCAAGGATCCGATGCCCGCGCCGGTGGACGATCCAAAACGAATTCCGGAAGTACGCTCAAAGAAGTGAGTCTGATTACAACAGTAGTACGTAGTAACAACATGATTTTAGTATATAACAGCCTAATTTGGCGTGCGTTGAGATGCTCATTCACTTGTCGATGTCGAACACTTGCTTCATGAGCTCGTAAACGTAAAACGAAATTGCCGCCGAGGGTAAAATCTTGGCGTAATTCGGAATCAAGCCAGCGTAAAGCGCACCGATGCCTTCATTCTTTCCGACGACGTAAATCCCATGGAACATGTTTTTATAGGCGTATCCTGCACCTTTCTTCATTCCGGCGACTTGGATTCGACGTTGAATCATTTCGAGTGGATACACGCCCGTTTGCGCCGCGGCGCCGGCGAGCGCGCCGAAACACATCGTCGGTAGCGCAGACATCTTTGCCTTTTCACCGAATTGTCGCCGGTACAAACCCTTGCAGGCGTCGTATACGTAGAAATTGATCGCGCCGTAGGGTGCTACGCGCACCATATTCGCACCCAAACCTTTCCACAGCGCACCGTAGCCTTCGTTGGCGACGAGCTGTTTCCAGCAGTCGCCCAACAGCATGCCGGTGCCAGAGACGCGCGACCGTAACGTGTCCACGGGATGCGTCAACGCTGTGCCGCACATGCTCGCCACGGAACCACCGAGCATGCGTTGCGCACCGTCGAGCTCGGTTTGATCGCCGTTTCGTATGATGTAATCCTTGAACTTGTCGTACACGAAGAACTCGACGGCTTTGGTGGGGGCGATTCGCAACACGTTGAGCGTGTTCCCGCGAAACAGACCTCCAGCGCCTTCATCTCGCACGATTCTGTTCAAAGTTCCTACGAGACCACCGTCGCGCGCGATGGTCGTTGAATCGAGCATGTATTCAATCTTCGCCCGCTCGAGCGGCGCGACGACGGTTCTAGAGACGCCTCCAGAGATGGCACCCACGAGTAAGTGCTTTATCACCTCGCCAGCGCCTCCGTTCGCTTTACGTTTGCTCGCAAACGCTAACGACACGTCGCCGACGTCGACGGTGGACCTCGACCACACGCTCAACGCTTCCGTGGCGTCCATGGCGTCCGAGAGCATCAAAAAGTCACGAAACTCGGTAAAGTCGATCGCCTTGGCCAGCGTCACGAATTTTTCGTTCGCCGCGTTGAACAAGCCCTTACCCTTGCTAAACGCGCCCTCCCCCGCCTTGATGCGATACATCATCGCCTCCACGTCGCCGTCGTCCGTCGCGTATCCCTCTCGCATCAGCACCCTCTTCAACTGTTTCGCCGTGAGATACCCCGACCGATCCCCATCGAATTTCTGAAACGTCTTCAGCAGCTCGCGCTCGCGCCTGAGCGCGAAATTCCCGAATTCCTTAAACGTCATCCGCGGTCGCCCCTCGCCGTCGTCGCGTTCGCGTTCGCCTCGCGTTCGCCCCTCG
>Ga0181605_10002417_pt1 | contig 16318 bp, 17 predicted proteins | sample 041ome_11_FD_148676 | JGI IMG/M metagenome (GOLD analysis project Ga0181605, IMG submission 148676) | Coastal salt marsh microbial communities from the Groves Creek Marsh, Skidaway Island, Georgia - 041411US metaG (spades assembly) | ecosystem: Environmental > Aquatic > Marine > Intertidal zone...
CTTTCCACGTCACAACCTTATGAAAGGTATGGGACAGATCGTTACATGGAGTATTCGTGATGAGACTTTGCACGTTGAAGGAATGTCACAATTATTCCGTACATTTATTCAGGAAAATCCTGAGTTGTGGAACGACGAGCTGAAGTATCAAGTGTATTCAGCCGCAGAACGTACAGTTGAACTAGAAGATGCCTTTATTGATCTTTGTTTTTCTGGGGCAGAAATACCTGATTTGACTGCACAAGAAGTAAAAGAATACATTCGATATATTGCAGATCGTCGATTACTAGGTTTAGGCATGAAGAAGATTTTTCATAGTACTGAAAATCCTTTGCCTTGGTTAGACTATATGTTAAACGCAGTTGAGCATACCAACTTTTTTGAGAACCGTGCTACAGAGTATGCTAGAGCGAGCACGACAGGAAACTGGCAGGATATTTTTAAATGAGCGAGCAACAAATAACATTAAACCTTACCCTTACTGAAGTAAATGCAATTCTTACTGGACTAGGAGAGTTGCCCGCAAAATCTTCAATGGGACTCATTCAAAAGATTCAACAGCAAGCGGGGCCGCAGATACAGCCGGTACCAGTAGTTGAAGAAGGAGAGGGGGCGTAAGCCCCTTTTTTAATAACCTAATCCCATCTCTAATCGTTTACCTAAATCATATGGCTCTATAGCTCTATCCGGAGGTATATTTATACCCCTTGTTATAGCTCTTTCCTCTAATCTTCTCTTATTATAATCTACTCCAGAATATTGTCTGAATTTTTCTTTGGTATCATAATCAATAGAAGCTAAAAAATCTTTCCAAGTATCTAGGGAGTCGTCCACTGTTTTTGCATATTTCTCCAACGATATTACCGAATCATAATGTAGTTTTGTTACATACTCTCCAGAGCCTACATAATGATATGATACTATTTCTCTACCGTGCCAAATGCCATAACCTTTAATCCAGCTATCTAGCGTCATATACTGCTCCTCCCCATCCATGTGCATTTTGGGGTCAATTCCAACCTCTGACACCCACTTTGAAGTAGTAAACATATTACCAGCACATATATGAATAGCGTTTCTCATAGGCGTTCCCGGCTTATCGTATATGATTCTTTCCCCATGAGCTCCTGGAAGATCATGAGTTTGATAGGCCATGTATTTAACTGAGGAAGTCATAGGCTCTGGCATGCCTTCTAATATAGTTTCTTCTCCTTCTAACCAGTAATTGTAACATGAGTTAGCAATAATAACTCTGTCAGTATTACTAAGACTACAGCCTTCTTGATAGTCTCTAAGTAAAATAGTATCCCAGTCTTTGATAAACCTCATATGAGAGTCTACTTGGTAGAAAAAATCGGCAGCGGGGTCAAAAAGCTCAGTATTTACAGTATTTCTTGCATACCCTATGCCATATCCTTTATCGGGATCTACTCTTTTATACCGAATATTAGGCTCCTCTAGGAGGTCAGGAGCCACAACTTCTATACTATCTTCTTTGAAAGTTTGTTCAAATATACCTATAATTAGTTCACTATTTTCACTTACATTGTCCAACAAAGACTGCACTGTTTTTAAACACTCTTTATCTCTGTAAGAAGCTATACTTACAAATATTTTATTCATACAAAATTTTCCTCAATTTTTGTTTTTGTTCTCGTTTTACAATATCTTCTATACCATTGTGTAGTAGAGGCAGGCTTTGAAGCAATTTTATGTGAGTCTCTTTCCGAAGTATTTCCGTACCCCGCACTCCAATCTTGTTTATAAAACGGTATAATATGGAGCAGAGGCGTTCCTGCTCTAATTGTTAATTCACACGGCCTTTTTGGTGCAGCTATAAAGTTTACTGTCATGAATTTATCACTGTAATCGACGATTCCAGGGTAAACATATAAATCCTCTAAAAAAGGAGAGTGATATATTGCAGGCAAAAGATAACATGAAAGATTTTTTTGCTTTGTAAATATAGACCAAGGCGATCCAAAGTGCAAAGGAGTAAGGGGAACATTCCCTTGCGGAGTAAAGATACCTTTTACAATATCAGGACTCATTTTGTTCGCAGTACCAAACACAGTTTTATCTTTTTCCGAAGGATGACCTACATAAGCCATGACTCCGGCACTACAAGCTTTTATATGTATATCATCCCACGCCTCAAGTATAAACCCGGTGTTTTTATAATCAGGGAGCCCAGGACAAATATCAAAGTGGTTGCCAGATTTTTTATCTTGCTTCCTCTCGAAAGGAGCTTCTACATCTATAGCCCTACGAATAGGGTGTTGATGATATACACTGTTTGTCTTATCTTTAAACTCTAAATCGTACTTAGGAGAATTGCGTTTAAAGAAATTTTTCATCGTTTAGTATCTCTTAACTCTTTAGTATATCTATGATGACGACTTCTCTGTATTTTATCTTCTCTAGCAATATTATTAAACTCTTCTTGAGTCATCTTTCTAATATGTGCTGCAGAGTCTGCACACCCCCTCTTAAAAGGTATTACTTGAACTATAGGAGTTCCAGCTCTTATAAGTCCATCAAAGTTGGGCGTATTCCATGCAGCAGGAAAGTTCACTTCTTTAACATACCTATCGGTATCAACCAACCCTGCCATACAAGTAAAGTCAGATTTAAATGTACTTACTGGAGGAATAAACAAGCAAGACCAACCAGGTTTAGTTTTAATGACCCAATGATTAATAAATTTAAGTGGAGGGCTAGGATAAGTAGGGGAGGTATTGCTACCAAGCTGTCTAATATCATGGTATTCTACTGCTTTTACTTCATCACTGCAGGTAGCTTTAAGTATAGTTAGATCTTGATTAGATACTACATGAACGTCTGCTTGTAGAGGTATCATGTATCCTGCACACATAGCATCTAATACTGGCAAGCATTTTTTTACTGTAAAAGTAGGAGTGCCAAAACTATCTCGAATTTCTGGAATATCTACAGGCACTTTCTTAAACCACTCCGGTATATGTTTCATAGAAGGCCGAGGCTCTGGAATAATACCTTCTAGGTCTGGATGACAAAAAAACTCAATTACATTTTCTTCTTCCTGTGCTCTATTAAAGAGCTTTTTTATAATATTTTTCATGGATAAATTAACCCCAATCTCCACTAATCCAAAAAACTAAAGATTTTCTTACTCCGCCAGTTACCGGAGTAACTCTATGCGGCATAGAAGAATCAAACCAAATTAAGTCCCCTTTTTGAGGCTTAAACTCTTCAGGGCTTTGAACATTACCATACTTTACTATTTGAAAGTCTCCTCCTTCATAGTCACTTGGATCGCTAAGCATAAGAGTTCCAGAAATTTTTCTCTGGTTTGAAACATACCCTGCGAAACAATCTACATGCCAGTCATAATGCTCTCCAAGGCTGTATACTGTAAATTGTAAATTGGATAAGGTATCTGCATTATACAAAAATAAATCGGCATTTGCTTGCCCAGCTAGCGCTGCTATTCTATGATATATCCAAGCAGTGTTATCATCTTCTGGAATCCAACCTACTTTAGAGTTTCTATACTCCATATTTATTTCAGCTCTGACATCATCTCCGATTGAGCCTACATCAAAATTAAGAACTCTTTCTAGAAAAGTTATTTGACCAATCTCTTCATCAGTAAAAGTATCTTTCATTATGCCGAATCTCGGCAACTCTTTATTAAATTTTTGAATGCCTCTAAGCATTTCATTCTCCTTATTAGTCAGTATTTGATACAGATATATAAGAACCTTTTGGCAGTGAAACCGGATAAGTTTTATTATCTATAGTTTGGTCTCCGTCATAGTAAGAGACTTTTGTTACGGATACTACTGGAGCAGTATTAACAGTAGTATCCGTAGCATTAGTTGTGGCACCTGGGAATGTAACACCTAATAAAGAGGTAGGAGTTCCCGGCACCGCAGGAACAAATGTATTATAATTTGCCGTATTGTTTGGCGGATTGTAACTTGCTACGGTATTGTTAGGCGGATTATAACTTGCTATAGTATTATTCGGCGGATTGTAACTCGCTACAGTATTGTTTGGAGGATTATAACTCGCTACAGTATTGTTTGGAGGATTATAACTCGCTACAGTATTGTTTGGCGGATTGTAACTTGCTATAGTATTGTTCGGGGGATTGTAATTTGCAGTATTGTTTGCAGGATTATAGCTAGCTACAGTATTATTCGGCGGATTATAACTTGCTATATTATTTCCGTTATTTGGATTATATGTAGCAATATTATTTCCGTTATTTGGATTATATGTAGCAATATTATTTCCGTTATTTGGATTATATGTAGCAATATTATTTCCGTTATTTGGATTATATGTAGCAATATTATTTCCGTTATTTGGATTATAGCTATTTAAATTATTTCCGTTATTTGGATTATAGCTATTTAAATTATTTCCGTTATTTGGATTGTAATTGGCTAAATTATTACCATTATTTGGATTAAAACCTGCATAGTTACCTCCATTGTTTGGATTATAGCCCGCATAGTTATTACCGTTATTTGGATTATAGCCCGCATAGTTATTACCGTTATTTGGATTATAGCCCGCATAGTTATTACCATTGTTTGGATTGTAATTAGCTAAATTATTACCATTGTTTGGATTGTAATTAGCTAAATTATTACCATTATTTGGGTTGTAATTAGCTAAATTATTACCATTATTTGGATTGTAATTAGCTAAATTATTACCATTATTTGGGTTGTAGCTGGCTAAATTTCCTCCACTCAAAGTACAAGAGTAGTTAGTTTGAGTTCTTAGTGGGTTATCATAGAAAAAACTATAAGTATTACTAATAGTAGTGCTAGGACATGCAGGGTTGCTACCACTAAAAGTATTACTATTATAAACTTCTGCGTTGCCTAAGTCGTATGTAGATGTATAAGCTGTCCAGTTGTTCAAAGTAGGATTATAATTTGCAGTATTATTAGGCGGATTATAATTTGCAGTATTATTAGGCGGATTATAATTTGCAGTATTATTAGGTGGATTATAGTTTGCAGTATTATTTGGTGGATTATAATTTGCAGTATTATTAGGCGGATTATAAACAGCAGTATTATTTGGTGGATTATAAACAGCAGTATTATTTGGTGGATTATACTTAATAGTATTAGTCGGCGGATTATAAATAGCAGTACTATTGTTAGGATTATAATTTGCAAAATTATTAGGCGGATTATAATTTGCAGTATTATTAGGTGGATTATAGTTTGCAGTATTGTTTGAAGGATTATAACTTGCTACGGTATTATTAGGCGGATTATAACTAGCTACAGTATTATTTGAGGGATTATAGCTAGCCACAGTATTGTTCGAGGGATTATAGCTAGCTACAGTGTTATTAGGTGGATTATAGCTAGCAATGTTGTTACCAGTATTTGGATTATAGCTAGCAATGTTATTACCATTATTAGGGTTATAATTAGCTACATTGTTACCAGTATTCGGATTATAGCTAGCAATGTTGTTACCAGTATTTGGATTATAGCTAGCAATGTTATTACCAGTATTCGGATTATAGCTAGCAATGTTATTACCAGTATTCGGATTATAGCTAGCAATGTTGTTACCAGTATTTGGATTATAGCTAGCAATGTTGTTACCAGTATTTGGATTATAGCTAGCAATGTTGTTACCAGTATTTGGATTATAGCTAGCAATAGTATTAGTAATAGCCGCAGTGGAGGAGCCGCCACGACCAGTGACATATACTTCTTGCTTACCATAAGGCACATACAGCGTAGTATTTTGGGCTGCAGTATTATTTATTGTATAAGTAACATTTAATAACTCATCATTTTTAGTTTTATTAAAAATGAATTTACCACCGCCAATAGTCATTTAATGTCTCCGATTAAAGACGTGCTTCTTTTTGTAAAATTTTCCTAATGATATTAGTTTTTGTGTCCTGTCCGGATATATAAATATTTAAGTTGGACGCTTCTTTTCTAAGCTCCTCTAAAGACATTTCGTGATAGTCTTTTGTGACAGGTGTTTCAGGGTATTTTTTAACTTTCTGTTTTCGGAGTAAGTATATCACAAAACCACCAAAAAGTCCAGAAAAAATTATTGCAAGGATGTATTCCATTTAACTTCCCCAAATTACGACGCATTTCTTACTGAAAGCGATCCGTACACTGTACCCTCTATAGAAAAAAATGTGTATATATCTACACCTGTTGATGGAGGAGGCACCTCTCCACCAGACCATAAAATTCCTACTGGCCATCCAATAGTATGGGCGGTTCCATTATTAGTAACTCTAAGAGTCCATGATACTCCTCCTGCAGGAGGCACACTATCAAACACTGCATTAAAACTACCTGAAGCAACAATAGAAAATACAGATCCATTTGCTAGATCAAAAGTAGAAGTCCCTGAAGAAATACTACCAGAATTAGAGTAGGTTTCGATAAAGTATTTTTGAACTGTAATACTTCCGCCAACATTCAAGTTTTCTGCAATACCAACACCACCTGTGACAGTTAATGCGCCTTGTGATGAGCTTGTAGATGTTGTGGTGTTTGTAATATTAATTGCATTAGTGCTTGATGCCCCTCTCCCCGTTACACTTTCAAGAGTATCAGTTTCAGTAAAGGACTGTAGATACCTAGCATCTCCTTCGGTCTCTGTTAAGTATTCAGCGGGTACAGCACTTAAATAATTCGTATTATCATAAGACCAGTTACCTGCCCCGTCATTGACTAAAAATCCAGTACCGTCAGTAATATTAGAAACTGTAGAACCAGTAAAGACCGGATCACTCTCTGTAAAGGACTGTAGATACCTAGCATCTCCTTCGGTCTCTGTTAAGTATTCAGCGGGTACAGCACTTAAATAATTCGTATTATCATAAGACCAGTTACCTGCCCCGTCATTGACTAAAAATCCAGTACCGTCAGTAATATTAGAAACTGTAGAACCAGTAAAGATTGGATCAGTTTCAGTAGAAGATAGCTCTAACCAAGAAGCACCATCATAAATATAGCTACTTCCTGTGTCACTTTGAATTGCAACATCTCCCTCTTCAACGGTCAGAGCCAATCGTGCCGCTTCGTCGGCAACCACGCTCACATCGGTAAGGGCTAGTGCAGGTAGTTGAGTTGTAGGAACTTTGCCTTCAGAATCGAGAGAAGCATAGCCATTTGCAGCCCCTTTTTCGCTAGCAAGTTGATATCTTCCATCTAAGCTAACAGAAGCACCAGCGTCTCCTTCTCCAGAAAGAGTAAGGGTTCCATCCGTAAAAGTAGCAACATTGATATAGTCGGTAGAAGTTCCTACAGTATCAAAAACTTGAAGTGCAGAAGATTGGCGCCCATAAAGTTCATATACCGAATTAATTGTAACTTTCGCAGAATTGTTTACATTCGTATCGTCTACATTCAGTATAACCTTATACATTGGTACGACTTCAGGCAGAGGAAGCCCATAGTCACTAAAAGTTTCATTTATTGCTGCATTTTCATTATTATGTTCAACCTGCCCTGCTACAAGTTTTAACGGATTTATGCTATCATTTGTTGCAATTACCCAGTAACAAATAAATTTTCCATTTGCTGCCTCTACAAGGCTTCCAGTTTCTGCTACAATTGAATTATATTGTGCGCGGTTTGCCCCCGCTAGCCAAGGAACTGCAGAAGGAGATGTTTGTGTGTAAGTTGTACCGTTTAAATAAATTACAGGTAATTGTGCATTCGTTGATATAATTTGTTCGTAAGGGGCTGCAGGAGCTGCAGAATGTACAATATCATGTACAACGTCTTCATCGGCAATTTGTATATCAGTAAAGCCTAGGGAAGTTTGTGCATCGTCGTCGGTAACATAAGTAATATCTCCTCCACGTCTCCAGACTGCTCCCACATCAAGATGCTGAGATACGTGCCATTGAGTGTCTCGATCTGCACCATGTCGCTCGTCTCCAAAAATTATAGCTTGTGTACCGTCCCAGTAAATATATGCAACAAGTATATCTTCTTTAAAATCTGCAAAAGTTCCAACCGGCTTTTCTACGAGCTGTTGAGTTGTTGGATCAAAACGAATGTATCTTCCACCAGCAGTAGTAGAAATAATTATAGAAAGAGGCGAAGAGATACTAAACTCTTTACCTTTATAATAGACAATAGCCGTACTTTGAGGGGTGAGAGTAAGGGTTCGTGTCCCCGCATCAAAAGAAAGAGAAGAGTCTGTACGATTTACAAAGCCTGTAAGGTCTTTTGAAATTTCCCCAACAGTTTCAACCACATCATTTAATTCCTGGGATATAGGAATAGCTTTTCCTAAATCCACAATATAGTCTACAACGTCAGTAGAAGAAAGAGCAGGTATAAAAGTAATTGTGGAGCCAGAAACGGTGTAACTTTCTATAGGCTCTTGAGTTACCCCGTTTACAGAAACAAGCATTGCTTCTGCAAGACTGGCTTCGAAAGGAGAAGCATTTTTTGTTAGGTTATATGTAGCTACTCCGTCTACCGTAATAATATCGTCCAGTCGAGTAGGAAAGTATCTTCCAGCAATTTCTATAACTTGTTCTGTGCCGTCATTAATTTTTGCAAATACCTTACCGTCACTTGTATTTATGGCGATTTCGCCAAGCTCAAGTTGTCCTACAAGCGGTTTTGCTCCTGGAATAGAAGATCTTTTTAATTTTATAGTCTGAGACATTTTATACCCTTACACGAGTTATTACAATTTCCCCGCTCTTTTGTTTTTGCACGGTTACTTCGGTAGTTTGTCTAACAACTGTAATATTTATATCAGCCATTACGCAGAATAGACTCCGCCATCCACAACAAGTAGATCCACCCAGCCATTCGTAGTAGAGAAATATGCACTATTAAACTTAGCAAGACCTAATGTACCTTGGGTATCGTTGACTCCGGTAGTAGCGGTGGCAACCGAAAAAGAAATTGAATCCGCTGCATCATCAGTAGTTACAGTAATATTTGTTTGGGTACCGTTGGATACCATAGTATTTACGGCATCATAAACATTTTCTACATCAAATATATTATATTCTGAAGGTAAAGGAATATTATAGTAAGTTGTACCATCATTGGTAAATTCCCAGCGATCAGTTCCTTCGTTCCATTGTATTAATACGTTTGCTTCAGGAGTTCCTGCAGTATTTCCTCTCTGAATCTCCAGACCAGCATTTTGAGAAGCTTGAGTAGCTGGGTCATGGTTACTGTTTAACAGCAGAATATTGTCGGCAAGATTAATTTCTTCTGTATTTACAGTAGTAGTGGTTCCTTTTACCGTGAGGTTACCATCAAGAACTAAATCTTTTGCCACAAAACTACCACTCGCGTCACGAAGAACTAATAAGTTTTCATAGCTTGCAGCATTTCCGCTCGTACCTGGAGCAGCAGCATTTAATTTATCTATAAATGCTTTTCCGCCAATTACATCTATATCTCCTGTAGTGCCCCCTGGGCGACCAATATATAGTGTATTTGATTGAGCCGAGTAAGCTAATTCACCATTTTCAAGAGAAGAAGGGGCAGCCGTATCAGTACTGCGTTTAATTTTAATTACTTGAGCCATTTTTAACTCCTAAGCCCTTAAAAGGCTCCTGCGTCTATAGTGTCCGAGTCTTCGGAGAGGTCTCCTATTATTATAGCGACCCACTCACGTGTTCCTGGTGCCACTTCTCTATAGACAAAAAGAGAATCAGTATCTGTTTGATACCAAAAATCTCCTTCCTCCACATTTTCTGTAGGAGGATTGTTTGATAGTTCAATAAATTTTTGAGATGCTAGTTGTTCTAGTGCTGTTTGTAAATCAGAAGCAGTTACAGTTCCATAAGGCGTTACAGGCACATTTTCAGCAATTATACCTTCTGAATTTAAAATCTCTATTCCATTTACAAAGATCTTATTATTTTGATAATCAAATTCCATGCTCATTAGAAGGATACCTCTGTATAATTAATTCTTGCTGACCATTGAGTTAAATTTGTAGATGCAGCTTTTACACTTACTTGAATACCTTCGTTTAAATCGTCTGCGGTTATATCTGCGTCAAATAAAGGATTTTCCTTGCCTAACACAAATTTTCCTACGCCTCCAATAACTTTTGTAACGTCTCCATCTCTTTCCATTGCTCCATTGAAGTTAAAAGCACAAGACTCTTTTGTAACCGTATCTTTTCCTACAACTAAAGCATTAAATGAGATGGTACTACTGTCCTTTAAATTATATCTTTGACCTGCTTGTCCATCTAAAAATATTCCGCTATACTGATCCGTGTTAGTAGTACCTTTATATATGGCATTTCCTGAGATAGATGATAGAATTACTTGACTTCCTGTACCTGTGTAATCTGCTGTAAGAGTAACGTCTTTTTTTACTTTTATACGCCCCAGCAGTATAGTACTTACTTCGCTAAAAGAGGATACTTCCTGCAAATCATAATACATTGTTTTTGCAGGAATATTTGAGGTTTCTGCTGCAGAAACCACTATTGACAAAACTCCTTGTAGTCCTTCTACAGGATCAGGAGCTACTGGACCCACTTGTACTTCCGCATCAAAATCTTGTTCGTTTATATTATCTTTTACAGTAAGCCAGTACTCATTTCCAGTAATGTCAATAGGATTTCCGTTCTCGTCTTGAAATCGAAAAGTAAAGTTCCAAGTGTCTCCTCGTACTTGGTCAGGTAAGTCAAACGCTTTAAAAGACACTTAATATGCTCCTTCTACGGTAATAGTAATATCTGTAGGATTACCGTCCTCTATATCTACTGAAAGTTCTGACGTTTTTATGTCTGCAAAAAGTATTTGATCTTCTACATTTACTTTTATATCTTGCAAAATATAATTATTTTGTTGTGAGCCTCCACGATAACCGAATGTAGCTAATCCTAATCTAAATGGCGCAGTCATTAGCTTCTCGTTACGGTTGTTGTGTCTTTATCCGGCTGCCCTATTGTAAGGGTAATTCCATTTACTGTAATAGATGAATCTGTAATTGTTTTTGGATTACTAAGGTCAAGACCCATTAATTGCCAAACTTCTAGCACTTTATTTAATATTTCGTTATTTGCTTGAGTTATAGAGTCAGAGTTTACAAGTTGAGCAGAGCCACTAACAATAGAAGATACTTGTACAGGATATTGAATAACATCATCGTATGAAAAATACGCAGCTTCATAATCGTCGCTAAAGAGTACTCCAGTTACTTTTACTTTTGTTAGGTCTATATAAAGTTTCCAATCATTAATTAAAAAGTAAATATCGCCTGCAAATTGTCCTTCTACAGTAGGGTCTCCACCAATTGTACGAATAGCTGGAAGCCATACTGCATTATCATCTTTAGAATTTACCCAATCTTTCCAGTCTGAGTATATGTCTGTTTTTATATCTAACTGCGTAACATCCGGATTTACACGTATAATACGGTTAGCTCCATCAAAAGTAACCTTCTGATAGAGCTGCCATAAATCCCAGTGTCCATAGTTAAGTACTGTATTCATTACTGTGTAATCTCATTCCATGTGAGTTTGAAATGTACTGTAATATTACCATGTTCTGTTTGATACGCTGTGCCTGCTGTGCTAGGACCAACTGGTTTAGCAACAATCGCAAAGTATAATTGATCACCATATCCAGAAATAATCCAACCACCAGTACCAATACTACCGGCATTTCCCGGCCATGTCAAAGCACCTGCAGGAATGACTGCCGTTCCTGCTGGTCCTAAGTTTACTGTTGCACCAGCATTATTCGTAGGATTAATTCCACCACCAGTTGTTGCTACAGATGTATCATGCGGAATAGTGAATGCTTTATCTCTGTATAGTTCTAACTTTTCAATATCCAAGTGACGAACATAAAATTCTAATCCACTTGCGGAGTAGTTAAGACCATATGTTGGATCGTTTCCAATATCACCTGCAATGCCTTCAAATCTCAGCGCAGTTTCGTTTTCTCGGTGATTAGTAAACTCAACACCAGTTGGTGCCGTATTAATTTGAATACATGTTGCTACACCAGCAGCAGAAGATTGATAAATTCTAGAAATTGGGCAACGATTATTACCACCATTATCAGATGCAAGTTTAAATGCACCCGACTGATAGTTACCATACGAACTAGAAATATCAATGGTCTCTGTTCTTCCTTTACAGAAGTTAACAGAGTTATGATAACCACTTCCAAAATAGTTTACAAGACCATCGCTAAATTCGTATGATTCAGTTCCAGCAAAAGGGTTGTTAGGTTCAATTGATTGTAACGGACCACCTTCACCTTGTGAAGTCGTCATGGACTTATCATTACCAGATATGATTGGTTGTGTATATACTTCAATCTCGCAAAACGCATCAGCGCCATCATCATGATATGCCCATGCTTGCATTGATTTTGGTTGATAAATCGTTCTGTTTTTATGATCGGTTTGTGAACCAATATATGTGACTGGAGCAAGAACACCAACAAGATGATATTCATGATCAACATTCATGTGAAAACGAACACTATCACCAGATACGATATCTGTGACGATATTTCTATTAAGTTTTACAGTAGTTGAATCAATAATATCAAGAATAGTAGTGCCACGCCCAGTACTATCAATTTCTCCAGTGCCAGACATAACATGTAGACGATACCCAGGTTTGATATCAGTCAGATTAGGCACTGTAAGTGTATTAGTTCCAGCAGTTCCACTACATCCAGTTTTTGTTGTGCCAGTACGATCACCTAAACCAGTATCATTCAAACCTTTATAATCGTTTTTATTAGCAGGATCAAATGAAACTTCAAATGATTCTACTTGACCGTAACCTTGTTTGCTCAAATCCACCGCTGCTTCAGTAATGATTGAAGCACACCATGCTCTCATAGTATTCGATTGTGGTACAGTTTTGCCAGCAATGTTATACTGTTGGTATCTAAGTGGTAGAGATCCAGTCTGTGAGTGAGGATAACCACCATTCACATCATTATAATGTTCATGAATCGTGATACGTTGACCTTCATGATATGTACCGAAGCGAACACGACCTGCGCCTAACCATTGAATATCAATCCAATAGATATTATCATCGCGTAGATCTATATTCTTACCGCTATCACCAACACCATTTACAGGGTCACCATTCCATCCGTCTGAATTTGTGGATTGTAATACACCATTGATATAATATTTTGTTTCTTCTCTACTGATAACAGTTTGTGTTCTATCTCCTTTCGCACTTGAACGAATTACGAATTCTAATCCACCGCCATCAACTGCTTGAAAATAATATCCATTGTCGTCGTCAAAGTACCCCCATTTCTGAGCAACACCAGCAACATCACCATTGTTCTGTAAAGCAACGGTCATCGTAATAGAGTGAGAGAATCCTGGGAAATAGTGATGATACGTATCTGTCGTATGTGTGATAGAATAAGAGTTATCCTCATCCATCGGATCGCTAGTGCCATAGAATTCTGTATCTGGATCCGCTGTTGCTACGCCAATCGCAGATGTATCGGGCGTAGTGAATACGGCGGTATGGCGAATACTATCGTGCGATACTGTACCGCCATTCCATTTAGTAGTCGTAAAGTATTGCGGTAAGAAGTTATCAGAGAAAACGTAATCGCCGAGAATAGTAGCGCCAGATGTGCGCAGTTTACCAAACGCATCAAGTTGTGGAAGACCTTCAGAGAAACGAATATTCATTGAACCAGTTGAATCAACGTCTACACCATATTCTGGATTATCAAATCCAATAATATGGTTTGAATTTATAAAGACATCTCTAAAACTTTGAACTGTCGCAACAACAGTAATACCGTCTTCATCTAAGATATTAGCACCAATTTTTGGATCCAGATTATTATACTTGGCACCTTTTTGATAATGTACTTCAAGAATTCCTGATGTAGGAGTAATTTGATGTGCGCCATGCACATGAATATAATATACTGCGTCATCACTAAATGTTGTGAAGTATCTTTCACCAATGTCCCAAGCATAACCTGCTGGATTTAGGTTATTATAGAAAATCTCAGCGGTGTGCGTCATTCGCACACGCTTGCCTGTACTGTCTGGTGGGACTTGTAAGAATGTTCTCTCGCCTGCCATTTATTGCTCCTTTGGTGTCAGTAGTTTTGCTAGTTCGGCTTTTACAATATTATAGTGCTTAACTACTTCCAATGCTTCGAATTTATCTGCTTCCTTCTGAAGTGCCGCATTTACGAACTCGTCAAAAAACTGAACAGACTCCTGTAATTCTTTATTATTCATTTAAATTCCTAGAAAGTGAGAAAGCGGGGCGAACCCCGCTATAGATAGATTAAAGTGGATCTGAGTAGTTTCTTTCCAGAGGTGCGTTAACAGAAATATTGTTGCCCGCGCCTCCAAGGATTCTAGAAGTTTGTGTAACATATTGAGCATTGTCTAGTCCTAGAGTAACAACAGTAACTGGGGCTTCAGCATTTGTTAAGCCATCCCCTCTATTTCCCTGTGCGTTACTATAATCAAATGAGTAAGGAATTACCGCATTTCCGTCTTCATTTTCATTCTTTGGATATACTGCCCATGTAACAGTATTTGCAGCATCTGTATTTTCAAACGTTCCTTCAATAGTAATCGTTGTAGCAGTACTGCTTGCTACAAAATAGAAACCGATATTATTTCCAGAAGTGATTCGTAGTACTTGACCAGACAAATCTCCAAGACCCCCAGCAGTAGAAGTAAGTACTGAAGTTCCTCCAGTAATTTCGCCATCTGTAGTTCCAGAGGCAGTCGCAGTATTTCCTTTTACATGAATATATCCAGAAATATCGGCACCATTGTAGTCAGTAACAATTAACGCTGTAGCTCCAGGATATACATTGCTACCTCCATTTGCAGTGGTATAGAACATCCAGAAACGAGCAGCAGGATCGTCAGAAACTCGGTTATTAAAGATTATATTACCTGAAGAGATTGTGGGGAAGCTTCTAAGGGTATTAGTATTATCACGGAAAGCAAGATTACTAATTTCATCCTGATCAAAGTTATCAATTAATACGCCTTCTGTTCCGCCGTTAATTGCAAAAGTTTCAAGAGTAGAACCCACAAAACGAACAAGCTCTTCTGTAAGCTGTCCTTTTCTATCTCCACCACCTTGATCAATATTACCAGATTGTCGTAATTGGTACTGAACATAGTTATAGACTTGTGAAGGAGTTAGCGCAGACGCATCTCCTGCGGTAGATTCTATGATATGAGTAAAGTCGTATGGACCACCGCTTAACTCTACAGGAAGAATTGCTGAAGTCAAAGAGCCGACATCAAAGCGAATTTGTAGTGTTTTTGATGTAATTAAAGTTTCTACTTCTGTATCCGTAAGAGTAATATTCAAATCTTCAGTCGTTGTGAGAGGGAACCGATACACTTGGTAAGTGACTCCAGCACCCGCACCAATCTCATCAGTACTAGAAGAATCAAAAGTGTAACCTGTTACATCCCCAGAAGTACCTTGAGTGTCGGGACGAATGTATAAGAAGAGCTGATCATCGCGATAATCTATATTACCATTTGAAGCATCTCCATATACTTGAACGGGCTCATTTACAACACCTGTAAACTCGAAAGCGGTAGGAAGAGTAAGGAAATCGCCCCCTTCATCATTATTTCCATCGAACCAAGCGTAGTAGGGCGCCTGTGTAGCACCAATTGAACCCAGAGTAATTACTCCCATCCAAGACTGCTTCTCTACACCCGCTGCGGTTTTCTCTGTCCAACCACCAGTACGAATGTAGGAACGGCTAGCATCATCTGCTGGTTCCCAATCATTAATAAATTCAAACTGCTCTGACGTAATTGCTTCCATCGGAAACAAATAGTTATAGAAGTCATTTACATCGTTGTCTTTCCACTGCTGCTTCAGAAAAGAATAAAGAGCCTGAAGAGACACGCCTTCTTTCTTTGTAAAGCTATTTGCATCTACCCATCCTCCAGTATCGTCAGTTGCTATTAACTGAATAGTTGGAGGGGTTGTAGTAGGATCAATGTAAACGTTTCCATCAGGCGTGGAACCTCTGGGATTCGCTGATAATTTTAAATTATCGGGATCAGTTACTGTTGCCATCTAAGATTTCTCTAGCCTATTTTAGGCTCTTGGCGGAATGCCAAATTAAACTGTGCGAGTTACGTCTTTTACGACTTTAACTTTACCGATAAGTAAAGTCTGCACTGACCCCGTATCGTCTTGTTGCTGAACATCGTAATTATACGTGCGAGGCTCAAGAGAGTTTGTTAGAGTTCGGGGGACATTTATATATACAACACCTTCTGTGGGATTCTCTGAAGGAGTCGCTGTA
>Ga0181605_10002426_pt1 | contig 16294 bp, 13 predicted proteins | sample 041ome_11_FD_148676 | JGI IMG/M metagenome (GOLD analysis project Ga0181605, IMG submission 148676) | Coastal salt marsh microbial communities from the Groves Creek Marsh, Skidaway Island, Georgia - 041411US metaG (spades assembly) | ecosystem: Environmental > Aquatic > Marine > Intertidal zone...
GGTCATCGAATCATGGATCATTTGATATTCATACTTAAAAAAGGACTGTAGTACTTGGGCAAAATTGTTTTGAAAATCAAGTAAGGACATAAATGCCCCAAGCCTCAGCTTCTTCAGCTCTGCGATGTTAAATTCCATTTCTGGGTTCATTGACTCGCTGATGAGCAGCATTGGTTTTCTGTAAGCAATACACTCACTCAATGTATTGAATCCGGGCCTTCCCACAATTAGATCTGCATCCTTGACATAATCTATTAGCAGGTGATCCTGGGGTATATTAAAATAGTGATCCCCTTCCAAATTCAAACCTTCTTGCACGCCAAAACACCAATCGGTATTATCAAGATTGCCCAATGCTTTTTTAATATTATTTCCCATAAGCCCTGCACCGCTGTCCATCACCAATACCTTGGCTCGATCAGTAATAGGCCATGCCTTATGGGCTACATCCTTTTTAACGATGAAGGGAACCTCAACCGCTTTGGATTTGTAATGCGATAGAATTTCTTGTGGCGTGAAGGGTGGGAAATACAATTTTGTGGCCTTGTTCGCAGCGGAAACGAAGTATTGGAACAAACGATCCGAAATAACTCTAGGGTAAATTTTTGAAAAGAACCAATCCCAAGTGAAGTGTGCTACCCCGAAACTCGGAACACCGTGACTATGTGCCGCCTCAAATGCTTCATAAACAAAGTCCGAGAGAATAAAATCATAGTCAAAGTCTGTTGATTCCTGATTTTGATAATCCTCCAAATTCTTCAGATAGTTTGAGTAATGCTCTGATATTGCACCTATGTCTGGCGAACTATCGTCTTTTTTGTGCCATGAAACATTATTGTAGCGATCAATGTAGTTTACAGCCGGAGTATTCTTCCGAGCAAAAGCCATGTGACGATGGGTTTGTAGATCAAATGATATGTTAGAATCTAACCCAATCATTTCAGTCATTATCGCTCTTTGCCTAACAATATGACCGTATCCTTCATCCGATAAGTAGACCTTCCCTTTCACGCTTCAAATGTACCTTGCGTTTGCAGAGTGCGAAAAAATTTGGGGTAGTTAATCTTTGCCTGAAAGTTTTTCAACCAAAATGCTCTAACTCCTTTTCTAAATTCAATATCTCGCGATCGTTTCTCCAATAAGTCACATAGAACATTTGCCCCTTCTATAATGTCAAAGTTCTGGGGTATTAATTGACCCGTATTCTCGTTTACAATGTCTGAGGTTCCTCCCACATCAGTAGCTAAACAAGGTATCCCAAAGCTACTCGCTTCTTGAATAGACACAGGTAATCCCTCAATTTCACTTGTATTGATAATTAGGTCAACAAAATTTGACTGATAATAATCGAGTAAGTCCTTGTTATCCATAAACCCTTTTAGATCAACATGGATGTTCGATTTCTTTTCAAGTTTTTTAACCGAGTCAAGAAATCGAGAGTAGGTTGGGTCATTTTCCGCCATATCGCCAATGTGAATCCATTTTACGGGTAATTCAACAAACTGCAGCATCTCCGCAATTAAGTAGAACCGTTTCACATTTCTAACCCTACCCACACTAACAACAACAAACTGTTCAGAGATTGCAGTTAGTGGTCCAATACTACGATCATCAGTACCCAGGTAGGACAATTTTACTTTGTTCGAAAAATGTGGATACTTGTTTTGAATATAAGTTGCTGTCGCTCGACTTATACAATAAATGCATTCGACAAATTCATATTTGAATTGCTGAAATGGTAGCTTTTTTGTTTTTGGTTCTCTATCTTCTATCACATCTCGGCCATGGGCCCGAGTAGAAAACTGAAGTATGTGTCCTCGCTTTTTTGCTAGAGCCAAAACAATCGCAAATTCGTTTGCATAATAAGTATAGTAGATATCAACTCGGTTTAATAAGCCACTTTGGAAAAGATCATTTTCTATAAATGAACAACGAAACAAAGTGCTCAAATTTAATCTCCATCGCTGCATATATGTCCAACTTGAAGATGTGGAGAATAAATCCAGAATAAAAATGGATAATAACTCAAGTAAGCAAGGTAGGCTGCGGACAAACAACTTATATCCAGGAATTTCAAAATCCACGATCCGAGTCTGAGTATAAGCGTGTGCACGCTGATTAGATGTGGTGGTAACAAGTATGCAATCATCGTGTAAGTTCCTTAACCAATCGATTTCTGTCTCGACAAACGATGTGTACTTCCCAGATGTAAATAATACGGTCCTTTTCATTCTAGAAACTGTGTACGATCATGACTTGATTACAAACAGTGAAAAATGTTCATTTGAATGAAACTCTGAACACTCTTCCATTATCGAATCCCAGTACCCCTCACTTAAGCCTTTAATAAATCGATTCTCTAAAATGATCATTTCTACACCATATTTATCTTGCAATTGTCGTGGGGTAGTCTTAAGAAAGTTAACATGATAACTATCCTCTAAAAAACGATCAATACCTTTTTCCAAAATTGGTTTCTCACAGATTAATCGGTAATAGAATCGATAGTCATCTGCTTGTTCATCTAAATGGGTCGACAAGGTTCTTGATAACCGAATAGGAATGGTCGCGATATTTCGTTTCTCAGAAGCCTTTATGCAGTCAATCAATTCGACTATGTAAGAGTTAAAGCCAGCATTAAAGCCAGAAATTTTCTCGATTACTCCTGAGGTATTAAGAATACTAACTGCAAGAATTACGGCAATCTGACCCATAAAAATCAACAACAAAACATCTATTCTCAATAGGGATTCAGCAACTATAATTGCCATTCCTATGGGAATAATAAAACTTAAAATTTCCAGATACCTTTCTGATTCTCCGACCAACCTACCCTTTCCGAAGCTGGTTAGTATAAATATGATTAATACAGTCAAAATCAAAAAAACAATGGAACTAAAAAGTTCATTTTGAGCTTCAGCATATAAATTAGGAAGCCTCCCACTGTCAATCCACATGAACAACAATACCAACATTGACGGTAAACCCCAAATAAGCTTGATGATTCCTGATCGGTGTAATATCAAATCGACAAACCCATCTGGTTTTCGAGCTTTCTTAAGCATTGTTGCGTTAAAAAACAATGCCTTATTGGAGACGCTAAATGCAGTGTTTTGAGTTTTAGCAGTAAATTTTAAGTGAACCCATTTGAATAATAAAATATCACGACTACCTAGTGGATTCAAGGCAAATACAACTATCAGTGCCAATAATAGAGGAATCAGCAGATTGTAATTCAATGATATCAGGCTATAAATCAAGCTTACAAAGAATAAAAGCTGAGTCGCAAAAGTGGAGGAGATTATTGTAATTATCACTATCAACGACAGCGCTAAAACACTCCAAACTTCTAGATCAAAACCCAGAAAGATGGCGAAGTAAACTTGGTTTAAAAAAAGTCCAAACGTTCTGTTGTTTGTTGCTTTTAATCGAGCCGTTGCTGGAAATAAAATAGGACTCGTTATGGCAATTCCAAATAGAAGAATTTGGGCTTCCAAGGATATTTGACCCGGAAACAACATTACAATCAATCCAACAGACATCATTCCTGCGAAAACATCGAAGGAACTATTCAGTAATACCAAGGTAATACGCCATAGCTTTTTTGGAAACTTGGAAACAAGAAAATGAAACAAAATAGGTCTGGGAAAAAAACCACCAAGGTTCACCGCATTCGGAATTATATATGAAAACCCATGCTTTCTCAGAGCATTTAATTTGGCCTTAACACCCGCATTGTCGCTTGTGGAAATATTACTTCCAAGGCTGAATGGCAACCTACAAAGGATACCAAAGCTCGCCATAACTATGTATGAAAAATAAAACATCATTCAATTCTCGGTGGCAAGCCATAGTGTTCTAGACCTTGCAACAATTCTGAATAAAACGAATCTGACAATTCGTGACTCGAATATTTGATCTGAGTACTCTCTAGACTATTCTTATCGTTTATTACCTCATCGAAATCATTGCTCAACCTAGTTTTGAGGCTGTCAATCACGAAAGCTGGATTCTGACAAAAATCTTTATAGTTGATTGTCATGTATCTTTTTGGATCCATCTGCTTCAATTGAGCTTCATACATTTCAGTTAAATACTTGAATTGTCCTGCAATTTGTAGAAAATATGGTTGTTTTTTCAATTCATGATAAAGCTCGGGGTCAGGTGTTTGACCATACCAGTGTTCGACATCATTGTAGTTTTTTAATCGACCTCGATACAATGAAACTGCCGAATCAATAAAATCCCGCTTGATGTAAATAAAAAAACTCTTGTTGTAGCTTTCGGCAATTTCATTGATATGATAAGATGGATTTACTCCTTTCATTAAACATGCTTTACCGAAACTACCTGAAAATCTGCCTAAAGTTCTTCCAACATTATACCAGTCAATCTGGTCCTTTGCTGCCTTAAAATCATACGGATGGCTTTCCTTCTTGAGTAATTCATGCCAGAAATAAGCAAAGTCATGTGGATCAAAGACACCTTTAGTCTTTCCATAATCAGAGTCGAAGGTGATTTGTCCACCAACGGCTTTTTTCAGAATGCTGGATAAGCGTATTCCATATTCAGGAGATTGCCAAAACCGCGCTACAATATTGTCTGGATATCCTAAGTCTAGCAAATGCACTAACATCTGTGAAAAGAAAGTCTTTCCGCACCGAGGCACACCAAAGAAAAAAATGATCGGCTTTGAGTCATCTGAACTCACACTGTTGTTATCTTTTCTCAACCTTTGATTCATTTCCCGCAAGAAATGCTCATCATTAAGGTCTCGAGAATACGCACCACTTCTCTTGTCGTTGTCCTCTAAAAGCCATTTCGGAATACTATTTTCCACTCTTAATCAAATTTAAGGTACTTTCAAAACCTACATTAAATAGAGCATCCAACACTGACAAGCCACTTACATAGCTATCTGTATTAACTTGTGGGTAAGAATCATATTCTAGACTTACGAATGAAACGGAAATCCCATTTTGTTCGAAAGCAGAAATTTCTTGATAATCCTCCGCTCCATTACCAGACAAGTATTCGTTGCCTCCTAAATTTTTAGTAATATCTATCAACCGTTGTGTGGAAGCACTTTGAACATTTAAGCTTGACGAGCGAACTAACTCTGTCTTAAAACTCCAGGTCACACATAATTTTTCAATAAAACGCATATTAAACTCTGCAATCGACTTATGCTCCGCAGACATAGTTTGAGATACTAATTCAAATGTTTCATCAAAATACTCCGATTTCTTGTAGTAGGAAGCCAACTTGTTAAGAATGTCTGACTTCCAGTTTACGCCTTCAGCAAACCCCATTTCATTTATCAACTTGACACCTGAAAATTTTCGATCAACAGATAATGTAAGCCACTTTCTCTCACCATTGTTCAATATTCCTGCTCGGTTACACCAATTTCCCCTTCCTGCTTTTTGAAATTGAACATCATCTAAAAGAACGAATGTATCGCTCCTGTATATTTTTCTAAAATACCCCAGCCATGGAAAAAGATTTGGTTGATGTATACCTACTATTTTCTTGCTCATCTTCGAAAATATTTCAACGATTCATTATACAAAAGATCGTCTAGTTCAAAACTTTTTGATTTACTTGATTCAAAGCTTTTTGGCATCAAACTTATACGATCTTCCAAAAGGATATCTACTCCTGATAATTCCTCTATTTTATTTGCGATATCCAAAATAACATTACTTGGGGTTCCAATTAAATCCGTGAATTCTACTAAAATTTTATTTGCTTCCGGTAATTGAGCGAAATTTGTATCAAATTCATTATTCAAGCTCTCCAATTGTAGAGGTATTTGTTCGTGGTAAGGTTTGCTTTTTATCTCCTTGTAATTTCTACTGAACAAACTCCACCACTCATTAGGGTCAGAATAATAGTTTCTTCGTGCCTTAAGAACTGAATGCGATACCTCAATCGGATCTCTCTTAATGTATATAACAAATAAGTTTGGGAAACTCTCATAGAATTCCGACAAATGTCTCCCTTGGTGCATGGCTTTAAATAAAAACCCTTTTCCGTGAGCTGCCTGCATTTTTTTTATGGTGTCAAAAATTGACGGCCATTCAATAATCTTAGAGTTCACCTCAGCGAGATATGACTGATATCGCGTTACTTTAAAATTCTTATTCCAGAAATAAGAGAATTCATGAGGAGCATAAGCATCGTTTGTTTTTCCAAAATCATTGGTAAAATCAGACTTATATGATGAGCCAGCAAGTTGTGATAATAAAAAACCGAGTAGTGGATTTGACCAAAATCGTGCAACAATATTATTAACGAACCCAATATCAAAAGATTGAGCTAAGCATTGCATTAATAATGTTGTGCCTGAACGAGGTAAACCAACAACAAAAATCAATGGAAGATCAGATTTTGCTTCTTTTAGGTCGACCTTAAAATCTGATATTAAATCATTAAAGTCAGACAGGAGAGTCTCAGAACTTTCGGCCTTGCGATATTTACCTTTTCGCTTATCGTTTTCTAAATCCATAACTCATTACCAATCAATTAAGGGTCTACCAATTTTTCCCCAGTGCTTTTGGTGCTGAGTTATCAACGCATCGCTTCTACCATTCACCGCACGCAAAAAACGATCTTTTGGCGAACTCACTTCATCCGTCCACCATACTGGATGTGTTAACAATTGAAGCTTGGGCAATCCTTCTTCAATCCTACTTAAAATAGACTCGTTCCGCCAAATTCCATTGGAATCGCTCGCATACCCAACTTCATTCATAAAGAATTCGGAATACGCATTGATACATCCTGAAACTTCGTTAACCCCCCAATCAACAGCCCACTTTTGTGGAGAATGGAAAGAGAAACAGTCAATTTGTGTCTCAAAAACTTCCTCTAGAAATACTTTTTCTAATTGGACTTTGTCCTCAATCTTCTCTTGGTCAAGACGATTAATATTGAAATAAGCGCAATCAAAATGTAAACCGATCGTATGCCCTAAGTTTTGAATCTCGAATATCAAGTCTGTACACTCTTTTTCAAAGAGATTATAAAATCTAGAATGAGGCAATATAAAGTATGTGCTTTTGATATCTTCTTCATGTTCAATTCGAGCTATGGCTAGTGCTCGCTGAGGTGAAAAATCAATGTCATGCCGCCAAATAACCCACTTTTCGCTGATAGAATGTTCATTATATCCAATGGCACGATAAGCTAGGTTCTTTGTCTTTTTCAGTAATTCCCTGTATTGTTTTACAGTGAAATCCGAAAAGCTATGGTTCATTGAATTACTACTTTTAGCCATCTCCATCAAATTTCCTAGTCAATTAAACCTTCGTTATCTACAAAGGTTTTTAACCAGATTTCAAAGTTCATAAAAGACCAAATTAATAGCCTATGGTTTATTCGTTGGTTAAAATGCTCATCTAATATTTTGTTTAAATAGGAGCGATCAATATACTCATAGAGCATGGCGTTTTTATTCTGAAGAAGAGATTTAATGTAGGCAGCATTATCGCCCCGATACCAACTTTCATCCGGAGCTGAAAACCCTTGCTTCTTTCGATTGATGACTTGAGCAGGCAAAAAATCCGACATCGCCTTTCTCAACACATTTTTACCATCATCAAATTCACGATATGCACGTAGCTTTTGTTTGTCCATGAGACTATTCTCATTGATCCTTTTCATGTTCTCAAGGTTGCCCAATTTATGACGCACAGGGATTTTCATTGCAAAATCGACTAAATCATTGTCCATAAAAGGAAATCGTTCTTCTAACCCATTCGCCATACTTAATTTATCTCCAACAATGAATAATCCATGTAAAAACGTCTTGATTTCGAAATACATCGAGTTTTGGATGTGTTGTTCAGGAGTATCGTATTTCAACTTCTCATTAAACAGAAAAACCCGCTCGAAAATCGCCCTGGGTTTTGACAAATCCATCTGCTTTTTTGTTTCGGCATTAAATAGTAATGGCTTATCAATATCTGGGACTAATCTTTGCCAAAATTGATAGTATTCTTCAAAAAAATCTTTTTGTCCTAATGATTTAAAAACTCGGTAATATCTCCATGGATAGCCCCCGTACAACTCATCTCCTCCCGTCCCTTGTAAACACACCTTTACGAACTTAGATGCTAATCGAGAAATGTAATAATTAGGATAAGACATTCCCACACGAAGATCTTCTAAATGCCATACTACACGTGGGAGAGACCATTGCAAATCACCAGAGTTAATGACCTGTTCATAATGTTCAGTTTTGAAATGGCTAGAAATTAACTCTGCATCCCTACGCTCATCGTAATTAGCCTCGACACCAGTCACAGAACTCATATCAAACCCACAAGTGAATGTTGCGAAACGTGGAATATTTCGTGAGGCAATGGCTGCAATGGATCCGGAATCCATACCCCCACTTAAATAGCTACCAACAGGTACGTCTGCGACAAGTTGCCTTTCGATGGCCTGTTCCATCAAATGCTTAGTAGTTTCTGTCGCATCTTCAAAAGTCATGGACTCATCAGGTTGACTAAAATCATAATCCCACCAAGAATGGTGCTTTACTTTTTTGGAATTAATATCTACAACCACACTGTTTGCCGGAGGCAGTAAAATAACGCCATCAAAGAGGGTTTGGAACCTAAAAACATTTTGAAAAGAGAAGTATTCATTTAGCACATCGGTATTCACCTTCACCTCAAAATCAGGATGTCTCATGAAGGCCTTAATTTCGGATGCGAATAACAGGGTATCTCCATTGAACCAATAGTACAAAGGTTTAATACCGTACCTATCTCGAACTAAATGGATCTTTCTTTCATAGGTATCATAGGCACCAATGGCAAACATTCCATTTAACTGATGAATGAAATCCATACCATATTTCGCGATTCCTTCCACTAAAACTTCTGTATCGCTCGTACTATTAAAACCGATGCCAAGGGACTGCAATCGAACCTTGAGCTCTAGGTAATTGTAAATGCATCCATTAAATACAATAATCCATCGACCATCTCTTGACTGCATGGGTTGACTGGCCTTATTGGATGTGTCAATAATCGACAACCTACGATGACCAAGACCAATGTTTTCATGCAGATATAATCCCTCAGAATCTGGACCTCGGTGCTCTAGCGAATCCGTCATAGACTTCAGAACTGAACGATTAGCAGGTTGGCCGTTAAGATTAAATATTCCCGTTATTCCGCACATGCTAGCTCTTCCATTTGGATAAATCACGATCAATTAAATGCTCTAATGCATTAATTGATGAATTAAAATAATTAGATAAGAATGATCTGGTGTCGATATCCATATCGTTGTTTTTTGGAGTAGAAGTATTATTGACTATCTCAGGAATTGATATCTCCACGTCTAACTCTACGTCAAGAAAATTAAAAAGCGTTTTCAATTCAGCTTGAGTATTTTCAATAAAATCATCAAACAAAATGAAATGCATTTGATCTCGATCAAACAACCTTAAATATTCTGTCACTTGCTGATCATATTTACTTCTACCTAAATAAGCATAAGGAGCTATCTCTTTCCACGTTTCAGACAATCCTTCATTTCGAACACTTTCATTTTGAATAGCAAAATCAAAGCTTTCGTTTTCAATACCGTTTTTAACCGAATGCCAATAATTAGAATATGTGCGATCAACCGGGTTTCTGAGCATTGCAACCAATTTTATCTCAGGGTTGAAATCAAATATCCGCTTAGCTGCATTCGCGTTAAATAAATATGATGTGGATATTTCGCCAATTCTTTTTTCGTTTGCATGCTCTTTGAAATACTTACTTCGGTAGTACTCTAAACCCTTTGAATATTCCTCATTTTTTAAGAAAAAATGCGGCTCCGGTCTCTTGCTTTTTGGAACAAATATGTCAGGGTGAAATTTCAGGTATTCATGGAGAGTAGTAGTCCCACAGCGCGCAGCACCAATCACTAGGAAATTTGGCAAACCATATAGATTGTTGTCCTGACTCAAATTATGGAAATCGTTATAAACTCAATAATTGTTGGACAACATAGGTATAATCTTCTGCAACCATCTTATTATGCAGTGGTATAGACATGGAGCAATTGTTTGCCAACATTGCACCGGGATAATCTTCGGCTTTAATTCCAAATCGGTTTTTGTAATAACCTAACATATGCACCGCGTGAGTTCCTGGTCTAGTTGAGATGCCCTTGTCCTGAAGGTATTCCATAAGATCATTTCTCGAGAGCGGAGATTTTTCCTCATCGACCATAGTCACAAAGCTCTGCCATCCGTGTTTGTATTCATCTGAAAAGGTGGGTAGTCTCAACCATTCAAGTGATGACAGTTCTTTCATATAAAAACGGGCCCACTTCTGGCGCTCGTCTATAAACTGATCCAACTTTTTTAGTTGCACTAACCCAATCGCACCCTGAAAATCAGTCATTCGATAATTGAAACCTAAATCGTCAAAATCCGGCAAAATATATGGCTTTGGACCATGATGCCTTTGCTCCTCAGATATTGAAGCACCATGATTTCTCAACATGCTCACTTTTGCCGCCAAGTCATTGTCGTTGGTAGTGATCATCCCACCTTCACCTGTGGTGATCGATTTTCTGGGGTGAAATGAAAAGCATCCAAAGTTTCCGAGCCCTCCTGCCGGGACATCCTTATATGCTGAACCTGCTGCGCAAGCTCCATCTTCGACTAATGGAATTTTACCTGCAACCGCTTTTATTGAATCCATATCAGCGCAAAGGCCAAAAAGGTGTACAGGAATAATTGCTTTTGTCTTTGGGGTTATTTTTTGCTGCAATTGATTCACATCGATATTAAACGATACTGGATCTATATCAATAAATATGGGGGTTGCACCACAGTATAAAACGACATTTGCAGTCGACACCCACGTAAAAGCAGGTACAATAACTTCATCGCCATCTTTGATCCCGAGCGCCACAAGAGATAGGTGCAATGCGGTAGTCGCAGAGGTAACAGCTATGGCATGTTTAACCTGATGTCTTGCTGCAAAGGCTTCTTCGAAAGCCTTGACTTTTGGTCCGGATGTTATCCATCCTGTCTCTATAGGTTCTTTTAATGCTTCCCATTCCTCATTACCTAAGACTGGTTGTGAAATTTGAATTTCTCTTCTCATGATCATCCCTTATCAAGGCCAGTTTCTATTCTCCAGCCTATTAGTTTTTTTAATCCCGTCTCTAAATCAAAGCGATACTTAAACCCTAAGTCTGTCTCTGCTTTTTCCCTAGACCCAATTCTATTTTGAACCAATGCCCTCGCGTCATACGCACTGTAAGGTTTGTACTGAACCTTCAAATCTGAGTTTTTGAGTTCCAGAATTGTGTCGCACAGTTGCTTTATCGAAGTCTGTATTTCGGTACCAACATTATAAAAACCAAAAGCGACATCGGACTTTAGCGCCAGGACATTACATCTGGCAACATCTTCAACATAAATAAAATCATATGCTTGAGAGCCATCACCATTGATCACTGGTGATTCGTTGGCCTCGATTTTATTCAACATGATAGGCACAACTCCTGTATAAGCTGCTGTTTGATCTTGGTGTGGACCATAAACATTCATATATCTGAGTCCTATGACCGATAGGTCATACCTATCGTTAAAAGCGGTGCACATGGCTTCACCAGCAATTTTTGACGCACCATAAAAGTTTTTATTGTTGAATGGGTGGTCTTCCGTCATTGGTAGTTCTACAGCATCTCCATAAACTGAGGCAGATGAAGACCACACTAATTTTTTCACCCCGTTTTTCACACAAGCCTCTAAGACGTTAAACGTTCCCCCAATGTTTACATCAAATGCAGTTCTTGGATAGTCCTTACAGTGTAATAACCACATTGCCGCTAAACAGATTACATAGTCTACCCCTTCCATGGCGGAGTTTAGAATATCCGTTTCTCGTATATCACCTCCAACTGGATAGATTGAACACCGATCGTCTTTTAGAGCCTCCTCGAGATAGCTTTTTTGCCCTCGAGCAAAATTGTCATAAACCACTACTTGACCTACATCTTCCTTGAGAAGTTCGCTGACCACAAAACTTCCGATAAAACCCGCTCCTCCTATTACAAGTACCTTAGAGTCCTTTAATTCCATTCGTTCTTTATTTGTTCTTCCATTCTCAAATTAACCGACAAGTCGTATTTGAACACCAATTAATCGAGGTCGGTCAAAGATTGAATTATTCTGTCCTCTACGGGCAAAGCACTGCAGAATTTTACGATTAATGAGAGGATGCCTCCTTCGTCCATTCCTAATCGGAACAACCGCAAAAAATTGAAATTGGATTACAGAACCAACCCCAGATTATCGAGATAATAATCACTGAGCTTATTCATTACCTTTTCCTCTGAATAGTTATTGACACAGTATTCTGATATGAGATTGGAATCAAACTTACCATGGTTCTCATACATCCATTTTAAGGCATCGGACATGCTCTCCACAGTTCGTTCACAAAGAATCCCAGTTTCTTTAGTGATGATCGTTTCAGGTCCATCACATTTGGTGGATAAAACAGGCTTACCTAAAAGCATCCCTTCAATCACAGTGTTTCCGAAAGTTTCCCATGCAGAAGAAACAACAACCACATTTGCGGAAAGTATATGTTCAAATACACTTTGCTTTGAAACTAATCCCATTAACTTTATTTGATTCGTCATATTATGCTTCGACACCTTCGAAAGGAGGTCAGCCTTTAATGGACCATCACCTAATATGACCAAGTCTACATTCTTATCTTCCTTAAATGCTAAGGAAAACGAGTCTATCAATAAACCATAGCCTTTGTTTTTGATTAAACTACCAATACCAATAAATGTAAATCTCGAATCTTGACCTTTTCTTTTTGCTAAATGACCATTTGATAACTGTGTGAATTCATTTGAGATAAATGACGGTAATGTTTGAAATGTTGATTGATACAACTCTTCTAATTTCTCCTGATATTTTTTGATCCTCGCTATGCGTAGTGAAGCACCTTGCACAAAGGATTTTATATCTAAAAAATTTTTAAACCCACCCCTATTCAGAGAATCTGACCTTAAAAACGAGCTGCCAGGCGAATGTTCGAATAGAATGTATTTCAAATGATTTTTGCGAATAAATTCTTCGAATAACCAACATGAAGAATGCCTTATGTAATGAATTTGGAATGCATCTGGCTCACCTACTGATCGTTTAATCTTTTCCAATTGTTTAGACACCTGTTGAATAGCCAAAATTCGCTGAAGTCGAGGAATTCTTAAAAACCCTGGAATTAGATTCATAACGGTCACCTCTCTTACCTCGATGTAATCAGAAGTTGACCAATTATTCCTTGGCGCGTTTACCAATGACCTTAAACCCTTAAAACTCAAAACAATCACAACTACTCTAACACCTCTTCTTGCAATGGACTCTGCCATTTCCTTTACAAAAGGATTTCCCTTTGCTGTTTTTGTAGGGTAACCCCAAGTGGTGATGAATAGTCGATTCAACTTTGTCATTTTTTCATTTTCAGAAACCATTCATTCACATTATTTGAAATATACATCTTCATTATATCATTCATCAGAACATCAATTGAGTGGTATGATATAGATTCCTAGAATTTTGATTTTCATCCTTACCCTCAAGCTACAGGCCCTATAAATCGAAGGTAATTAATTCAGGTTGGTTGCTTCTATTTCACTTACCGTGTTATCCCAAACTCTTTGGAAGGCCTTATCAGATAATTCACAACTGGTCTCGATGTAGTTCATGGGTGCAGAATCCAGTGACTCGTTACTTAAAAGACTTATCAAATCATTTGAATTGTCTGCGTAATAAAAGTGCTTATCCTTTATCTGACCCTCATACAGCTGTTTTCCTGATTTATGAATCAAAATCGTGGCTACGCCAAATACATTCGCTTCAAAAGCCACAGAAGAAAACTTGGTAATGTGGTGAGTTGCTAATTTAAGGATCATATACAAGGGCATTGTTGTGGCCATGTTTGACTCAACATTTTCCATTTCGGCTAAGACACTAATATCTGCATCTAGTTCCTTTTCGGACGGGTGCTTCCTGATTAACCAGAGTATGGATTCTTTGTCAAAATTTCGAATGACCTCCTGAACGAATTTAGGGATGGCACTATCCTGTTCAAACGAACTTGTTTGCAGCGAAATCAGGACAACTTTCTTGTGTTTTTTAGTCTTTTCCAAAAAGGCTTCCCACCCCTCATTCAACGCCTTGGGAGCTTCATGAATCCACTTGGCCAACCAAAGATTACCACCAACAATCGCTTGGTGTGCACCCATGTTTTTATGCGAATGTTGTTCAATATTCCTGACCGATTCTTCTCCCCAATTCCAAAAATAATCCGGTAACACCGAATAACCACCTTCGGGAACATTCAACCAATGGGAATACATTAAATGATGTGTTCCTTGCTTACCGTGTTGTATATCGACCGTCTTAATTCCCAAGTTTTTGCAGCTTAAAATCAACCCAAACATTTCGGGTTTATAAAAGCATTCGAAGAACACAACTTTGGGATTGACTTCTTTTAAAACCTTGTCATAGATATATCTAGAAAACAATACCCGATCCAGCTGGTGGAAAAAATGTCGGTGATTAATTTCAATTCCAGAAACGCGCTCCATTTCCCTAACAATAGGCTCAAGCACTTTCTGCATTCCTTTCCTTTCCACATTATCCTTTAGATAATCGGAGAAAAATAAATCTCTATTCAAGTGGATGGTTTCAAAAGAACTCGAATCATTTGCCCTATCATCTCTCCAGGCCAATCCCACCTTTGAAACCGTTTTGCTGTGCTTTAAACACAACTCCAACATTGGATCTAAAAAAGGATTGTAAACTACACCTCCAAATTCGCTTAACTTAGAATGTGCATCTACAATGAGTACCTCAGATTCTTTAATCTTCCGGACCGTTTGAGTTATTATTTTTTGATTAGAAGACGCTCGAACCAGGGCTTTGATCTTACCTCCAAAGCTTTGATCCGCCATTTCATAACTCTGCTTTAAGTATCGTTCAGAATTGCGAAACTTGAGTTGAATCTCATATCGAAATAAAGGCCAAAGGTGCAGCTCTTGATAGACAAAGGCATTCACGTCACATCCTAGTTCTGCGCGTGAAACTTTCTCAATAAATTCTAATAACATCGTTACTACACCTTATTTGTTCATGCCAAGTGATCGCTGAATGCAACTCACCACCTGTATCCAATTAAACTATTTGTTGACCACTTCCTCGATAGGAAGTCGTTCTATTAGATCCTTAATCGCCATCGCCTCAGCATCACCCAAAGCCTTCATAGGGAGTCGTTCATGCCGTGTCATTACACCTTGCGCCTCTAGCGCAGCTTTGATCGTTAAATGCCAACTATATTTTTTCACTCCTTCTTCAAAAAATGGCACTTCCACACGGTTCACTATGTCCATGTATTCATCCTTTCGACCGGCTTGATAATATTCCCAAAACTTGGCTGCCAATCGTGGGTCAAATACTCCAATGCCATTTAACCAAGCCTGACATCCCGTTTCTGCAAACCGAAGCCATTGTCGCTTTCCACCACCCGAAATCACAATGGCTACTCGATCCTTTACTGTATCAATCACTTGTTGCGAGAACTCATCATCTTTTGCATCTTCTTTCAACGCGACAACATTCGGAATGTCCGCTAAACGATCAAGAAGAGGCAATGTATAATTCACCGCAGGCCCACCAAAACCGTTTAAAAATGGCATTTCATGGATAAGTATTCCTATTTCGCATGAATCAGCGATAAACTTGAAGTGTTCAAAAATTTGATCGTCCGAATAATACTTTTCGCGACAAATGATGGAAATAACGTCCGCTCCACATTCATGGGCATGCTTTGCAAATTCAGCAGAAACTCGAGTTGAACAGTGAAGTGGATCGGCAACAATCATGACATTGTCCTGATCTATATTTTTCACTTTGCGAGTAACAAATGCGTTTAATTCTTTGATTTCATCCCAAGACAATTCGCTATAGCGGCTATTGTAACCCATGACATAAAATATCCTTCCACCTCCATCATAGATCCTTTGAATAGAGTTTTCCAGTGATTTGTAGTCAATAGAATCATCAGCTAAAAAGGGTGTAACGATGGAATAAACTGGACCTTTAATTTTTTCTCTTATGGTGTCTAAATGATTCATCGGATTATAGTTTTATATGATTGTTTTTTAATAGGTATTCAGCCCACTCTAAGTTTATTTGATAGTCTATGTCCACGGAGTTCAATTTGTCCATCTTGTATGCTTTGAC
>Ga0181605_10002456_pt1 | contig 16201 bp, 10 predicted proteins | sample 041ome_11_FD_148676 | JGI IMG/M metagenome (GOLD analysis project Ga0181605, IMG submission 148676) | Coastal salt marsh microbial communities from the Groves Creek Marsh, Skidaway Island, Georgia - 041411US metaG (spades assembly) | ecosystem: Environmental > Aquatic > Marine > Intertidal zone...
TCCGTCGCACCCCTTTCCACCACACGCGTCGTGTTTTCCTTTCTTATGCGACCACGGCATCCTAAAACCACTACCCTTCGATCGGCGCTGTATATCACCGTAGACGGACGAATCTATGATTTCATTCCAATCTATAGACTTCTTCGCGGCATACAAAGCGACGAGAATGTGTTCTCGCAGTGCCACGGCGGAATCTTGATTTACCACAAACCCCGGCCAATTTAGATGAACACCCGTTTTCGTGAGACTCCCCGCCTTCTTTGGTGGGGATACCGAAATGAGACACTCTTTCCCACCGTGACGCTTCACCTTGTCACATATGACTTTACAGATATCTTGAATTTCTTCGAGACTGAGTGCCTCGGTATTTTTGTAATCTATATCCACGAAAAAATTGTACGTGGGTGTTTTTTGTTCGACGACAAAGACGTGTTCACCTTGTCTAACACTCTCTATATATTTCGTGTAAAACTCATCCAATTTATCAAATGGCACCGAGAGGACCCCACCGTCCATGAGCACATGTGATAACTTGTTTCCGTGAGCGAAACCCTGCTGGGAACACCATCGTTTAAACATACTTACATTGCATACGCGTTTATTTTTTAATACCTACTCACAGATGTCATGAATGATAGGTCTGGTAATTCAACACTCGATGCGAGTTCTTGTTTTAGGACCAAGAGCTCGTATACCTTGAGATCCTTGATTTCTTCAATCTTTTCATCCGCTTGTTCGATCGTGAGGGCTCTGTTATCGATGAACAGGTCTTTAATTTGCCTGAGAATGTACGCTTTCGACTTCATCACTACTTAATAGAGAATGTTTTTCTATTCAATCCTGACACGCATGCGTAAAACTCTGGATTTTTTATGACGTTGTCTATAATTCTATTCCAACGTTTACGATTGTTAAATTCTTCGAGTGTATCGAAACTCATGTAGTCATTTTCGTCGTACGTCTTCTTTATGGGTTGTTTATTTTGCTTTTTTAACTGTGTCTTCATCTTTTCTTCGTAAAATCTCTTTACGAGCGAATGCTGTTCGTTTCTTTTATAGTCGACAAAGAATACATATACGTTATATATGAGGTCGATCGTCGGACTTTCTTTAACTGTAAATTTAAATTCGGTATATTCACCCTTTTTGAGTGATACTATACCCCTCGTCTCTTCTTCAAGTTCGCGAAGAGCACAACGTAATGGATTAAATATTTCTCGTCGTCTACACCCGCCTGTGACAAATATCCACTCCTTAAATCGACGATCTCTCACCGTCAAAAACCTCGGCTTTCCTTCAGCAAACGTTACTGGAATCGCAATCGCTTTGTATTTTTTCATTGCTCATTAGCAAGTTACAATTAATGGATATGTTTATTTCGCCGACAAATCGCCCGAATCCCCCGATTTTTCTTCGACTTTAACCTCTTCTTCCCCCTCTCCTTCTCCGTCCTCGTCCTCGTCCTCGTAATAAGACAATCCACTCACGTACTGTGCAATTTGACCAGATTGAATCTTCACATCCGTGATTTCTTGTTTCGCATTCCTGACTTCTCTGTAAAGATACAGACTTCCCAAAACACACACGATAACCGCGGCGATTAGCATGGTTTCACGATCGTATGAAAACATTATTGTATTAAAATGATGCTGTAGTTTTTTAAGCACCTATAATCGCACCCATTTTCACACGGTTTGCCGCACTACATTCATACGCCGCTTCTCCGAATTGCACGGCATTATAGTGTGCATCTTCGCAATGTTTTCCGGTTTCTATTGTCGTCGGTACTTGCTTAGAATCCACCAATTTTTCCAGTGTCCTGGATTTTGGATCGTAAGTGAGCACAAAAACGATGGCTAATAAGACTATAACAGTCCAAAACATATTATACTAATACCCGTGATTTAATTCGAGTACATGAGACCACCCATACCATTTTCAATGCGGAGCACGTTGTAGTTGACCGCGTAAATCTTATCCAAGGAGTTATTCTCCGTGCTGACGATTCTCGCCGAGTCGAGGCGCGAGAAGTTGAGCGAACCTGTGGGTTGAAGCTTCGATGTTTCGAGGCAGAAGGGGTAAATGAAAAGAGACGACGTCTTGTTACCGGTGGAAAACGGCACGTGGTAGTAGGAAGACACAGCCGAGAAGTTGGGGGACGCAAATTTGAAGTCGGTGACATCGGTACCGTTAATTTGGAGCTTCACCTTGTTCGTGGCGGTCATGAGACCACCGGTTTGGGTGTTACTCGCGAGGAATTTGATCGGGTGATTGAAGTTGAGTTCTTGAATCTTGCCCTGGGAGGCGACCGCATTTTGGACCTGTGTGATCAAGAGGTTTTGCGGCTTGCTGGCAAAGACCGTGCGTTCATCGGTATCCAAATACACGTAGTTCGTGTAACACTCCCACTTGTGGATCGCGGCACTCGGACCCCACGTGATTCGCAATTCAACATCGTGATATTGGAGAGAGATCAACGGAAGCGCGGATTGCCAGTTTTCGCAGAAAAAGAAGCGAAGCGGGTAAAACTGTTCGCTAGCACCACCTCTGTACAAACCACCCGCGACGGATCGAGATTGATTAGTCGCGAGAAGTTCCGGTGCGATGTGCGTTGTGAAGGTCGAATCTTGTTCATCGATCACTTGACCACCGATCAAGAGTTCGACCTTGGAAATAGCGGTGGTCCAGTCAGCGACCGTGTTCGCTTGTGTGCCGTCACCCTTGATCGGCATGAAGTAGACGTAGTTGAGGAGATCACCTTTGCGTTCGAAACGAACGGTAGACATACCGTTGTTAGACACGTTACCCTGGATGACTTGACGTTCAGTCGTTTGAGAGAAATTCGTGTGACGACGGTAATTAGAGCGGAAGAAGGACACTTCGGGTTGGCCAACAAGATGCGCATCTTGGGCACCCACAGCCACGAGCTGAGCAATTCCACCAGACATTTTATATTATATTAGCATTTTATTTTTTTAAGCTCCGACTCTAGATGCTCTATCTTCTGTATGGCTTTCTGAAGTGCACCATACATCGTCGCGTATATTTGATCTGGATTTAAGAATTTAAGATCTTGAATGCCATATTTTTCATCGATGATTTCGATTGATTTTGGCATGACTTCTTCGACTTCCTGAGCAATCCACCCGAGTACGTTTTTATCTTTTTGATTTTCACTAAATTCAGCGATATCATCTTTCCATTTGAAACGTCTGAGTGGTATGTGTTGTATGGTGTCATAACACTGATCGAGATCGGCATTTATTATATTTTCTTTGAGACGACGGTCTGAAGTCGATGACCAACTTCCACCACCGGTTTTTGCCGCAGTTCCAATCACCTCGAGATCAAAGGTAGGAGACGACGTTTTAATACCGACACGTCCACTCGTGACGAGGGAATTTGTGATATTCGTAAGTTGTATGGTCGTTGAGGCTGTATTTCCTATAGTCGTGACCTGTTGAAGTGTGTGCGCTGGGGTTATCGATACGGTTCCGAGTGTGATCTTACTCGCCAGAACGTTCCCACGGACGGTGAGTACGTTTGATCCCGTGTCTTGTATCACGACATTTGCACCGACGTCGAGTGTATGTATGGGCGCTGTGTTTGATATACCGTAATTGGACTTCACTGATCTAAAACCCACCTCGACGTTTGAGAATAGAATACTATTCGTAAAGTTACCACCGATGTTCGACAAGAAACCCGCATCCCCATAATACGCGGCAGCTGTGATCGCGGCGGGTGTTGATAAATTACCACCACTGTTGAAATTCATGGTCGTCACATCGATGAGTTCACCTTCGGGTGTGTACGCGATGATATTAGACGCCGCGGTCGCCGCACGTATCGGACGAATGAATGTCGCGTTCGCTCGTGTCGTATTGAGTGGTGTTGTTCTAGCGTTTATAACGAGCGTATCGTTGTGTTGGTTCGTTTGACCAGCCTTAAAACCAATGGCCACGGCGTTGAGACCCTGATTGATCTCACCTGAGAGATAACCAAGCGCCAAAGCTGCTTCTCGTTGTCCTTGATAACCCGCATTTGTACCGAGTGCGACGGCTGTATTATTTTGTCCAATTCGTCCTGTTCTGTAACCGACGGCGACACCGTACGCCGATTGGTCAGTTTCACCAGCACCCTCACCGATAGACACGATGAACGGTCTTTGGCGAATATTACCTTCGATTCGCGCATTGCCGTTCACGTGTAAAGTTGTATTCGGGAAGGTGGCATTTGTCCCTATACCAACGTTTCCGGTCGCGACGCTATTACCGTTTATAATCGCCGATGTCGCAGTCAAACCCGTGGTTAAAAGTTTATTTGTGGTTCCCGTACACACGTATCCATCGGAGAGTAATCTGTTTGTAGCTCCGGCTCTGTCGAAGACCAGTCCATCTGCCGATGTGTAACGCATGCGTGTATCACCGATGCGCAGTGACCCGGTCATGTGCAGTTGTTCGGATGGCGTTGTCGTGCCGATCCCCACGTATCCACTATTCTTGATTGTCACGGAGGGTGAATCTGATGTTCTCGAAGCTCCGGTCGCCTTTGTGTCGATCACGATTTCACCCGCGCGAAGACGGATGCGATCCTTTGTATCGTTCCCCTTGAACAATAAGAGTTCTGACGCTGTATTCGCTTGATCAAACACTCTATTTTCAATCACAGTGTTCGCGTATCCATTATCACCGAGAGTACCACCGAAGTAAATAGACTTGGGTCCAAGTCCACTGTCGTTTTGCCCCACATACACGTTACCACTCACGTTAAAATCACCGGTTTCATTGATTCTAAACTTTTCGTTGTTGTTAATTCTGAACACGTGATTGTATCCGGTCGGGACATTATATCGCAATTCATTTGGTAATTGGGACACACTGAAATTTACCGTGTCTGCACCCGCATTATATAAACGAATCTTTTCACCCGAAGAATTCTTGAAATTTACTATACCGGATGTCCCGACTTCAATACTACCATTTACCGCGAGACGGTTCGTATTCGGCTGTGTTCCGATACCGGTGTTTCCGTTTATGAATGTATCACCACCTCGCTTCACTTCAAATCGATCCGTGATTACATCCGGATCTTGACCCGAAGAATTTACATCGCGAATTATAAATCCAGCGTCATTTGCGTTATCGTGGAAATCCAGTGCAAATTTGATAGCATCCTCGGTACCTATTTGTCTTAAGTACGCCCAATCATTCACGGATCCACCGTGGCCGAACGATATGTACGTATTTGAATAATTAGTCGGATTCACACCCGATATATTAACCAATGCATCACTCGCGTCAATGTGCATGTGACCACGGACACGCGCATCACCGACGAGATCGAGTTCATACCCGGTCGTTGGTTGTGTCGTACCTATACCTAATTGACCGGCGGCTGTCATGACCATGAGTGGTACCGCACCGTTAAGACTTAATTCCGCGTCGGAGTGAGACCCACCTCTGTACCACGCAAAATTACCCGGAGTTCTGAAATATTGTGTGTTCGTTTGCACACCTATACCGTAGCCCGGATTATAGAAACTAATCTTCTGACGAGTCGTCGCCGGAAATGTAATATCCGTGGCGACTTTCATGTCACCACCGACATCCAAATTGGCTGTTGGTTGCGTGACACCGATACCGACGTAGTTTGTAGTGTTCTTGTTGAGAACTGTTAAAGCTGGAATTCCGTTCACATTTTCATTAGAACCGACGATGAGTTGTAAAGCGCCTCGATCTTTGTTTGGACTTCCAATGATTTCTTCGTGGCAAAATGATCGAATTTTGGCGTATGCGTATTCTCGATTCTTGTAATTGGGTGTGAGTGTCATTTCAACATTATTCAATTCGGGTTGTGTACTCGCGTACGCGCGTTTAATTTTTAACGCGCGCGTGAGGCTACCCTGCGTCGACGGACCGGATACGATGATGAGTTTTGAATCTACGTCTGTCGTCCCTATACCGACGTTCGAAGTTGTCAGGTTAATCGACATGATGTTTGATTCGTTACCGTCAGTAAACGCGTTCCCGAAATACATGAATTCGCTATTCACTTGGATGAATGCATTTTGGTTATTATTTGTATCTATAAATCTAAAGGTTGGATGTTCATCTTGAATTCGGATATCACCGTTCACGTGCAATTGACTCTCCGGGGATGATGTATTAATACCAACTTTAGCATTTTGATCTATCACCATGGACACACTCCCATTTTGACCGGCATTAAACTTGGAAGTATTGTGTGAACCACCCTTGAACCACGCAAAACTCGACGGTGAGCGGTAGTATTGTGCATCCGTTTGCATACCAATGCCATACGTGTTCGAGTATATGTCAATAGTTTGTCTCGCGGCAGACCCAAATGTGACCCGTCCATTCACAAACACATTTCCGTCAACGTCGAGTCGTTCCTGAGGAACGAGTGTCCCCACACCAACATTACCATTCTTCGGAAGTAAAAGAAGATTCACGTTATCCGTATTGAAATTGTTAGAACCCTGAATAAATATGGACCCGTTCGAACCGACGGTTTGATCGACACCCATCCGCCCCGAAAGACCTCCGTCTTCGCTCGTGATATGAAATTGCGAATATTCAACATACGACGGATCCCCGTTCACTGCGACACCCTTGTTCCCATTAACACCCATACGACCGGTCGCGGTGATGACATTACTCGTAATGAGATTGGCGAGTGTTTGACCATATGCATGAATCACCGGTTGGTAATGATTACTTGGATTTACTATGAATTCCTTTTCTTCAAATAATTCGGGGATCGGTCTGTTAAAGTATTCGGTCGCGTTTTCATCCTTAATTATGATGGCGCACCCAGTTAGGTCACCCTTAAGAACACCCTGAACGTTGTATATTTTAATGAAACCCGGTGGGACTTGTGAAACGACGTCAAACTCTAAGAAATCATCAGCCGTGCCCGCGGTTTGAGCGATTGTCGTGAGGTTGTTATCGTACGCGTTAGAGACCGCTTGATATCCCGGATCCCCGGGTAAGTTACTCTGTCTCGACGCCGTGATGGGCATAGAACGACCACCAATATCATAAATATCAATCTCGCGGATATGAATGGGTGTTGGTTGGTTATCGGATCGATCTAATCGAATGGTCCACGTATGCACGTCGTTGTGAACGTCGAGACGCGCGTGTGGTGTATCTATACCGACACCAACATTTGACGTAGTCGCGATAGATGTCGTCACGTTCGAAAATTTCATCGAACGCGTCGTGACGTTTCCGGACGGTGAATCACTGATTTGTTGAAGTGTAATATTGGAGAGTGTACTCGCGTCTCCAAAATAGTAGTCGCTCGTAAGATTACCATACACGTGAACATTGATGACATTCGAAGTGTCCGGATTTATATCATTTTCTATGAGACTGCTTCTCGTAAACGCGATCGCCAATTCTTCTGTACCGGTTTGTGGCGTTCTATAAATGATACCTACATTTGACAGGGTGCCACCCCGTTTATATATAGCACCCAAATCATACCCAAGTGTACCAGTGTTATTATTACCGAAAAGAGATATCGGTTCTTCGACGACTAGAATATTCGCATAGATGAGTTTACTCTCACCGAGCACGGTAATATTGCCTGTGAGTGTCGTATTTCCACTCACCGCGAGGTTACCGCGGACTGTAAGAATATTAGACCCGACATCGTCGACTGATAGGTTGGATCCCACGTCTAGTGTGTGTATTGGTAAAGTGTTTGCTATACCCACATTCGAGGTTGTAACAAACGCCGTCCCTGCATTGCTAAAAATCAATTTCGAAGGCACGAATGCGGACGTCGAAGCAATCTGATTAAAACTTACATTTGAGAGAAGACCACCGTCTCCCAAATATACCGAAGCCTCAACGAACTGGGTACCTCTCTCCTTTACCTGGTGACTCTTTGTGTTGTATGACATCACAACATTCTGAGCCACATTCGGAGTTGTCTCCTCAATCTTCCTGAGATACACATTCGTAAAAACGCCCGTGTTCCCGATGTTCGGCATTGTTACATTAAATAAGGATTATAATTTGGGATGTACCTTAACGTATTTAATTATAAATATCATAAGATACAGGTCTTATTTTTTCATGAGTTCGGCGACTCGTGCCTCGAGGCGTTCTTTGTCTTCTATGAGCTTCTGAATCGCACCGAACATCGATGCGTAAATTTGGTCGGCGTTTAAGAATTTTACATCCGTGAGACCATATTTTTCATCTACGGTGTTTACGGCTTTCGGAATGACTTCTTCGACTTCTTGAGCGATCCAACCAATCACGTTTTTATCCGTGATTCCTTCGACATCATCTCGCCATTTAAAACGCCTGAGCTTGAGATTCTTTATGGTATCGTAACACGTTTCTAGATTCGCATCTTCTATGTTCTCCTTGAGACGCGCATCGGAAGTAGACGTCCACGTACCACCGCCAGTTTTCGCGGCTGTACCATTCACTTCAAGTGTATACGACGGACTCGTTGTCGCGATTCCCACGTTCGACGCCGTCACGAGTGACGTATCTGTGTTGTTAAATTCAACCGTGTGATACGTTATGTTACTCGTCGCGGTTATTTGCTGTAATGTGTAAGCCGGTGTGATGGACACGTTTCCGAGTGTGATTTTTTGTGCGAGTACGTTCCCTTCAATGACGAGTACGTTTGAACCGGTGTCCGAAACGTACACGTTCGACCCGACGCTGAGTGTATGGGCTGGTGAAACGTTTGCAATACCAACCGATCCGGATGTAATCAAAGATAGTGATTGATTATCTATAGAAATCGTCTGACTCGTAACATTACCATTTAACGCAATTTGTTCCAAGTTCGACGCGATGTTCTCAAGGAACGACCCATCACCGATGAAACGCGTGGCGTAGACGTTACCACTCGCGTGGATAACGTTTGAACCCGTGTCCGAAAAATAAACGTTAGATGCGACACTGAGCGTGTGTCCTGGTTCGGTATTTGCGATACCTACCGGACCGAGTGTGGAGAGACTCACATCCGTATTTAACAGTGACATTGTGCGACTCGCGACATTACCATTCGTCACGATGAGTTCAAGATTTGAAGCGATGTTCTCGAGGAACGACCCATCACCGATGAAACGCGTAGCGTAGACGTTACCGATCGCGTGAATAACATTAGATCCCGTATCATCAATGTAGACGTTTGAACCGATATCCATCGTGTGTGATGCGAGTGTATTCGCGATGCCGACGTTGCCAGTCGTCACGATACTGATCGTGTTTGTAAATTCAATGGTATTCGCCGTTGTATTACCGTACTGTGTGATCTGTTGAAGTGTCACGTTACTTATACCACCACCATCACCGGATATAATGCCGTGATTTACCGTGAGGTTGTTTTGTACCAATGCATTCCCATCGATTTCAAATAACATGACGTGATTAGAATCCGTAAAATTTAATATGTGATCGTCCGTGAATGTGTTTTGTGTGTATCCAATCGTAAACTTGTGATCGAGGGCGTGATAAATGAGCGCAACATTCGCATACGTATTACCGTCTTGGTGTTCAATCATGAAACCTGTATCAAGATTGGTCGCGCTGTTGTTTGCACCGACACCGAAAATTCTGTCCCCGATGGTCACACTCGTCGAAGAAATGATCGTCGTGTTACCACTCAACGTGATGTTCCCCAAGAACTCGGCTTCCGATGCTGTGATCACGTACTTTCCATTTTCGTTGACTAACACGGGGGATTTTATGAGTGTCCCGTCGGTATCGACCATCGGCAAATATTTATTCACTGGATCGGTGAGACCGGTGATCGAGACGTTGCTTCCAATGGCGACGTTCCCAGTGGTCGTGAGACCCGTAAGGTTGATCGTGTTCGCCACCGTATTCCCAGTGTTGACTACTTGTTCGAGTGTTTGTAATTTCGTGAGAAGGTTCGCCGGAACAATCTTGTGTAGAGTGTTTTGGTTAGTACTACCATCCGTGTAGACATACGCGGGTGTTTGTGTGATGACGTTTGCGTTTGGAATCGCATTTGTACGGCCGACACCAGTCACGGACACAATACCTTGTGATACGTGTGGTTTGACCACGAGACCTATATTTTGAATGAGGTTGGGAACTCCATTTACTTCACCGTGAGGTACCAGATTAGATAGACCACCGGGTACTGTGTTACTCACGTATACTGTTTCACCTTCCTTGAAACTATCGAGAGGAACACTATCGGCGCGTCCAAATGTGACGATGAGGCCCTGTGCGTTTTGAGCCAAATCTTGATACACGATACCGAGCGCGGGCATTTTGGCTGGATCACGTGCATCCGCCTTGTCGACGATAAACGTATCGTTACCGAGTGCGCGGGTTGCGTATACGACATCACCTTTCGTTAATGCAACATTCGCCTTTGCGGATAAGAATAAATGATTCTGCTTTTGATTCACCCAATTTGATCCATCGTACACGAGCATGTCTTCATTGAGGGGTGTTGTTAACGTCACATTGTTCAATTGTCCAATATTGACTCCAACATTTGACGTAAGATCCGTCGTCAACGCCGTCGTCGGGTTGGTAAATCGAATCGTATTGGACGTCGCGTTTCCGTGGTCACTCACAACCTGAAGCGTGACATTCGCGAGATGTCCACCGTCACCGTAGTATCTAGCGGCGTGTACATTTCCAGTGACCATGATATTTGACGACGCGTACACATTCCCTATGACATTAAGTTGCTCGGAGACATCCACATTGGAGCGCGCATAGATATTCCCGGTCACATTGACTTGCTTGGACACATCCACGTTTCCGGTGATGACAGCATTCGACGACACGAATACGTTTCCGTCTACGTTAAGTTCTGAACGTATGTCGGTATTTCCGGTGACGATGATATTTGATGTCACGAAGACGTTCCCGGCGACATTGAGTTCCGATGAGATATCTGTGTTACCACTCACGGTAAGATTCGATTGTATCTCGGTGTTTCCGTGAACGACGAGATTCGATTGTACGTCTACGTTTCCGGATACATTAAGTTCGGATAGTACGTCGGTATTGCCACCGACAGTGAGATTGGATTGTATTTCCGTATTTCCGTGAACGACGAGATTGGATTGTACATCGACGTTTCCACTGACATTGAGTTCAGACAAAACATCTGTATTACCACTCACAAATACATTTCCATCGACATTGAGTTCAGATTGTATGTCCGTATTTCCAGATACGATGATATTCGACGCGACGAATACATTTCCATCCACGTTAAGTTCCGAGCGCATGTCTGTATTTCCAGTGACCACGATGTTTGAGGCCACGAAGACATTCCCCGTAACATTGAGTTCCGATGAAATATCCGTATTTCCAGACACAAAGATATTCCCATCGACATTGAGTTCGGATTGTACGTCTGTGTTTCCGGTCACGACGAGATTCGAGCTCACAAAGATGTTTCCATCGACATTTAACTCGGAATGCATGTATGCATTTCCATCGACGTTAAGTTCAGATCGTATGTCCGTATTTCCGGATACAATGATATTTGATGCAACAAATACATTTCCATCGACATTGAGTTCAGACCGCATGTCTGTATTTCCGGTAACCACGATGTTTGAGGCCACGAATACATTTCCATCCACGTTGAGTTCGGAACGCATATCTGTATTTCCGGTGACCACAATGTTCGAGCTCACAAAGACGTTCCCGTCCACGTTTAACTCAGAATGTACGTGTGCGTTCCCATCAATGTTTAAGTTTGATCGTACATCCGTGTTTCCACTCACGATCACATTAGACGAGACGAACACGTTGCCGGTAACATTCAAGTCTGATTGTACGTCGGTGTTTCCACTCACGACAACATTCGACGACATGAACGCATTTCCAGTCACGGTGAGGTCATTTCCAACATTGATATTCGCTAAAGATACTATAGACTTTGTCACGTGTAGATTGTTTGAAAACGACGCGTTACCGCGAATAGTCACGTCACCACTCACGTATGTATTACCGGTCACGCCGAGTACATTGGAAGTCCCACTGTCTTGTACATACAAATTAGACCCGACGTCTAAGGTGTGTGTCGGTATGTCTTGAAGAATACCAACCTTCGTTGCATCATAAATCGTAAACGTATTTGTACGATCGTATGATATTAACGAAAACACTGTATTTATGTAGGATATATAGTAGTTCGTAATCAAAAAACCAAATCCAAAGTTTGTGTCAATCACGAGAACATCTCCCTTTACGATATTCTCTGTGATCACAACCGGACCCGGACTCGCGTCGTTTACGATACCGATTCGCGTCCCGTTGAGCGTGACTTCGAGTTCGTTTCCAAAACCGAGTTGTGTGGACTGAATCGTCATGTTCAAAACACCGGTGACGGGTGACACAACGTTTACATTTGACGAACCGTACACTACGGTTTGTACGGGTGTCTGTGTCTCATGAAACGTCCACGCACCAACATTCGTATTACCCGTCGTGTATAAATCACCATACACCTTAACATCTAAAGGATTTGATGCATTAAGTACGACATTTTGGTCCGTCGCATTACTCGCGGTATATCCAAATGAAAGTTGATCACTACCCTCTTTATAAATCATGGCCACATTACTCCCCGCGACTGTTCTGGTCATCATGACCCCGATGTCGTTTATCCCGGGGTTGTTTCGCGCAATCTCTATGATTGGATCCTTAATCGTGAGATTCTGTGTGTTAATCGTCGACGTGTTTCCCGCGACGAACAATTCGCCACCAATCCACACGTCACCCCCGCGATTAATGTAAAAGTTATTTCCAACATCGAGTAAGTGGATTGGATTTGCATTCCCTATACCAACATTCGACAGTGTAACTAAACCCGTGAATGTATTATTAAATTCAGCTGTATTTGCCGTCACGTTACCCGTGATGAGTACATCTTCAAGACTTACACGCGACCCTGGACCAATATCGACAATCTCCTTCGTTACAAAATTATATACAATCGTATTTGAAGTCGCCCGCTGGTCGAAATCATATCGTAGAGGTGCCACGTAAAATGAATTCGCTGTGAGACTCGGAAAAATTTCCGATGTTGCGTTGAGTACAATCGTATTTTCGGGTTGGTAATCCGATGTATTTTTACCAAGCCTGATCTTCTCTGATCTATCGATGGTACTCAAGTTCTTCACCATTTATATAATCTCGTATTTTAATTGGCGTAGATGAGACCAGCCATGCCATTATTTATTCTGAGGATGTTGTAATTTACCGCGTAAATCGGGTCGTTTATTGGTAAGGTTTCACTGTGTATCATTGCCGAATCGAGACGACTAAAATTGAGCGTTCCTGTGGGTTGTAGGAGACTCGTCGTGAGACAGAAACAATGTAAGAAGATGTCGGGCGACGTCACGTAATTTGTATGATAAAATGAAGCAACATCGATGTAATGGGGTCTTGCCCACTTGTAAATACCAATGTCCGTACCATTGATGCTTATTTTCACTTTATTTGAATCCGATGTGAGCGCGCTTGTATAACTCGTATTTGAACACGCAATATATTTGACGGGATGATTAAAACTGAGCTCTTGAATCAATTCACCGGAGGGGATGTTCTTTTGAACTTGATGAATAAGAATATTATGGCTTCGCGAAGCCATGGTGGCGCGTTCATCGTTATCTAAATAATAATAATTAGCAAACGCTTCCCAATTATAAAGATGTGCATCGGGTCCCCATCGAATGCGAACCTCGACGTTATGATATTGTAACGCACACATCGGAATTGCACTTTGATGATGTTCACAAAAGAAGAAACGTAACGGGTAGAAATACGACCGAGAGCTCAGACCCGGATGCGGGCCGTTCGATGATTTGGAGACGTTGTTCGCAAAGGTATCTATCGCAATCTTCTCACAGAAAATAGAATCCTGTGTGTCGATCACATGACCACCTATTAAAAGTTCTACACTTTCTATCAGTGTTGTCCAGTTTAAAGAATCTAACGACTTCGTGTGGTCGTCGATCGTGAGATATACATATCCCAAAAGATCACCCGTTTTTTCGAAACGGATGGTCGACATAGAGTTACTATTCACAGCTCCCTGTATCGTCTGCTGTTCGAGAGATTGTGAAAAGTTGGAGTGCCTCTTGAAAGAAGAATTAAAAAACGAGACCTCTGGCTCACCCATGATGTGTTCATCTTGTGCACCTATGGCGATGAGTTGGACGATACCAGAAGACATTTATATTACCTTGATGTTATTTTTACCTAAAAGCTCCGCATATTGGGTTTCCTGCAAACAAATTGAAGAATCAAAAAATTCTCACCCGTGGCACCATCTTCAATGGTGTCACCGTTTTGATCACGGATGGTCACCGTGAATCGATCGATTGTGTTAATGGGATCAATGTATTGTGTTACGATTGGATAGTTGTCTCTGAACACGATTAAATCATTCGCACCCGTGTGCGTGTTAGACTCACTAATGAGACTCGCGAACGAGTTTCGAAGAACAGACAACGCCGGTTGAGACGAGACTGATTGTGGTGGGTCTTTAGAGGCTCGATCCGTGAATATAGAATCGAGTTCCGCGATCGACACGTGACAATGTTCCGTCGTGTCCGATGTGTGAATGTGCGCACCGAGAAGTCTCGCTTGCACGACATTTCGGAGAGGTGTGCTCAGGTACACTGTGAAAGTATTCGCACTGTCCTGTCCAACACTATCGAGAGTGATCGTATGAAATTCATAATCGATATCCGGAATACTCGGGGAAATCGCCGTAACGAGTGCCATTTTACTATTATACGCCTAGATTAAAACACCACCGATTCCATCCGTGATTTCATAATCATCGGCATCGCGAATGACCTTTTGCGCACCACAGATACCACCTGGGGTCAGGGATCGGCTGTAGTATCCAGCCGTCTTCTGAGGACCGGCGACACACTCGAGCTTATGCTCAAGATCGAAGATGGACTTTTCGGTCTTCGCCTTGATGACGATCGGCCTGGCCTGATAACCACTGCGGCGAGACTTCAGGAGAGTCAACAAGTAGATGGTACCGATGATAACCAAGATAGCCATGACAGCGCCGCGGTCGGCTTTGTTGAGATTGAGCTTAAACATTTATAGTTTACTGATATTTTTTTATAAAGTGCGTTAAAGAATTTCTAATACTTTCAAGTTAAAGGGTAGATGGACGAAGAGATTGTTCTCGACCGAGGAAATGCCACAGTCATGAAACTTGACGCAGATGAACAGGCGCTCATGGATGAAATTCACATCAGTGCCCCCAGAATACAAACCCCCAGACGCCCAGCACCGGGCCCTCCGCGAAGAGTCCAGTCTAGACCCGCACCACAACAGGAAGAGTTGGATGCATTCGCGAACCCAAATAAACAGGCCCCACCCCCGAGAATGGAAAACGAAGAAATTGATTACGGTGAAGATGAACCAATGTTCTACGACGATGACGTGGATGACGGTGGTGTGTACGAACGCGAACAAGAAGAACGACCGACGAACGGATTTACATCTGTCGACGAAGAAAAGGCGGATATCCTGAACAAATTGGCGAGACTCGAGAAGAAAGGATTTAATGTGAATAAAAGACTCAACGCGTATTCATCGATCGATGAATTGCGCACGGAAGTCAAGCGAGTCACATACAGTATCGAAGTCGAGCAATCCGTCAAGTTCAGTAAGCGCATGTTGATCGCGTGTGTCACCGGTCTTGAATTTTTGAATAAGCGTTATAATCCATTTGAACTCCACCTTGAAGGCTGGAGTGAATCAGTGATGGAGAACCAAGACGATTACGATAATGTTTTCGAAGAACTCTATGTAAAATACAGAAGCAAGGTCAACGTCGCACCAGAAGTCAAGCTTATCATGATGCTCGGTGGTTCTGCGATGATGTTCCACTTGACATCCTCGATGATGAAGGCTGCACTTCCGAATATGAACGACGTGCTCAAGCAAAACCCCGATCTCATGAAGAACATGGTTCAGGCGGTTCAATCTACGGCCTCGAACACGCAGCGAGAACAATCCTCAAATGACAATGGGCAATACGAAATGCAAGGACCGGGCATTGACATTTCAAAGCTAATGGGTGGTATCATGATGCCACCGCCTCCACCGATGAACACATCCCCGATATCCGTGACTCGGGAGCCGGAACCCGTGATGGACGACGATGAT
>Ga0181605_10002478_pt1 | contig 16084 bp, 16 predicted proteins | sample 041ome_11_FD_148676 | JGI IMG/M metagenome (GOLD analysis project Ga0181605, IMG submission 148676) | Coastal salt marsh microbial communities from the Groves Creek Marsh, Skidaway Island, Georgia - 041411US metaG (spades assembly) | ecosystem: Environmental > Aquatic > Marine > Intertidal zone...
TTCTAGACGTTTCAATGCTCTATCTATGGTACTTTCTGCTCAAATTTAATAAAGAAAACATCCAACAAGGGGGATAGAGTTGATTGGTCAATGGCTAAATCAATCATACAACATTGCTAATGCCTCATCAAAGGTTTTTGGGTCTATATAACGTATATACTGCTCTGTAATACTAGTACTTGAGTGTTATAGTAACTTAGATATATCATACACATTGACGCCCTTCTTACGGCTTATATCCGCAAAGGAATGTCTAACAATAAGGAAGGTAAGCTTACCATCAAAGCCGATCATATCGGCTAGTATCTTCAGGTTCATATTTACAATGGTATTCTTACTACCTATACCACCAGATAACTTAGCTGGGGTGCTGTAATCTCTTCCTTTGTGGAATAGCGGTAGTTAGTAGTCATCAGGAGTTTTGTTAAAAAATCATATTCCTCTAGGAGGGCTTAGAGGCCATCCAAAATAGGTAGAGATATACTTAGCTAGTATATATTCACCTGTAGGGTGATAACAAGTTTTACCTTGATGAGATACTCGAATAGTGATCTGTTGTTTGCCTTCGTTATTCTTGTAAGGTCGTAGTACAGTTTTTATAGTTGCCATGATTGTGGAATTAAGGATGAACATTTTTGTACAAGTTTTGTACAAGTTCCACTGGCATAGGTAACCATTCGGTACCCTTACTTACAAAATAAATGAACTAATTTTAGCCTCTAGAGAGTATTTGAGAGCATATAAGGGAATCTAAAACCCTATATAAGACTCCTACACTAAGTCGATAAGTGCCTCCTCTAAATCTTCGTAGATATAAGTAAACCCAATGGACTCCAACACTCCTGCCTTCATCCTAATACTGTCCAAAATTGGCTGAGCTCCTTCCCCAAAAAGAAGTTTTAAAGCAAAACTTGGAACCGTGAATAGATTTGGGCGATGCATCGTTTTAGCCAGCACCTGCGTAAATACATCCATGGTTACAGGTTCAGGAGCACACATATTCACTGGCCCTTGAACACCATCCTCTTCTAAGAGGTGAATGATAGCACGGGTTAAATCGCGTAGGTGGATCCAGCTCATGAATTGAGTTCCAGGTCCAATAGACCCACCTAAACCTAATCGAAAAGGAGTGAGCATATTCTTTAGTGCCCCACCATCGTGACCTAAAACAATTCCAATACGAGGATGAACCACACGTATACCTAACTCGTTGGCTCCCTGCGCCTCTTTTTCCCAATCAACGCAAACCTTAGCCAAAAAATCGTCCCCTGGTGAATCCACCTCAGAGCGCCAGTTTATTCCAGAATCCCCATAATAACCAGATGCGGAGGCGGAAATAAATACCTTAGGCTTATTTGTTGACACAGCCATTGCTTGGACAAGTTTTCGAGTAGAATGGATGCGAGAATCATAGATTTTTTTCTTCACCTCCTCATTCCATCTTCCATCCATTACCGGCTCTCCAGCCAAATGAATAACCGCATCAGCCTCATCCATAATTACATTTAAGGAATCATCCCAGGATACATAACGTAAGTTTTTAGCCTTATCAGCTCCATATTTGGTTGGGTTTCTGGTAATAAGTATAAGCTCATAATCCTTCTGTAGAAGTTGTGTGCAAATATCCGAACCAATAAATCCAGTACCACCACTCACAACTATTTTTTTCATCCTATTCCTTTAAGCTTTTCGTAGGCTAATGTACAAACAAAGTAATTTAGCAAGCTAATAAGTAATTGCTTGAGCCTCGTTATTTTTTGTTTGTGAATATGATCACCTGTTTAAATTTGTCTTGTCCGATTCAGTGTTGCACTTTTATTGTTGTAATTCGACTAACTAGATTCAATATAAAACTAAACAGTTTCGACTTAAATCTATCTGTACTGAAATACGCCAGATAATACCAAACACATTATCGCAAACATAGTATATTTAGACTTAGAAACTAAAAATTCTTCAATTCCATTCTGCTGTGAATCTTTCATTTTCATTACATACGGGCGTGCGAATCTTTGTGGGAGCCATATTTATACTATCTAGTATCGGCAAATTCATCGACAGCAGTGATGCTCAATATTTAGTTGAGTTACTGAGCATGAATATTTATTGGCTCATTGAGTATAAAGGAATCATTGTTCTTAGCATAACAATCCTTGAGTTAGTCCTTGGCATTCTATTACTATTGAACCGTTATACTTTTTGGTCCTATCTCGCATCTGCATTCTTAATTTTATCGCTATCCTCAGTTCTCTTGTTTTTTAAATTCCAAGGAACTCAGGTAGCAGCTTGTGGGTGTTTTGGTGCATTTGATTTACTTTCTGGCCCCAATGCTACCCTAGCAAAAAATGGAGTTTTGATGATTTTAATCATTTATGGTATCTACGCAAATACCAAACACGCAAAAGCCCAATCAATCGATTAAAATATTAATCGAATGTAAACGTACGCAGCTGGAGCAGCTAGTAATAAAGCATCAAACCGATCAAAAAATCCCCCGTGTCCGGGAATTAGAGCAGAGGAATCCTTTGCATTTGCTTTTCTTTTGATTTTGCTTTCTAATAGATCTCCAATGGGACCGAAGGTAGCTGCCAATATGGCCATTGGAAGTAATTCTAGTAGCGTCAAGGGTTTATCAAAAGGCATCACAAAATAAACTAAGAGCATACCTATTACACTTCCTAGATAACCAAATGCTAAGCCCTCCCAAGTTTTGTTAGGGCTTATTGCTGGAGCCAAAGGACGCTTACCAAAGGCTTTGCCACCAAAATAAGCCAAACTATCTGCCCCCCAAACCATGAATACCAACATAATGGTTAGTAGAAATCCATCCACTTTTGTACCAAAGTCGTCAATCAATATTAGACTGAGCATACCAAGGGGTGCATAGAGCCCAGCAAAAAAGGTTGAACTTAGCTTCGGGATACTAGCAGAAGAGGTACTGAATGTTTGCCTTGACACAAAAAGTAGAAAAAGAAGCAACCCAATCTCAAAGACGTAAGAGAGTTCTGTTGATAATAAAACCCACAACCCAAACGAATAAGGGAAAATTGAGTCGCTTGGAGTCAATGCCCCATCCAACAGTCTAATCAATTCAAATTGGATGAGCAGAGTAATTCCTATGATCATTGTTTTGAAGTACCACCCTCCCAACCACGCCATCCATACAAAAAGAATAGCAGCAGGTAAGGCTACTAGAATTCGCTTGAGTGAATTACTCATTTACTCGTTTTCTAGATCAGTTTGGTTAGAATGATCAGCTGCCTTCTTTGTTGGATCACTTTCATCATCGAGCAGCTCGTCCTCAAATGCATTATCCAGATTTGCTTCTGGAATACTTTCTAATAAATCAATAGCCTGTTCAGCATACTCATTGGGAACATATAAATACATGAGTGCCATTTCGCCAACCACTAAACTGTAAGCTGTATCACGTTTTGAAAGAATCTGTGAAGGAACATCTTGATCTGTTAAGAAGTTATGGGCTAAGTTCACCTCAAATTCCTGAGTGCTTTCTAAAATGCACGTCCAATCTTGTATCACGTTAGGTTTGGGGTTGGTAAACATGGAATACTCCGCTAGTTATTCGGGGGTATTTGGTAATGACGAAAGTGTGCTTGCCAAATATCGTTTATGTAAGATACTTAATAGCGTAATCAGTAACACAACTCCAAACAAAATCCCCGCCCATGGTAAATCTGTCTCAGCAGTAAGTTCTTGATCCAGCATTTCAGGGTAGATAGTACTCAAAATAACCTGACCACCATTATTCACTAAATGGGCTACCATAGCAGGAATAAGGCTATTTGACACATAGGTTATGTAAGCGAATAACATACCAAGGGCTGCGAGTGGTAAAATCCGAGTGATTTGTAGATGATAAGCACCAAAGATGAGACCTGATACAATAATAGCGGTCCATATGCCCCACGATTTTTCTAACGATCGCTGAACATATCCACGGTACATTATCTCCTCACAAATAGAAGGGACCAGCCCAATATGAAAAAGGCCCATCCATAAGATATTTTCCGAGCCTAATAGTTTGGCGATCATCTCGTCCATGCTTTGTTGCATTTCAGCCATCCAACCTGGTACCGGTAAAAAAGCGTTCAGCCAACCTAGGAAAATAACCGTTGGATAGGCAGCTACTGTTAACACGATAGCCCATAAAATATACTTATGAGTATCAGAATTAATTTGTAACCGTAAAAAGCGCCTTCTAGCTCCAGGCTCAGCCGCCAAACGGGTTACCATCAAAGATCCAAGTGCAAATACGGTTATTTGACCGGTGGTATTAATCCAAAAAAAGACCGTCGTTTGCTCACTAAGTACCTGCATTAAGGCCTCAATATTGGTAGGATCGTCCACCAAAAAAACTGCCGCAATGACCCCAACTACCCCCCCCACTACGTTAAAAGCAATAAGGGCAAGAAAGACCCAAATAATAGCCATTACACCAAGATTAAACCCATGGCGCCCATACCAAGATCCATTGGTACTATTAGAGATGGTTGTGGGGTATTCTAACATAATAAGAGAAAAAATTAAAAGTAAAGAGCCGACCCAATGAGCCAGCTCTTGTAAATAAATAAAATTAGGCCAGCGAGTTATTCTTCTTCTTTGGCAAATATTTTAGCGCTGATAATACCAGAAATTACGTTGATAATACTTAAACTAACGAATCCAATACCAAATTGAACGAGTATAGCATTCATAGAGCCTGGTTCAGGACTAAAAGATAGTGCTTGATCAATTTGATCTTGGGTTAATCCCTGGGTTTCTAAGTTTGCAATGGTAGATTGCATGAGTGCGTCGTTCATCCCTGTATCGATGATTTCTGTCCAAAATAAAGAGATTGCTGTTCCAACGATTAGAGTAACTAATCCAGCTAAAAATCCTAATAATGCACCTTTTCCAATTGGATACGTAAGATTAAATCCTTTTGCATACAAGCGATTGGCAATCACCCCAGCAATAGATGAAACTAAACAGGCGCTAATCCCTAGGCCTTGCCCAGCTCCAGTAGACCCCCCAATAGTTAGATAGGCACTCGCCAATCCTATTATGGAGTATACAATGGCGGTAATTAATCCCGCTGTGATAACAGCATTCCAGTAACTTGGCATACCATGATGTGTGGTTTCAGTAGTCATTTAATTGATAATTGTGGTTAGTGTATTTAGTTAATGTCCATTCTTGATTCAGTTTCAATGGCCAAGGCGCTCTTTCAACCTACATTAATCCCTGGGAATCCCTCTGAAAACCTATAAAATCAGATATTTATACGTAATAATTCACCTAAAGTTACACTTTTTTCGAAAAACTATCCCTAGAGCTTATTAGTACAGAGGCCATAAGCCCAAAACAAGCGCCTAATAATAATCGGGAATAGTGAGTATTTGTCCAAATATCCAATGCGTTAAATAATACATCAATACCAGTTAGCCCAAGAAATAAAAGGAACAAGCGCAATGCTAGGTCTCTTGAAGGCCAAATTTCAACCTTTGCGGTTAAACCTTTTAACCAAAATCCAAGAGCAAAGGCACCATATATGCCTGTGCATCGAGAACATACAGCCATCTGAGCGTCCATAAATTCAAATGAACGAGTTGGATCCTGATGACATACCCAAGAAAAAAATGAATAATGCCAATGAAAAGGTGCTAAAACATCATCGGCATACCAACCAGGGCCCAAGACAAGTATCGCTAGAAGACTACTTCCAATTAACAGTACGAGATTAGTTCTACTGGAAATTTCGGACTGTGTGGAAATTTGTACCATTTCAAAGGGCGTCAAGTAAATATTTAGGTGCCCGGCATGGTTTTCTAGTAACCGAATTCATGAACACCAAACTCACCTCTCCTAATGCACATAGCTGATCTCGTTCTTGGGCTATCACCTCATAATAGGTAACCAACTTAACGGTGGGCACCGTATATAGATGCACTCTAATGAGGATTTCTTCATCGTAGTAGAGCGGATGCTTATAATCAATTTCGGAGTGTATCACCGGCAACATAATCCCATCTTTTTCCATGGTGCTATAACGCACACCCATGCTTCGAATCATTTCGGTGCGGGCTTCTTCAAAATACTCTAAATAACGCCCATAATATACATAGCCCATCTTATCCGTTTCACTATACCTACTTCGTAATCGATGTTCGAAGCTGAGAATGGGTAAGCCGTCAGGGAATTGGACCATAGTCGTTTATTTGTAACGTCCCATCGCCGAATACTTGGCTATCCTTTGTTCGATAAGTTTTTCCGAGTTTTGCTTGGATAGTGATGATAAACTTTTAAGCACCTGCTTTTTTATTGCATCAGCCGCAGCATCATAATCTCGATGCGCACCCGCTAAAGGCTCTTTGATAACTCCATCAATAATACCCATTTCCAACAAATCAGGGGCCGTCAACTTTAAAGCAGAAGCGGCTTGTTCCTTGTAATCCCAGGTTTTCCAAAGAATAGAAGAACAAGATTCCGGTGAAATGACAGAGTACCAAGTATTTTCCATCATGTAGACCTCATTCCCCATACCAATTCCAATGGCACCACCACTCGCACCTTCCCCAATAATGATAGTCACCATTGGTACCTTTAGCATGGCCATCCTTTTTAGATTTCGGGCAATTGCCTCTGCTTGTCCACGCTCTTCTGCTTCAAGTCCTGGAAAGGCTCCAGGTGTATCAACCAGTGTCACGACAGGTATACCAAATTTTTCTGCCATCTCCATTAGTCTGTACGCTTTGCGGTACCCTTCAGGATTTGCCATACCAAAATTACGATAGGTACGGCTAGCGGTATCCCTTCCCTTTTGATGCCCAATTATGCATACCGTTTGGCCATCCACCTCGCCAAGTCCACCCACAATCGCTTTATCGTCTGCATGAAATCGATCGCCATGTAATTCAATAAAACGATCACAAATTCGCTCAATATAATCTAGAGTGTAGGGGCGCTCTGGGTGTCGTGCTAACTGAACCCGTTGCCATCGAGTTAAATTCTCAAAAATATTTTTTTGAAGACTTTCCACTTTAGTCTTCAAGCTCTCCACTTCCTTACTTAGGACTCCTTCACTACTCGAAGAAAGCTGTTCTAATTCTTGGATTTTTTTTTCCAAATCAGCAATGGGTTGTTCAAATTCTAAATACTGCATGTACAATCAAATTAAATTTACTCAAATATAGCAAATCCCTGCGTCTAAAAGTGGATTTCTCTGGTTGATGTGTTTCACGCCCTTCCGTTGTGAATGCAAACATTGCCAGCGAAAATACTTTCTTACAAGCGACCAAATAGACTCCGGATTTTAAGGGCCCAGACCCTCCAAATAGCCTCTCGAACAATGCCTTTGGACATTTTAGACACTCCTTCTTCTCGTTCCCTAAATATGATGGACACCTCTTTCAATCTAAATCCAGCTTTCCAAGCTCTAAAATGAAGTTCTATCTGGAATGCGTATCCATTGGATTTAATTCGATCCAAAGAAATAGACTCTATAACCCGACGATGGATGCACTTAAAGCCTGCGGTGGTATCTTTTACGGGTAAGCCTGTTATCCATCGTGCATAAATATTGGCCCCATACGACAGAATAAGTCGACTCAGAGGCCAATTTACTATGCTTATTCCGTTGGCATATCGTGATCCTATAGCAATATCTGTTTCTCCGCTTTGAACAGCTTCGATGAGTCTCGGAACATCTTCTGGCGGATGTGAAAAATCCGCATCCATTTCACAAACTAGTTCATAATCATGTTCCAAAGCATACTCAAAACCTCGGACATAGGCCGTCCCTAAACCTAATTTACCCTCTCGCTCAACTAAATGTATACGATCTGGATAGGCTTGCTGCTGCTCTTTAATCTTTTCCGCCGTACCATCTGGAGATCCATCATCTACAAAAAGTATGTCCACCTCCATATCCAAAGCCATGAGCGTATGAATCATACGTACGGCGTTGGTCGCTTCATTGTAGGTCGGGATAATGATTAAGGGGTGTTTCTGCATAGGCTTATTTTGGCTTACTGACCTTTACCTTTAATCATTGTGATTAGTGTGTTAATAATAATCTTTATATCCATACGTAACGAAATATTTTCGACATAATACAAATCATACTTGGTTTTTTCTTTCACATCGTCCAGTGAAGCATCATATTTCCATTTAACCTGAGCCCACCCTGTAATCCCTGGGCGAACTCGTAATCGTCGCATATATAATGGAATTTGATCTTTAAACTGCTCTACAAAATGTTCACGTTCAGGTCTAGGTCCTACTAAACTCATTTGCCCTCGAATGACATTGTAGAGTTGAGGTAGCTCATCAATACGTAATTTGCGCAACCAGTAACCGATTTTTGTAATCCTTGGGTCGTTCTTTTTTGCCCACATAGGTCCAGTTTTTTGTTCAGCATCTTCTACCATCGTTCGAAATTTATTCATAACAAAGGGTTTGCCATTTCGTCCAATTCGCTCTTGACGAAAGATAACGGGCCCAGGAGACCCTAATCGAATAAATAGGGCTACCAATAGCAAGAAGGGGGCTAAGACAATCAATACAACCACCGAAATAGTCACATCCATCAATCGTTTGACAACTTTCTCCCAAAGCGGCATAGGCTCAGGTGAAATTTCAATAATAGGCATGCCAAAAATCTGATTCGTTTTGGATAGACCACTCACAATTTGATAAAAATCAGGTAACAGCTTTAAGCGAACATCCGGATTATCCAGTTTAGAAATAATCGCAACTAAATCTTCTCGGCCATTTGCTTCTACTGCCACCAAGACATCCTGAACTTTATACTCGGCGATAATTCGATCAATGTCAGAAAGTTGCCCAATCACATCCTCAGGATAAATACCTGATTCAACATCGGGACCCTTCCCATTAACTTGGATGTATCCAATTACTTCCATGCCCAAAATTTTGTTACGCATTAGATCATCGAAGGCTATTTTAGCATTTGACCCTGTCCCAACAATTAATGTTCTATGCAGTCCCCTACCTCGTTGGGCATACAAACGTTGAATAGTTCTAATGACAAAACGATTGGTAATGGTGGCCCCTAAAATAATTGACCAATAAGTAAAAATAAGCGAGTGATGGGTACCACCCTCAATGAACAACCAGTGATCCCAAATAACATACAACACCAGCCCCCCCAACACCACAGCCTTTACCACCCTAGTAAATTCATCGAGCCTAGAGATTAAATATAAACTCTTGTACAATCCTGATAAGACAAAAACTCCAAGCCAATACCCGCTAAATATTACACCTGCACTAATCACAGCTAAGCCATATTCAGCCAGTCGAGGATCCAAATAAGCCGAAAAAAAGGAATGAAAGACGAACCAACTTGCCAATAAAAGTAAGTAATCAAGGGCACTCGTCAATATAACTTCGCGATATCTTTGCACAGAAAGCAAATGGATGGTTAGATTCGTAATTTAAATAACTGAAAAAGTACAGATTTTTAATCTGTATATATAACTGAAACCACTTTATGCCTTTATTTTGTTTCAACTACATACAACGTGTTCTACAAGCAAAGCGCGCCTAGGTAGCTTAACTACTGACCATGGGGTCATAGAAACACCCATATTCATGCCTGTAGGGACACTTGGAACAGTGAAAGGGGTGTCACAGGACCGTTTAAAAGACCCTATTCAAGCCCAAATTATTTTGGGCAACACCTACCATCTGTATTTAAGACCTGGCACTGAGGTCATACAGGCTTCCGGCGGACTACATGGTTTTATGAATTGGGACCGACCCATATTAACTGACTCTGGTGGGTATCAAATTTTTTCCCTATCAGATATACGAACTTTGGACGAGGAAGGCGCTCATTTTAAAAGTCATTTAGATGGTTCTAAACACTTATTTACCCCCGAAAATGTAGTAGATATACAACGGGTATTAGGGTCAGATATCATGATGATATTGGATGAGTGCCCACCCTATCCAAGTGATTATGCATATGCAAAAAATTCCATGGAATTGACCCATCGATGGGCAAAAAGGGGGAGGAAACAATTTCTAGAGACCCAAGCTCTTTACGGACATCGACAATTTCAATTTGGTATTGTACAGGGTGGAACCTACAAAGATCTGAGGATTGCCTCCGCTGAATTTATGGCTGAACAGAATTTTGAAGGTATTGCAATTGGTGGGCTCAGCGTTGGAGAACCTATTCCCTTGTTGTATGAAATGACCGACGTTAACACCGATGTCATTCCGAAGGAAAAGGCACGCTATCTTATGGGGGTAGGCACACCGGCTAATTTATTAGAATCAATCGCACGTGGAGTAGATATGTTTGATTGTGTTATGCCTACTAGAAATGCCCGAAACGGAACTATATTTACACGAGAAGGAAAAGTAAACTTAAGGAATTCTAAGTGGAGGAACCATCATGCACCTTTAGATCCAGATTTTCCTAGCGATTTATGCCAAAAGTACCATATGTCCTACGTTCATCACTTGCTCAAAAGTAACGAACTCTTTGGAATGACCTTAGCCTCGGAACATAATTTACAGTTTTATTTATGGCTCATGAAGGAAGTAAGAGAACATATCAAAAATGATACTTTTGCATCTTGGTATCCAGATATGGTTACCCAACTTGAGTCGAAAATCTAGAACTTCATTATTTGACCAACCTTATTCCCAATTATCAAGTGGTTGAAATATAGACTTTAGTAATATGTCCATATCCATACCTAGCGAATAATTTTGCATGTAGTACAGCTGATAATGCTCTGCATCTTGACCTTCTTGAAGCTTCCCTTGATTTAGCTGTACCAAGCCAGTTAGACCTGGTTTTAACCCTCCTTCTTGTTCATCACTATGCTTGGGATATTTTTTCTGTACCGGAAGAGTTGAGCCTACCCATGAATAATGTCCATATAATACACCAAGCAGAAATAAACTCCGGTTGTGCCACTTATACTTAGCTAATGGTTCTAAAAATCGTTGACCTTTCGGCCTTTTTATCCCTGCAAGAAGAGCTAATGGCCATAGTAATGCAAAAAAGGGAAGGGCTAAGGACAAATCAAAACCGCGCTTGATAAACCGATTAACCGGCTTATTTAATGCAAGTTCTACCTCAACTAGAGGTAAACTCTCGAGGTACTCGACTTTAGATTTACCTAAAATAAAATCCATACTGTCAGGAATGAGCTTGCACTGCACCGATACATCTTGCAAGGTAGAAATGGCTCGAAGCATCTCTTTATATGACATAGTACGCAATGAAAATAGTACTTGATCGGCATGATACGCCTTCACTAAATCCTCTAATTGACTCAATGAACCAAGAGTACTTGGTGTTGCTTTATGGTGTTCTATATTCTGTTCATTTTCATGTGCCTGTTCCTCAAAATTATTATCAGTTTGGACCCAGCCTAATACCTCAACATTCCAATCTGGTCTAGAATGTATTTTAGGTATAAGTTCTTTAGCATCTGCTCGAGTACCAACTAGAAGAATTTTGGATTTCTTTATTTGCCCTTTGGCATTTGTTTGATTCCTTCTAGCATTTATCTGAACTAGCTTCAATACAATCATCAGCGTCACTGAAACCCCAAAACCAATCAAAAGAGATAAACGAGAAAAGGCTAGATTTCGTGCAAAAAACGTAATAGCAGCTACTCCTAAATATGAAAATAATAGGGCTTTTAAAGGGGTAGAAATAGAGTCATTTTTATGCTGATATAAACCTAGAAGCGCCCCTAATAACAGATATATACCTGAGGCTAAAAGGTTGATCCAAAGAAACTGAAAAGACTGTAGGTCACTGAAAATTTCAACACTGAATTGAAACCGAATTAAGAAACCCAAAATAATAGAGATGTTTAACAGTACAAGATCGGCTGCAATCCAAGAAATCGCTTTTAAACGACTCAATACAAACGAAAAAATAGTTTTTGCCCAAATTGCTGAAAATATGACTGCTTTAAATAAGGCACTATATCGCGAGGAATGATGCTTATCAAAAAACAAATACATGGCTTCATTGAAAATCCGAATATAGCGTAGATCCCCTTTTTTGGTACTCTCCCCTTTATAATGAATGATGGAGGTGGAAGGAACATAGTCAATATGATAGCTGGTATCTTGCACACGGTAGCACAAATCAATGTCCTCTCCGTACATAAAAAAACGTTCATCAAAGCCCCCCAATTGTTGTAACAGGTCCGTTCTCCAAAACATAAACGAGCCCGATAAAACGGGAACCTCCGCCTGTTGATCTTCTGCAAGCCAACTAAGATAATATTGGCCAAATAAACGTGATTTCGGAAATATCGTGTGTAAACCCAATAACTTTGTCAACGCTGCCCAAATAGTGGGAACAGAACGCTTAGATTCAGGTGCAAAGCTACCATCGGGGTTGAGAATTTTACAACCCGCCGCCCCACATTCAGGATTAGATCTCATATGAGAAATAAGGGTAGACAAGGTGTCCTCACTAACAAGGGTATCTGGATTAATAATCAGAGTAAACTCGCCTTTAGCCTGTTTAATCGCCTGATTATTCGCCTTACCAAATCCTAAATTTTCCTTATTTGCAATATAACTTACGTCGGGATGGCGCTGTTGTAAATAAGTAACCGAATCATCCCCAGAATCGTTATCTACCACAAATACCTGCACCGAATATTCATCTGCAGCTTTTCGAATTGAACTAAGCAAATTCGAGACGTATTCCTTCACTTTGTAGTTAACAATTACGATGCTAATGTCGACCTTTCTAGCCATTAGACCCCAACCTTATTAAGAATATACTCCAGCTTTGCCCGCCAACCTAAACCATAACCCGTCTTTCTAGCGGTTCCTCGCCATAAATGATCAATGTAATTGCTCATCGGGTATTCCACCAACTTAAATCCCTTTACCCAGGCTTCTCTAAAATTTTGAAGAGTAGGTTGACCATGATGAATAAAAGGAGGGAATTGAAGATATAAAGCACGACGTACGACCATGTATGGCGTTTGCAAAATGAGCTCACCTGATGAGTTATTGGTACTAAAGCCCCGTTTATTTACTCGATTAAACATCCCAGCGGCATAATTTTTCTCATCAGACTCCAAACGCTCCACTATCCTTTCCAAAAACCCCCCTTCCTTGGTTTCGGTATCACTATCTAGAAAAAAGACAAACTTCGATTTCACAATTTGTCGCGCTGCAAAATCCATCGCTGGCCCGTGATACACATTCTTCGGCAAACGAACCCATTGCGTGTTAGATTGCGACCCAATCCAATCTTCTACTGAATCAACAACATCTGAATCCGAGCCATTATCCACTACATAAAGTGGGGTTTGAGGGTAAAACCGTTTAAATGATTCGACCGCTATTTTCAGCAAATCCGGAGTCTGATAATGAATAATCACTGCACTTAAATCCAATTGGCTTAATACATCCTCTCGGGTTGATGCATCCGCGGCCTCTTTTGAGTTTGAAGTATATGTCGAGGATACTTGGATCATGTCATCGGATAATAACAACTTTACCAACCCCCCGTTCACCTTCTTTGACATCCCAGGCTACTAAAAAATAGACCCCACTACTGAGTCTACGCCCCCTTGAGTCATACCCGTCCCATTGCACACGACCACCGCTTGCTTGTAGTTCATGTACGACATTTCCACCTGCGTCAAGTACTCTAATCTGTGTTGCTTGGCTTAAATTTTCTATTATGATTCGCTCATGTTGATCATATAAAAATGGATTGGGATATATTTTTAATGACCCCATTGTAGTCTTGGGGGATTGTGCTATATCAATAAAACTTACCAATCCTCTATCAGTGGCAACAAACACCTCGCCTGACTCTTCGTTTACTGTAATGGACAAAATATTATTTGAAATTAACGGACTGTTGTCTTCTGTATAACGCTTTAGGATGGCACTCCCTTCTTCATTCAACAGCCATAAACCCTGATTTACACTCCCAATCCATTTCTGATTAGCACCATTTAATGCCATGGCACTTACATTAATATCACGCAATAAATATCGTGAAACAGCAGAAGTATCTTCATTCAATAACCATTGAGATTGACGTTCAGATGACCGTTGACTATCTACGATGAATCTGGGAAATAGAAACCGAGCAATCCCTCTTGCCGTGCCTATCCACACTTCCCCATTTTTATCTTCCAAAAAAGCAGTGACTTTATTATCAGGTAAATTACCATTAACGGCTGAAATAGTAAGTTTGACCCCTCGGTTATCTTGAGTATTCATAGGATCGTTGGTGTCAAGGACTAACAATCCTGTGCCATCTCCTGTTGAACTTTGAAGGGAAATCCATTTATAATCATTTGAATCGATAAACAAGTCTACATATTCATCAAGTGTACTCACTGCATTATCTTTAGAATGTGCGAGCCAAGTATCTTGATTTGGTTCATACACATATAGCGGCTCTGATCCATATCGACTGACTAGCCAAACCTGATCTTTAGTGTCTGCAGATAAACCAGAAATTACCGTATAATCCGGATTATCAGCTTCCCACCCTCGGATGGTACTGTTATATGCATTATATACTTGTATAGCGTTGGTAGTTTTGTTGTGCTTGACTACTCCACTTCCCCAAGAGCCAATAAAATAATGAGTGCTATTTTGGGCTGTTGTGAAGGCTTGTTTAAAATTCTCTTGGTCCAATAATTCAGTATTTTGGGCATTAAAACTTACCCAGGAACTATCCTGAAAAAACGAGTATCCCTTAGATCGATCAATGATTCTGTCGCCTGTAACATTTTGGGATGATGCTGAAAATAGGCGCCCATTAGACCAAATCAAACCCGCAAAAAAATTAGTATATGGGCCAACTGGTACAAATTGATCCCAGTCCGTTGGACTAGTAAATACTAACAACCCTAAATCCGTCGTACCCATTATCAAGTGATTAGACAGCATAGTACCATTACGAATACCTCGAACATTATCGACCCGATATATCTTAGTAGATGTATAGGTTGATCGGCGCATGATTCTGTTATTAAATACCAATAAAAGATCTTGGCCATTAGCTTGGTGGACTATATCAATTGATTGAAGATAATTTATACCTTCTTCCTTGATCCAACGTACACCATCGAATGTATACAGGGATTCCTGCACCACGGCGTAAGCATCTCCATTATAAAATCCAACATCTTGCACTAGATTGCTTGGCAAACCATCCACCGATGTATATACGGTCCATGAATCACTAACAATTAAGTCATCTGTCAAACTTGCGGTGACAATTCCACCAGATGTGGCTGCTATAATTTCATTTCCAACAATATCTAACGCATATACAGGCGTGCCTCGATCGAGATTACCAAGACCTACGTAGCTTTGCTGGACGTATAAGTCATCCACATTAAATTCAATTATTCCAAATTCTGTGGCTACAAACAGAATATCATCATAAACGACAAAATCACGAATCGATTTAGAAGGGTATTGATCAACTCTGAGTAAATCATTTAGAGTTTGTACAGTTGAATATTCTGAGTCATACACATCAATTGCACCATCCATATAGCCTAAAAATAATTGCTTCGACGCCGGATGATAAGCCAATTTTTGTATATCCAAACGATGTAACCCATCCATGGTAGTTAGTGTGGTGTTAACACCTAAAGAGTCTGTAATAACCAGACCACCCTGAGTTGCAACGAATCTATATCCCTGATCGGTTACCACCACATCATTTACAGTGGAAAAGGAAGAATAGACCCTCCACTCATCGACTACCTGGGCGTACACCTTATCCATATTCAAATTGAGTAGCCAAGTGAGTACCATGAAAGACATCACCAGTACGGACGGAATCGATTTGGCTGTGTTCTGAATAGAACATTTATCCGATGGTACTTTTTTTATTCTATGTAGCTGGACAATCATAGCTAAATGTACGGATTCAGTTGGGCTTCTACCATACTATTTCCATGAAGGTATTCATAAAAAAAGCCTCTCAGAGCGGAGCTCGGAGAGGCTTATAAAAGGAGGAGGCGGCGACCTACTCTACCGCAATGCAGTACCATCGGCGCTACAGGGCTTAACGGCCGTG
>Ga0181605_10002498_pt1 | contig 16035 bp, 15 predicted proteins | sample 041ome_11_FD_148676 | JGI IMG/M metagenome (GOLD analysis project Ga0181605, IMG submission 148676) | Coastal salt marsh microbial communities from the Groves Creek Marsh, Skidaway Island, Georgia - 041411US metaG (spades assembly) | ecosystem: Environmental > Aquatic > Marine > Intertidal zone...
GGTGTTCTTGAAATTAATTATTGGTTTGGCATTCGCCGTTACCTATTTCCAAACCTTGTGGAAATTCAGGGAGGTCTTATTATAATACGATAAAGCAGCTCCTTTCTCCAAAAATTCAATCAAACCACAACACTATATTTATTTAATGAATGTTGTTTATGCCATTGCATGTATTTTTATGCTTTAACAACCGGCCTTGGGAAAGGAGCGTACTTCATACGTAACTTTTTTGCATTTTTATAAATTCTTCATGTTCATTTTCAAAACTCAATTCTCCGATACTGTTCATTTTAACTTTTATCGGATTGTGGGTATGCCAACCTGTTTTTCGATGTCCAAAATTGTTGATTCTTATGTAGTTTGGTGCCACTGTATCTGTTAAATCATTATCGTGAACCAGTCTGAATTCGTAAAACTTACTGGACAATTTTTGAATGCGATAAAGATGTTTTGCCAGAAAACTATTAGACTCTTCTTCTAATACAATTTTGGAATCTTCCAAATCCAAAAGGAATAAATCGTTAATTTTTAGAGTAGTAATAAATTGTTCTCCGTCTTCGGGGAGTTGATATATGGGTTCTTTGGAACGGGTTCTTCGAATCACTTCCCAAAAGGACACTACATCTTCACAATATTCTTGTTCTTTGTTAAGATAGATCAATACATGATGGTTGTTTCTCAAGTTAACAAACTGGTTTAAATCTTCTTTAAGCTGTACGACCCCTGTCAAACTTTCTCGAATACGAACGCTTTTCACTGGTACAGGATCTCCTTTTAAATTCGGCATAAACACTTTTGGAACTGAAAACCCATTGCTATCGAGGCTGAAAAAAGCATTTCTTGGAACTTTTTCTCCTTGAAATCCTCCCGCATTTTCAATGGCTTCTATGACCACAGCGCGCACTTGGGGATCGACAATTTTGGTGACTTGTTTAAGAGTTGAAATTAATTGTAAAGGCTTTCTTAAATGATAGGCTTCCTGTTGGTCTTCGGGAGACTTTCGCTTGCCATAAACACTTTCTTTATGTAGTGATCCTCTCACAGAAAGACAAAAATTTTCAAAAACTTTATCTCCAGACTTAAATATATGTTTTCGAGTTGAAACTAACTTTTGTTCTTGTTTATGAGAAACTCTAATTGAATATATATGGTATTCTAAGTCGTCGCGAAATCCTTCATAAGGAATGGGAAAAGCAGACCGATTTGGAATGGGTTGATATTTGTTTTCATCAGCCAATGTTTCTAGATAACTAGTGTTTCTATTGGCATTGATGTAAGCCAAAAGGGCTTTATATCTATAATCTCGATTGGGGTCATCATAAACTTCGGGTTCAAAAAGATGTTGGAGACGCCACTTGTCAATAAAGTGAACAGTAGCTTGTCCTGGTGCTACAGAAACCTCGGGAGACACACGGTTTAAGAAAGCCATCACATCTTTACTCAAAGCATTACTATCTCGCATTTGATGTTTGAGTGGATTTCGATAATTGTGTTTTTTTATAAATCGTTTAAACTTTCGATAACTTGATGGAAAATCTTTAGTGTTTGAAAACAATCGTGCCGCCCTTTTTAAAACTGTATTCCATTCTTGTGGCTCTTCCTTTTTAAAATAATCATAAGGGCATCTATCTTTTATTTTTTTAGCAAAAGATCTGACGCATAAAGTTTTATTCCAGTGACTGTCATTCAGAGAGTTCTTCCAGGGATTTATATAAACTACCTGAATGTTGTCAGTAAAAAGATCTGAAAGTGAAATATGAGCACCTGTAAAGGGGCAAGTTTGTTTACACTCCTCCCAAAGTTCTAATTTTATTAAATTCAAAGGAATCACATTTTCAGCTCGCTCGCCAAGAACTTCAATGTATTTTGACTGTAAATAAGCTCTTCTTTTCTGATCCAAACGATAGAGATAACGTTGGTATTTATTTAGCTTTACGTCAGCACTTAGTTCAGCCCGGATTTCATCCATAGGACCATAGGTATCTATAAGTTCATTTAGAACTTTTCGAAGTTGAAAAACTGCATTTATAAGTAACGGATTTTTTAGATTATAAATCTCTTTATCTGTGTATTTGTCTATGGAAAATTTTGTACTCGTTTTTTGGTTATCTATGGAATATTTTACTCCGTAAAGATTGTTTATCTGGATTTGATCCAACTGCATTTCTTCCTTCAAAAAGGAAATCAGTTGGGGTAAAAAACCCACAACTTTATTTTCACTATAAATCTTAAGTACTGAATTGATTATATATTGAATGTCGGCTTCGTCAATATCTTCCCATTTTACACCTAAAATGTTTTTTACCCCACCCAGGATAACAGCCATGTTGTAATTGATTCCTCTTTTTAAGAAAAACAAGATATTCCCTGCTGCTTTTTTGCTTATTGGGGCATAGTTTTTATCCAATTGAAGGCTTGCAAACTTTGCTGCTTTTGTTTCATTGAGCCCCCATTTATTAATCATTTGAGATTTTAATTTTTCCTCATTATCATAAAAATATAAGCAATGCCAAATTTCTTCTCTTTTTTGGATATCAAAATCAAACCAATCTTCTCCAAAAAGGGTGTGATGAGAAAGACTGGCATTCACAAAAGAACCTTTGATAGACTCTTCGTCTTTAATATTATAATGTGCGTCAGGTTGTTCAAATTCATTTCTCAATCTCTCAAAATTGAACCTTCTATGGGTTAGAAAATAGGTTACCGCAGTATCGTGATCCTTTTGAGAAAGTGATTTTCCATTGACTTTTAAAGCATTGGCCCATCGATATGCCAAAAGATCTTGATAGATTAAACTAGAAATACAACATTTTGTTTTTTTGGGTTCGAAAGGGCAACGACCTACCCGAAACTTTTGTGATTTGAGAGGACGTTGAAAAAATACCCTTCCTTTTCTTGGAGGTACTTCTTTTGGATCACCTATCAATTCCTTTTTGAGTTCTATACTGAGTTGAGGGTGAAATTTTGCTTGATAAGACCATATATTTTCAAGTTCATTTTGAAACATTTCTCTGGTCAAAAAACGATTCCGTACACGTTCATTTGTATAACTGTAAGATTGTTTATTTTGGGGAAGCAGACTGTTTAAATAGATCCCAAGCGTACAGTTATAGATTTGACTTTGGGTGTGATTGATCCCCGGTCTATTTTTATCTGGCAAACCGTTGAACATGACGTTGTCTTTTAGTCCTCTGTTGCGTTCAGAAATGGGAAAACCCCGATGAATAGAAATTTGATAAATAATTCTTCCCAATTCCTCTAAACTCAAAGGTTCCATTACTGCTTTTTTTCGAAGCTCATATGGATTCATCCGAAACCAATCTTTCAAGGCTTCTTTAGGAAATTGTTTTTCTTCTTTCCAAGCTTTGAGATCTTTCATTTTTAGAGGACACATTTTATCCTGAATAAGAAGTTCTAAGACCTTGATTTTTCGTATCCTATTTCGCTGATATCGAAATCGGGTTGTGCGTTTAGAGCGTTTGTATGCCTTCTTAGATACTTCCCTTTTTCCTGAACCAAAATTTTCGCAGCCTACTGGGAAGACTCGTGTTCCCATTGCTTTGATGCGCATCGTATTAGCATCGAGTAATGACCACCCAATACTGTTAACGTCTACATAAAGTCCCAATAAATTTGGCATTTTGAAAATAGTAATTACATTTGTTGCTCAATCTTATCACAATAAGGCTATATGCCGTAGAAAATTTCTTGAATCCCGCCTCGGTGGGATTTTTTCATTTTAGCACTTCTTTTCTATTCTGTTTATCCATGTATAAAAGAAAATCTATCAACAGATCATAGGTGTTCCAAAGCAATTTGTTTGAATCTTCAGAAACCGTCTTTAAACGATGGACATTTTGTGTTGCAAATTCTAATGCTATACTCTTAGATTTTTCAGAAGTAAAATCTTTCTCATTTAGAATTCTTTTTCTGAACGCTGCTCCCACTGCGGTGTAGGCGTTACAAACCTGCAACTTTCTGTACAATGAGCTGAGTTTTTTTTCAAATTCTAATTCAGAAAAATCTAATAAATTTTTAATGGTGTCACAACCTAAACCAAGAGCTAGTGATTTCAAAATCACCAGTTCTTGGCTATTTAATTCAGATTGTTTAAGGGATTTGGACGTTAAGAACATTTCGTAGGTTAAAATTTAGTTTTGGGGCAAAAAGTTTGCTCTTCAAAAGTGAGAATAATTATGTTTTGATTGTTCTATAATTCAATCAAGTAGCTATTTAAAGTAATCTTAGGTAAGGTTTTTGTAGTAACAGGTAATATTAACTTATTTGGGTTTGTAGTCTTTTTCTTACAAAGGCTATGAAATAGAAGATTCCAATAAAGATTTAGTATTTTTGAAACGATAATTTGATGATCATGGAGCTTTTTTTAATTTCCTTTGTACTACTTATGCTTGCTTTTGCGGGTATTGCCATCAAAATCTGGGCAAAAAAAGACGGTGAGTTTGCGGGTACCTGTGCCAGTCAAAGCCCCTTTTTAAACAAAGACAATCAGCCTTGTGGTTTATGTGGGAAAATGCCGGAAGAAGCGGAATGTAAAAATCCGATACCTTTTAAAAATTGATCCTTCCCAGAATGGAATCTCAAGAAGAACTCAATTTGATTATAAGGGCAAAGGCTCAAGATCAAAATGCATACAATATCCTTTTTGACCGTTATTGGAACTCCATTTATTCATTTTTGTATCAAAGAACTTCAAATCCCAATATTGCGGAAGAACTTGCCATAGAATCTTTTGCCAAAGCCTTTGATCGTTTGGATGGTTTTGATGAACAACTCTCTTTTGGATCTTGGCTGATGACTATAGCCCGAAATCATCACATTGATCGTTTTCGCAAATCAAAACAGCAGATTGAAAAGCATAAAGATATTGACGCTACTTCGCACTTGGAACTGTCCAGTAAAGCCCCATCACCAGAAGAACTGATGATTGCTAATCAAAACTTAGATAATATTTTATTCCACATAAAGTCTATGAAGAAGGAATTTCGAACCCTTCTGAGAATGCGTTATTTTGAAGATTTGACTTTAAAAGAGATCGAAACTCTACTGGATGAACCACAAACTACAATCCGAGTAAAACTTTTTAGAGCAAAAAAAATGTTAGCAAACTTATTAGATCGAGATGCGAATTAATCTTTCAAAACTAGGGCCTGGATTACTGTTTGCAGGAGCAGCTATTGGGGTTTCCCATTTGGTTCAATCTACACGAGCTGGAGCAGATTATGGATGGGGTTTAATCTGGGCACTTCTTCTTATCAATTTATTTAAATATCCGTTTTTTCAGTTCGGCCCTCGCTATGCCCAGGCTACGGGTGAAAGCCTTTTAGATGGTTATCACAAATTAGGAAAAGGATATTTGTGGGCGTATTTTTTTGTTAATTTAGGAACCATGTTTACCATCCAAAGTGCAGTTACTGTGGTTACTGCTGGTTTGGCTTCTAAACTCTTCGGAATAACTGACGATATTGTCAGCTGGAGTATTATTATCACTCTCTTTTGTAGTATTATCCTTGTGCTAGGTAGGTATCATTGGTTGGATAAATTCATCAAAGTAATTATGGTCTCCCTCGCAATTAGTAGTGTCTTGGCAGTGAGTGTAGCATTTTTAAAAAATGAAACTACCCTTTCATTTCAACAGGTATTCCCAACCGGAAGTGGTTTACTTTTTTTAATCGCTTTTTTGGGCTGGATGCCTGCACCCTTAGATATTTCTATTTGGCACTCCATCTGGACGCTTGAAAAAAACAAAACACAATCCAAAAAATCTTCAATAGCCGAGAGTCTGTTTGATTTTAATGTAGGATATATTGCTACTACAATCTTGGCAATTTGTTTCGTTGGTCTGGGGGCACTGGTTATGTTTGGTACTGGAATTGAATTTTCCAATCAGGGTGGCACTTTCGCAAGTCAACTCATACAACTTTACACTTCAAATTTAGGAGAAGGTGCTTATTTACTTATTGCTGTTGCTGCTTTTTCAACAATGCTCAGTACCACCATTACTACCTTGGATGCTTCTCCACGTGCGATGTCCAAAACCATGCAACTACTTTTCAAAAGACAAAAGTCTTACTATACACCTTGGTTGATCATCTTAGGACTAGGAACAGGCTGTATTTTTCTTTTCCTCTTGTCCGAAATGGGACGATTAGTTCAAATCGCTACTGTACTCTCTTTTATTACTGCTCCTTTATATGCCTTCTTAAATTACCGATTGGTGATGAGCAAACAAATGCCCAAAGAGCATCAGCCTAAGAAAGGACTTCGTATATTAAGTTTAATAGGATTGATCGTTTTAACTGGGTTTACCCTATTTTATCTTTTGAGTCTGTAAGCATTCGATTATCTTTGCACAAAAGAATGAAGATGGAGGTACAAGAAAAAACAATTACACATAAAAAAAAGCCCGAGTGGATACGTGTGAAATTGCCTACTGGGAAAAAATACACTGAACTTAGGGGTCTGGTAGAAAATTACAAACTCAACACTATTTGTACTTCAGGAAGCTGTCCTAATATGGGTGAATGTTGGGCTGAGGGAACTGCCACTTTTATGATTTTAGGAAATATTTGCACACGTTCCTGTGCTTTTTGCGGTGTCCAAACAGGACGTCCCTCCGCCGTAGATTGGGCTGAACCTGAAAAAGTAGCAAATTCCATTAAAATCATGAAAATTAAACACGCCGTTATCACCTCGGTAGATCGTGATGATTTAAAAGATATGGGCTCCATCATTTGGGCAGAAACGGTCAATGCCATTCGCAGAATCAATCCCACTACTACACTGGAAACCTTAATCCCAGATTTTCAAGGTAACCATCGTAATTTGGATCGTATCATCGAAGTGAGACCAGAAGTAGTTTCTCATAATGTGGAAACGGTAAGTCGCTTGACACGGAAAGTACGTGTACAAGCAAAATACAAAACCAGTTTAGAGGTATTGCGCTATCTCAAAGAGCAAGGCATCAACCGAACAAAATCAGGAATCATGCTAGGTTTGGGAGAACGCGAAGAAGAAGTATTGGAAACCTTAAATAATCTTAGAGAGGCTAAAGTGGATGTAGTCACAATCGGACAGTACCTTCAGCCCAGTAAAAAACACCTTCCAGTTCATTCTTTTATTACCCCAGAACAATTCAAAGTGTATGAAAAATATGCATTGGAATTAGGTTTCCTTCATGTAGAAAGCGGACCCCTAGTTCGTTCTTCTTACAAGGCACATAAGCATATTGCTTAATTTTATTAAATCAAACTTTTTACAAGAAATTTAAATCGTTCTGCCTCCTTTTTTTCTAAAAACTCCATTTCGATCGGAAGATAGAAAAGCTCCTCTGGACTAAAAAAATCCTCCAAACGTCCAAAGTCTTTTTCAGTTGTAATTATAATCTGATTGCGTTTTAAATTTTGAAGCTCTTCTATTTCAAAAGTTTTAAACTCATGGTGATTGGGGTAATTGTAATGTTCGAAAACTTTGCCTTCTTCTCTTAAAAAAGAAACCAAAGGCTCAGGATTTGCCACGCCCGTGACAAGTAAAAAAGGAGAAGTGATTGAAGTGATTGCCTTTTCGTTTTTACGGTTAAGGACCTTACTTTGATATGCTATTTTGGTAAAAAAAACACTTTGGTCTTTGGAAGGATTTAATTTTTTAATCATTTGTTGCTGCACATCCAAACTCAAATTATCAGGACATTTGGTCACCAAAATAATTTGAGCTCTTTTTGCACCCAATTTTGATTCTCTAAGCCACCCCCAAGGAATCAAATGATCAGAATAATAAGGATTTGAAAAAGTTGTTGTTAAAATTGTAAGCCTAGGTTTCACATACCTATGTTGCAATACGTCGTCCAATAGGATCAAATTTGGCTGAGGATAGATTTGACTTAAAGCGTTCAACGCATCTTTTCTTTTTTCAGCAACAACAACTGCTACCCCATGTTTTGAAAAAAATTGATAGGGTTCGTCTCCAAGGCTCTGTACAGTACTTTTTTCTGAAGCAACAACCACCCCTCGGGATTTTCTTTTATAACCTCTACTTACTACAACAGGAGTAAAATGGTTTTTAAAATGTGTGATTAGATAATCTACAACTACCGACTTACCCGTCCCCCCTACACTCAAGTTTCCAATACCGATACTGGCCTGTTTTATTTTGTATGAGGAAATCCATTTCCAGTCGAATAAGCGGTTTCTTAGAGCAGTAATTACATTATAAATCCATGCTAATGGGAACAACAAGACAGACCACTGTTTCATGTCGATGAAGATAAATATTATATTTGTTTTTATTCTTTAGATTATGATCATTCAGGAACTCCTCGAAACCCTAGAGCAATGGGCTCCAAAAGCTTATGCGGAAGACTTTGACAATGTAGGACTGCTGGTTGGAAACCACAGAAGTGTCTGTACTGGAGTCATCATAAGCCTTGACTGTACAGAAGCCGTAGTGGAAGAAGCTATAACCGAGAATTGTAATGTAATCTTGAGTTTTCATCCAATAATTTTTTCAGGATTAAAAAAAATTACAGGAGCTACTTATGTGGAGCGCGTAGTGCAAAAAGTCATACAAAATGATATTGCTATTATTGCTTTACACACTCGCTTAGACAATCATCCTCAGGGAGTCAACCACGTGCTTTGTGAACGTTTAGGACTGGTCAACACTAAGGTATTAATCCCCAAAAAAGACAACCTTAAAAAACTGGTGACTTACGTTCCAAAAAACCATACAGAAACAGTATTAAAGGCCTTACATCTTGCGGGTGCTGGAAATTTAGACAACTACAGTGAGTGTAGCTTTTTATTAGAAGGTACAGGAAATTTTAAAGGCAACGAAATAAGCACCCCTCATTTCGGAAAACGTTTAGAAAAGGTATCCGTAGAAGAAGTTCAGGTCAATGTCGTTTTTGAATCTCATTTACTCCATCAGATTCAAAAAGCACTTCACGTTTCCCATCCCTATGAAACTGTGGCATATGAAATGTATCATTTGATCAATTCCTACTCTGAGATTGGTATGGGTCGTATCGGCTTTTTAGAAAAAGAAATGAATCTGAATGCTTTTTTAAGTTTTGTAAAAAAACAATTGAATACAGAATTTGTACGCTACAGTCCCGATCTGAGAAAACCCATAAAAAAAGTAGCGGTTTTAGGAGGTTCAGGGAGCTTTGCCATAGAAGAGGCTAAACGTCAAAATGCCGATGCCTTCATTACTGCAGATTTAAAATACCATCAATTTTATCAAGGAGAAGCACAACTTGTACTTATCGATGTAGGACACTACGAAAGCGAACAATTTATCAAAAATTTGATATTTGATTATCTTACCAAAAAATTGCCTAATTTTGCATTCGTTTTATCACGTACCAAAACAAATCCTGTTAATTATTCTTAGCTATGGCCAAAAAAACTGAAGTAACTGTCGAAAATAAACTTAGAGCACTTTATGATCTTCAACTCATTGATTCTAGAATCGACGAAATCATAAGTTTAAGAGGAGAACTTCCCCTAGAAGTAGAGGACTTAGAAAACGAAATTGCAGGGCTAAGCAGCCGTTCTGAGAAAATAAATGAGGAGATCCAAGAAAGTGAAAAAGGGATTTCAGATCAAAAACAGATCATTGAAAACGCAAAGGAACTTCTAAAAAAGTACGAAGAAAAACTAAAAAATGTTCGCAACAACAGAGAGTATAACTCGATCGTAAAAGAACAAGAATTCCAAGATCTAGAATCTCAATTGGCTGAAAAGAAAATAAAAGAGTTTAAAGAGCAAATCGAACAAAAACAAGAACGTTTAACCGCTTTAAATGAAAAAATAGAAGAACGGTCCAAACATTTGAATTCTAAAAAAGGAGAGTTGGATGCCATTTTAAAAGAAACGCATAAAGAAGAAGATTTGCTTCAAAAAAAGTCCAAAGAATTCGAAAAAGCTATTGAAGAACGATTGATTACTTCCTACAATCGTATTCGTGGAAGTGTAAAAAATGGACTGGCCATTGTTCCTGTAGAACGAGGAGCTTCTGGAGGCTCTTATTTTTCAATTCCTCCTCAGATCCAACTAGAAATTGCATCGCGAAATAAAATCATCATGGATGAACACAGTGGACGAATTCTAGTTGATGCAGAACTTGCTAAAGAAGAACAAGAGAAAATTCAAAAACTCATCGGAGGCTAGTTATTCCCAATAGTCGTAAACCAAAACAGATTTTGTATTTGGGACAAATAGTTCTACAAACTTTTGATGAATAGGATGGGGAAGGTATATGCTGTCTCGATCTAACGAACTGGCAAACTTCATGGTCAAACTGTGAGTAAATCCTTGTGTTAATCCCTCTGGAGAAACATTTTCGCCAAAATTTAATGCTTCTACACCAGGAATAGCCTGTAACCCATATGCCCCATCTGTGATTTTTTGAAAATCTTCCGGAGTTGTTTCGTCCTTAAATTGGATTAATACAAGATGGACTAACATTTTTCTATTATTGTTTTTTTCCTTGGAAGATGACATGCCATCGATAAAAAAATAACCTATGATTAGGGTCGTCAAATAAAAAATGACAATAATTACAAAGGAAAGTCGATCTGTGATTCCAACTCTTGGCATGCTAAATTTTTATCCAATTTAAAGATTAATAGTTGAACTAGAAAAAGGAAAGTTAAAGACTTTAGTAAAAAAAACCTGCTCACTTTAAAGAACTCAATTGTAAACAAAATCAAATAATTATCAGAACGAATGAATAAGCGAGCAGGCTAACAATAAACCAATCTATAATAAAGACCGCTTTTTTTTAAAAAGTTACATGACCAAATGATAATAAAATGTTAAAACCTTTCTAAGAGCGATTCGCTTTAGAAGGGTATATACACTTTCTAAAATAGGATATGCTAAAGCTGTTTTTAAAATTCATTGCTTTAGTTTTAAAAAGGATTAGGCTTCCAATTTTCAATATAAAAAATTAGTTTTATTCTTAAAAAGGAAACTTATCAAAGGTTCACAATTTCACAAAAAGTAAATAGATATACTAAAAAAAGAGATGTATATACTACATCTCTTTTTTGGAAGTGGGCGCTGAGGGATTCGAACCCCCGACCCCCTCGGTGTAAACGAGGTGCTCTGAACCAACTGAGCTAAGCGCCCCTAGAAAATATTGTTTCCTAAAGGTTCGCAAAGATAAAATTTATACTGCAATTCCAAACTATTCCTATTTATATTTTATTTCTGATGTTTACTTTTTTCAAACTCCAGAACCTCCGCAACTACAAAAGTACTCCCCCCTATATAAATAAGATCTTCAGGGGCTGCGTTTTTTAATGCCGTTTGGTAAGCTATGGTAATGCTTTCTTCATAATGAATATCCAATGGTGAGTGGGTCAATAGTTCTTTTAAGAGTGTCAAAGGAATCGCTCGCTCCAAACGGGGACTACTCAAATAAAATGTTGCGGTAGAAGGGAAAAGCCGTGTCAAATCAACAACGTCTCTTCCTTGAACAAAGCCCATTACCAGATGCAATTTTTTAAAAGATAGGGTTTTGATTTGTTTTGCAATTAAGCTCAATCCTTCCTTATTATGTGCCACGTCCAAAATTACCTCCGGAGCTTTTTTTATTTGTTGCCATCGCCCCATCAATTTTGTATTGGCTACGACACGCGAAAGGCCTTTTTGTATCGTTTTTTCATCCAATTCTATGTTTAGTTGTCCCAAAGCTGAAACTACGGTTCGAATATTATTTTTCTGATAAATTCCTGTCAAGTCAGAATTGAATGAAATTTTTTGTGGATTAGCAAAAAAAAGAGGTGCTTGTTGACGTTGAGCTACTTCTTCAAAAACCTTTCGAGTTTTGGGATCTTCTTCTCCAATTACAATAGGAGTTTTAAACTTGATGATCCCCGCTTTTTCTTGGGCAATTGCTGCGTGAGTATCTCCTAAAAACTGAGTGTGATCCAAACCAATATTGGTGATTACAGAAAGTACAGGAGTAATAATATTAGTCGCATCCAAACGTCCCCCTAGACCAACCTCAACGACTGCAAAATCCACTTTTTCTTTTTTAAAATACCAGAAGGCAAGACCTACGGTCATTTCAAAAAATGAAAGTTGGGCAACCTCAAAATAGGGCCTATGGGACGTGATGAACTCAATCACATCCTTTTTCGAGATCATACGTCCGTCAACCTTGATCCGTTCTCTAAAATCCAACAGATGTGGTGAGGTGTAAAGTCCTGTTTTAAACCCTGCTGTTTGAAGTATGGAGGCGGTCATATGTGCGGTTGACCCTTTGCCATTTGTGCCTCCAATATGGATGCATCGGTACGATAGATGTGGACTCCCTAGGTATTGGTCAAACTGATGCATAGCTTCCAAACCAGGACGATATGCAGCAGCTCCTTTTCGCTGAAACATTGGAAGCTTTGAAAACATCCATGCTATGGTTTCCTTGTAGGTTTCCAATGCTTATTCTCCTAATTTAAATTGAATTACGACGAACCCAATTTGTTGCTCTGGTGCTTGAGAATCGGGATACCACTTGTGCAATAAAGCTGTTTTTTTTGCTGGATCCATCAAGCAAGGGTGGGTATTGGTACTTCCTTTTACCCCTGGCTCTGCGCGAACTACTTCCCCTTGGGGATTGACAGTAATTCGAACCACTACAGTGCCTTCTTGATTACAGTCCTGTACTACTTTACCGTTGGTTTGTAAATTTCTTCCATTCAGTCCGTATCCCTTTCCTATTCCTCCCAAACCTGCGTTGTTGTAATAACTACTTGCGTAAGGATTTCCATCAACTTTTCCTTTATCTCCAGCTTCCTGATCATCACCTTCTCCTTCTATCTCTTCCCCTTTTTGGAGGTTCTTTTTCAGCAAATTGGATACCACACTTTTTGTTGCCTCAGAAACTTTTGGCGTTACTTTCTCTGGGGGCGTTTCTTTTACTTTTTCTTCTTCAACAGGAGGTTGAATTTCTTTTGTAGAAACATCCTTTTTTGGGACACTCACTTCAGATTCTTTTTCGGTAAGAACGGGAGGAGTTTTTTCAGGGGTTGTTGTCTTGGGAGTAGGTTGTGGTTTGATTTGCTCTACTTTTGGCTCATTTTGAACCGGTGTTGGTTTTGAACTAACGGGCTGCTGGGGTTGGATGTTTCCGCTCCCCTGAGCTAGTGTTCCAAAATTCACCTCCATTCCGTAACTAATAGGTGGATCATAATACGTCAGTCCCAGTACAAAAAAGAGGAATAGCAAAAGGACTGCTACCAATGCGGTAAGCCCTGCAGACTTTTTCTTATGTGGTGTATTTAGAAATTTCATTTTTACCTTTTATGGTGTCTCTACTGCCAAAACCACTTTGATGCCGTTTTTATTGGCGATGTTCATCACATAGACTACCTGGTCTATGGGTACTTTTTTTTCTGTTCTCAAGACGATAGATGGAGTTTTCATAGCAGAAAGACTTTGTATAAGTTGCCGTTCTAAATTTGTTTTCGAAACCCGATCAGCGTTGAGATAAAACTGATTGGCATTGGTTATGGTTACAGCTAGGGTATTTCGATTTTCTGTTTTGCCTTCCGCTTGTGGAAGCTTTACATCTATTGTATTGAGCTGTTTGGCTAGAGTGGAGGCAATCATAAAAAAAATCAATAATAAAAAAACCACATCCGTCATGGAGGACATGTTAAATTCTGGGCGAATTTGGTTCCTTCCGCGAAGCTTCATCTTAGGCGGGTTCGTTTAATAAGTCTAAAAATTCCAGACTTGTGGCTTCCATCTGATAAACCGCCTTGTTGGTCTTCACTACCAAATGGTTGTAAGTGATATACCCAATAATCCCAACAATAAGGCCTGCAACTGTAGTAGTCATCGCTGTATATAAACCATCTGCCAGTAATTGCATATCAATATTACCTCCAGCATTTGAAATTTCAAAAATGGATAAAATCATTCCGATCACCGTTCCTAAAAATCCTAACATTGGAGCCGAGCCAGCAATTGTAGCAAGAATACTGATGTTTTTCTCCAATTGATAAACCTCCAAACGTCCAGCATTTTCGATAGCCGTATTGATATCCTCTAAAGGTCTTCCAATTCGAGATAAACCCTTTGAAACCAGTCGAGACACAGGGGCATTTTCCTGAATACATAATTGTTGGGCAGCATCTATTTTTCCTTGCATTACGTGAGATCTGATTTGTGACATAAAAGTAGGAGTCACTTTTACTGCAGCCCGAATGGCAAAAAGTCGCTCAAAATAAATATAAACCACCATCAACAAAAGAATACTCAAGACCCCAATAATTATTTGACCTCCAAGACCTCCATTTTGGATTAATTCAATCAGCGAAAGAGTTTTTTCTGTTTGAAGAGGTGAGGGATCTTGAACTAGGAATAGCTTCATATCAAAGTTAGTTTAACATTAAAACGTAAATAGGGTCAAAAAATTCTATACCCCTTTATTAAATTAAAAAATTTCGCATGAGTATAAAGACTCCGAAACCTCCAATAAATCCTAAAAAGGCTAACCAGGCAATCTTTTTTAAATACCAGAAAAAATCTATTTTTTCCATACCCATGGCAACTACTCCTGCCGCAGAACCAATGATTAGCATACTCCCCCCCGTACCTGCGGCATAGGCAATTAAATGCCATATTGGATCGTCTATTGGTGCAGAGAACATTCCCATACTTGCTGCTACCAAGGGCACATTGTCTATCACTGCAGAACCAATTCCCAGCAAAGCAATTACGATATCCGTATTGGGAATTGCTGTGTTAAGTCCTTCTGCAAAATTGAACAATAATCCCAAAGACTCTAATGCTGCAACAGCTAATAAAATTCCTAAAAAGAATAAAATACTAGGCAATTCGATTTTTGACAATGATTGATGCACAGGACTGCTTGTTTGATGCGCGTCACTTTCTTCGTCGATAGAAGTGATATTAATTTTGGCTTTACTGAAAATTTCTGCAAATGTGGCCACAATAGCTAATGACAGCATCATTCCAACGTAAGGAGGTAAATGCGTTATGGTTTTAAATACTGGAACAAAAACAATTGCCGACAGACCTAAGTATAACATTCGAGCTCCATGCTTGTGAAAACCCACATCGCCCTCATCTACTTTGATTTCTTCAATCTCTCCCTGAAATGCAGGTAAAAAGGAAGCAATCCCAATAGGAATGATTAAACAAATTATGGAAGGCACTAAAACATAACTAATCAAACTTAGAGTAGTTACTTTGTCGCCAATCCACAACATGGTTGTGGTCACATCGCCAATAGGAGACCAAGCCCCACCTGCATTGGCAGCAACAATAATCAATCCCGCAAACCATAATCGGGTATCTCGAGCAGAAATGACTTTTTGCAAAATTGTGATCAATACTATAGTAGCAGTGAGGTTATCTATAATTGCGGAAAGGATAAAAGCTAAAATGGCGAAAATCCATAGCAAACCCTTTTTACTTCGAGTTTTTATAAAGTTTTTAATCGTGTAAAAGCCATTGAAATAATCAATAATCTCCACGATGGTCATCGCTCCTAAAAGAAAAATAATGATCTCTGCGGTTTTTCCTAAATGATGTAAAAGAATTTCCTCTAGGTGTGAGGGTTCTAATTGTTTTAATTCTGTATTTACCTCAAAAACAGGGAGGTGGGCTAAGGACATAATCGCCCAAATCAAAGCCATCATTGTTAAGGCTGGAATCAGTTTATCTACCTTGAGGTTGTGCTCTAAAGTGATTGCCAAGTAACCCAAAACAAAAATCGTTATTATGATGGTTTCCATAAAGTTTAACTTAATTTGATTCCTTAAAAATATAAAAATCTACACCCCAATAACCATGGAATCCAACAAAAATTTAACCTCGGAAAATTTTACCAGAGCTATGATCTTGAGAAGCCCCTGTGACAGAGGCCAAACAATTGTTTTCTCCTCGCAATCGCAACACTCCTAATAAACCGAAAATCAGAGCTTCCTTAAAGTTAATAATGTCAGAACTTGGAATGTGAATTCTTGCAGCTGTATGTTTT
>Ga0181605_10002504_pt1 | contig 16022 bp, 16 predicted proteins | sample 041ome_11_FD_148676 | JGI IMG/M metagenome (GOLD analysis project Ga0181605, IMG submission 148676) | Coastal salt marsh microbial communities from the Groves Creek Marsh, Skidaway Island, Georgia - 041411US metaG (spades assembly) | ecosystem: Environmental > Aquatic > Marine > Intertidal zone...
AAGCACGCAAGGGCGACATCGCCAATGGCATTCTTGCGGCGGTGGCACATGGCATGTCACTTGCGCAAGAGGATTTGCCCAAGGTTGCGCCAGATGTTGATCAAAAGGCCGTCAATCAGGCCTTGGCGGATTTGCTGCGTGTTCTGCTCAAGGCGAAAACCGAAAACAGTGGCGTCGCGGCGAAATTGATCGCAAGCACTTCTGATCTTGATGCGTTGGCATCAGGGGAACGCGACATAGCGCCTTTGCGGGGATGGCGGTATGAGGTGTTTGGCCAAGATGCTTTGCGGTTGTGCAATGGTGAAATCGGGCTGGTCGCCAAAGGCAAATCTGTAAAGACCTTTGATATTCCTGCGTAATCGTAGTTAGGGGCGCAAAGTTACGGGCGCAGTCTGATCACATTGTTTGCACTGTGAACGTCGATCGCCTTGAGTCCTATCAAATCCTGGGCTGAAAAAAACCGCGCCGCGGTTATGGTGCGGTTTGCCTCGGTTCCAACAGGCGCGCCTGAGGGCACAACCGCCTTGATGACAACTCGCACGATACCGTCGCCTTGATCCAACATATCTTCGATACGAACTTCTGCGGCGCCCATGCGGTCGGTTTGTGCCGTGATGCACAAAAGCTTTCCGTCCAAGGTTGGCTCCATCGCGGCGGTAGTTACGAAATAAACCGGCGTTCCCGCATAGGGCGCGACATTGCGTTTAAGAATGCGGTTTTCTTCGGGGATCAGAGATTTTCGCGCGGCAGGTTCATCGTTTTTGAACCAATTTAATGGATTTACCCTGCTATCGCGGATGGTGCCGCATCCTGACAGCATCAAAGACAAAATAACAATTGATCCAACAGCGCGCATTTTGGTCCCCCAATGTTTTTTTGATTACTAACCTAATGCCAAACATAATAAAAGCACTAGCTTGCGCTTTACCTTTGGCAAAGCTCCGCCTAGGTATAGGGCAAAGACAATGAGGACATCATGGCCACGGACGCATTCGAAGATATCGTAGCAGATTTTGAATTCATGGACGATTGGGAAGACCGGTATCGTTATGTCATCGAATTGGGCAAGGCGATGGATCCGTTGGACGATGCGTTCAAAGTGGACGCAAACAAGGTTCATGGCTGCGCCAGCCAAGTCTGGATGCAGCATTATGTCGAAAACGGTGTCTATCGGTTCGATGGTGACAGTGATGCGATGATCGTTCGCGGTTTGGTTGCGCTATTGCGCAAATTGGTGAATGGCGTGCCTGTCGGCGACGTCGGTGCAATTGATATTACCGCCGAATTGACACGGCTTGAGTTGGCCAGCAACCTGTCATCCCAACGATCAAACGGTCTGCGATCAATGGTCGAAAAAATTCGCGACTTTACCGCCGCGCAGTGACTTAGACGTTCAGAAGTGTTGTTTCCAAATCGCCATATCCTGTGTGGCGATGTTCAAAGGACAATCCCAATCTATCCGCGTGCTGTTGTGCCAAGGCAACAAGAGCGGGATCATGGATTTGGGATTGATAAACCAATGTCGTGTAATGGCTGAAATACATATCCCGCAAATCGGGATGACGATCCAAGCCCAGTGGTTTCCACACAAACGCATCGAATTGGCGCACCAAGAAATCCGTCAGGTAAAAAGACGTGATTTCGTCACGTTTGGCAAAAGCATCATTGCCTTCGAAAAATGAATAGCAATGCGGCCCCTTGACCATTTCGACGCCCAGTTCATCACAGGCCGCTTGCAATTGGCCGCCTGTACCGCAATCGGCATAGACCACGAAAACCTTGTCATAGGTGTCGCCATCGCGCGCAATGATATCACGAATGGCGGGTACAATTTTTTCAGGCGTGTTGTGATAAATGGCGGGCAAACATCGCAAATGCAGATGTGCCAGCGCGTTTATTTCAATGATATCAAGGATTTCACGTGCCAATGCCCCGCAGGCCAACAATAAAACGCGGGCCTCACCTGAGGTCAGGTCAATTTCGGAATGGGTTAGGTCAGCATCGGTTGGTAACATGATGATATCCAAATAAAAAACCCGCGCAAAGGGGCGCGGGTCTAATGACGTGCATGTCCCGCAGGTTATGCAGACATTTGATTGTGCTTGCGTGCAACGAATTCTTTTGCAGTTTCAACCGCAACGGCGGCATCACGGCAATATGCGTCTGCGCCAATGGCTTTGCCGAATTCTTCGTTCAAAGGTGCACCACCAACCAACACGATGTAATCATCGCGAACGCCTTGTTCGATCATCGTGTCGATCACGACTTTCATATATGGCATGGTTGTTGTCAAAAGCGCGGACATACCAAGGATGTCTGGCTTTTCGTTTTCCAACGCTTCCAGATAGCTTTCGACCGCGTTGTTGATGCCCAAATCGACGACTTCGAAACCTGCGCCTTCCATCATCATGGAAACAAGGTTTTTGCCGATGTCGTGAATATCGCCTTTTACAGTGCCAATCACCATTTTGCCCACACGAGGTGCGCCTGTTTCGGCCAGCAATGGTTTCAAGATGGCCATGCCACCTTTCATCGCGTTTGCCGCTAACAGAACTTCTGGCACGAACAAGATACCGTCACGGAAATCTTTGCCGACGATGGTCATGCCGCCAACCAATGCTTCTGTCAGGATGCGATAAGGGGCCCAGTCGCGATCCAAAAGGATGTGAACTGCCTCTTCGATTTCTTCTTTTAGACCGTCATAAAGGTCATCAAACATCTGTTGAACAAGCTCTTCGTCGTCCAATTCCGAAAGAATGATGTCGTCTTCGTCTGACATTCTGCGATTCCTTTTTACATGCGCCACCGCGCCGTTAGTGATGGCCCACCTTTGGCCAGTTTGTCGCAGTCGTGTTAGGCGAATTGCGACATTGGGGATACCGAAGCCGACTTAACGAATTATTTTTACAAATACCAGAGGGTCTTCCATGCAAATTCTGCATAATCTTTACAAATGTTCCTGAAATGTTCTATTGTGTATTATGTCGGAATTGAGCCCCAAAATTAAAGATCCCTTTCGTCTGCGTGGCACGGCGCAAAACCCGAAATCTCGGTTTGATGCACATGCGCGTGTGACCGAAAGCGATGATTGGTTTGATCCCCTTGAGGGGGTAACCACATCACGCGCCGAGGTTGCGCAGGAGCAGGCGCGTTCGATCATCACATATAATACCTCGCCTGATTTGCCGTTTGATCGGTCAATCAACGCCTATCGCGGGTGTGAACATGGCTGTATTTATTGCTTTGCGCGACCATCGCATAATTTTTTGGATTTGTCGGCGGGCCTTGATTTTGAAACAAAATTAATCGCGAAGCCAAATGCGGCGGCGGTGTTGCAACGTGAACTGGCAAAACCGTCATATGTCGTGCGGCCTATTGCGATTGGCACGAACACCGACCCGTATCAACCGATTGATCACACCTATCAGATCACGCGCGAAGTGATCGAAGTCTTGCAGCGCACAAAGCATCCCGTCGCGATTGTGACCAAAGGTGCCTTGGTCACGCGTGATATTGATCGTCTTGCGCAAATGGCGCAAGATAACTTGGTGCGTGTGGGCGTGTCTATCACGACGCTTGATCCAAAACTGTCGCGTTTGATGGAACCACGCGCGCCGGCCCCCAATGTTCGCTTGAAAACAATTGAACGCCTTGCCGAAGCGGGCATTCCCGTGCGCGTGATGGCCTCGCCAATGATCCCGGCATTAACGGATCACGAACTCGAACGGATCCTTGCGGCGGGCAGGGACGCAGGCGCATCATCGGCCAGTTGGATCATGCTGCGCCTGCCGCGTGATGTGGCGGATTTATTTGTCGATTGGTTGCACCGCTATTTTCCCCATCGGGCCGAACGTGTCTTGGGCCATATCCGCGATATGCATGACGGTCGCCTGTATGATCCGCAATTTGGCAAACGTATGCGGGGCAGTGGGCCTTATGCCGAGTTGGTTGAGTAGAGGTTTCAGGTGGCAATAAAAAAGCTTGGGCTCGCCCATCGCGTGCCCAAGCTGAATTGTGATCTGTTCCAACCGCCGCGCAAGTCATCGGATCAGTTGGATTTTTTTGACAATTAATCGCGATTGCGGCGGCCGCGACGTGCACGGGGTTCGGCGGCATCGCTGCCTGTTCCGTCAGAGGCGGATGTGAAGGGCCCGATTTTTTCCACGATCTCTTCAAGGGTTGGCGCGGCACCTTTGGGCGTATTTTCCAGCGCCGCACGCATTGACGTCAAATGCGCAGGCATTGTGCCACAGCATCCGCCAATTATTTTTGCACCGGCATTGCGGGCCATCACGGCGTAATGTGCCATCAATTCGGGCGTCCCGTTATAACAGATGTGACCATCCACATATTGCGGAATACCTGCATTGCCTTTTGAAACAATCGCCTGTGCAGGGCTTTCTGCGGCAAATCCCAAAACGGTGCGCAAAATATCCGCAGCCCCCGTGCCGCAGTTCGCACCAAAAGCCACAGGCGCATTCGGGATATTTGCGACCATCTCGACCATTGCTTTTGATGTGACGCCCATCATGGTGCGCCCTGCGGTGTCAAAGCTCATTGTGCCGACCCATGGCAGATCGACTTTGGAAAATGCTTCTGCCGCGGCAAGGTATTCTTCGGGCGCGGAAATTGTTTCCAACCACAAGACATCTGCGCCGCCTTCTTTTAGGCCATCGGCTTGTTCATGGAAAATCTCAACCGCATCGGCATGCGACAGCGATCCAACCGGCTGCATAATGTCACCTGTTGGACCGACAGATCCGGCAACAACAACCGCGCGACCCGCTTTGTCTGCAACCTCACGCCCCAGTTCGGCAGAAATGCGCGACAATTCGCGGGCGCGGTGGCCGGCATTGTGCAATTTCAATCGCGACGCGTTTCCGCCAAAGCTGTTGGTTAAAAACAGATCACTGCCTGCATCTACCGCCATTTGATACAGTTTCGTGATATTTTGCGGATGTGTTTCATTCCAGAATTCGGGCGCATCGCCAGATTCCAATCCCATTGCGAACAGGTTTGTGCCTGTCGCACCATCTGTCAAAATCCAATCGCGGGTCGCGAGCATGTTTAAAAAAGCGTTTGTCATATCGCCACATTTATCCTCATATTTTCCAAGCCCGTGCCATGTTTTGAACCGGAAGGCAAATTCATAATCTTCACACAGATTATGAGTTTCGCGATAGAACGCCGCAAATATAACGAACAGGGCATTTTGTTTGCACGCGCGGCAACGCATCCCTTGCCCTTTTGCCATTCTTGCCCTAAGAGAAGCGGCAACTTAGCCAAGAAAGTGATCCAATGGCGCGCCGCACAAAAATATACGAAGGCAAAGCGAAAATCCTTTACGAAGGTCCAGAACCAGGAACCCTCGTGCAATATTTCAAGGATGACGCAACAGCGTTTAACGCAGAGAAAAGAGATGTGATTGAGGGCAAGGGCGTTCTCAACAACCGTTTGTCTGAATTTTTCATGCTTGGGCTTCAAGCTGTTGGCATTCCAACGCATTTTATGAAGCGTCTGAACATGCGTGAACAATTGGTGCGCAGCTGTGAAATCATCCCCCTTGAGGTGATTGTGCGCAACTATGCAGCCGGATCAATGTCCAAGCGTTTGGGCATAGAAGAGGGCACGCAATTGTCCCGCCCCGTCGTCGAATATTGCTACAAGGACGATTCTTTGGGCGATCCGCTGGTCAGCGAAGAACATATTGCGGCCTTTGGTTGGGCAAGCCAACAAGACATGGAAGACGTCTTGTCCCTTGCATTGCGCGTCAATGATTACCTATCTGGTGTCATGTATGCGGTTGGAATTCGCTTGGTCGATTTCAAAATCGAAATTGGTCGCGTCTACGAAGGTGACTTCCAACGTTTGGTTATCGCAGACGAAATCAGCCCAGACAGCTGCCGTTTGTGGGATATCGAAACAGGTCGCAAACTGGACAAAGACGTGTTCCGTCGTGATCTGGGATCGTTGACCGACGCCTATTCCGAAGTTGCGCGTCGTTTGGGCATCTTGCAATCATCAAATATCACAACGGCCCCAACGGTCGTGAAGTAACGTCACAAACCATAGGAACAGAATATGAAAGCCCGTGTTTATGTTATGCTGAAAAACGGTGTTTTGGACCCACAAGGGGCCGCCGTACAACATGCGCTTGGCGCTTTGGGGTTTGATGGCGTCAGCGGCGTGCGTCAGGGCAAAGTGATCGAATTGGATTTGGCAGGCACCGACGCAGATGCCGCCAAAGCCCAAGTGACCGAGATGTGCGAAAAACTTTTGGCGAACACGGTTATCGAAAACTATTCTATCGAGATCGTCTAATGCGCGCGGGTGTTGTAGTCTTTCCAGGATCAAACTGTGACCGCGACATGGCGGTTGCGCTTAAAAACGCCGGGTTCGATGTATCGATGATCTGGCACAAAAACACCGATCTGCCCTCGGGTCTTGATGTTATCGCAATTCCGGGCGGGTTTTCGTTTGGCGATTACCTGCGCGTAGGTGCTATTGCGGCCCGTTCGCCAATTTGCCAATCCGTGATCCGTTTCGCAGATGAGGGCGGCTATGTGTTTGGCGTGTGTAATGGGTTCCAAGTATTGACCGAAACAGGTCTTTTGCCGGGTGCTTTATTGCGTAATGCCGGATTGAAATATGTGTGTCGCCATGAATCCCTGACCGTGCGCAGCACAAATTCTGCCTATACAGGCGGGTACAGCGCCGGACAGCAGATCACGGTACCGATTGCGCACCATGACGGCAATTACAACCTTCCCCAAGATGACGTAGCGCGTTTGTTCGACGAAGACCGCGTTGCCTTTACCTATGACAACAACCCCAATGGGTCTGTTGCAGATATTGCAGGCGTTTTGTCAGAAAACCGCCGCGTTTTGGGAATGATGCCCCATCCTGAACGTCTTGCCGAAGAGGCCCATGGCGGGACAGATGGTAAGCCATTTTTTGCCAATCTGTTTGATCAGTTCGTCAGCGCCTAACGCTTGCGAAAAAACAGGCTATACTGGGCGACAGAATGGAAAATTTGCGCCCCGAATCCCTGAGTGATGTCACCACGCCAATCGCGTCGTCGAATTGGCGTGCGCGCCTGGTCTCGGGTGTTTTGTTGGTTGTGGCCTTTGCCACGCTCTATCTCACAAATGCGATTTTGACAGAGCGCTTTACCCAAAGCACGGCAAATCGTGCTGAATTGCGCTTGGCGCTCTACGGGTCGAACTTGCAAAGCGAGCTGCAAAGAAACTCAATCGTGCCGCAGCTTTTGGCGCGCGACCCTTCGCTGATCTCGGCGCTGAATTCGAATGATTTTACCCAGACTTCCCAACGCTTGATCAGCTTTGTCGATGAAATCGGGGCGGCGTCATTGTCTTTGCTGGATCGCGATGGGCGTACGGTGGCCTCGACCGAACGGGTGAATATTAGCAAATCACATCGGGAAAAGGGATATTTCATCGACGCTGTGCGCTCTGCCAATACTGTATTTAGGGTGGTGGAAAAGGAAACTGGCGGCTTTGGGTTTTATTATTCCCGCCGCGTCGATGATCAAGGCCAAGTGATTGGCGTCATCTTGGTCGAAGTTGATCTGCAGAAATTTGAACGCGCGTGGGCCGGCATATCAGAGGCGGTGTTTGTCACCAACTCCGAAGGTATCATCACGCTGTCCACCGAACCCAAGTGGCGCGGCATGTCAGAGGATCAGGCCATCGCGCTTCAATCCCCTGAAAGCGCTTTGGATCGGGCGTTGCGCATGACCACCGACTGGGGCGATAGCCCGTTTAATGCCTATGTCGCAGGCCAAGCGGTGATGCGGATCCAAGGGCGCATCCCGTTTCGGGGATGGCAAATCACCACCTTTACCGCGTATTCCAGCGTGCGCGAGCGTGTGAATGCAATTTTAGCGTTTGAAATCATGATCTTCGCGGTTCTTTTTGCGGTGGGTTTTTATTACACGAGCCGTCGAAATGCGTCCAAAGTGATCTTTTTCCAACGTGAAAGCCTTGCCCTTCGGGATCTAAACGCGCGCTTGCATCGTGAAATTGCCGAACGCGAGCGGATGGAAAAAACGCTTCAGGTTGCGGAACAATCGCTTGCCCAAAGTTCGAAATTGGCGGCATTGGGCGAAATGGCCGCAGCGGTCAGCCATGAATTGAACCAACCTTTAGCGGCGATGAAAACCTACCTTGCGGGGGCTGGTCTGTTACTGCGCCGCAATCGGCCAGACGAAGCCATGGTTGCCTTTCAGCGTATGGATGATTTGGTTGAACGCATGGGGGCCATCACGCGGCAATTAAAATCACATGCCCGAAAAGGTGCCGAAAAGTTCAGCCCAATCGACATCGCGGCCGCATTGGATTCTTCGATTTCGATGATGGATCCCCAATTTCGGTTGTCTAAAATCAAATTGACCAAGATTTTGCCAGATGAAGATGTCTTTGTGATGGGGGATCGCATGCGTTTGGAACAGGTGTTAATCAACCTGTTGCGAAATGCGCATGATGCCGTCAAAAACGAAACCCATCCTGAAATCGAAATCATCCTAAATCGTGGTAATGTCGTAACGTTAAGCGTTCGGGATAATGGTCATGGAATCAGTGACTTGGAAAACCTTTTTGAACCATTTCATACTACCAAGGCGCCCGGTGACGGGGTCGGGTTAGGCTTGGCCATTTCGTCAGGAATTATCAAGGATTTGGGCGGCCGACTAACCGCGCGAAACGCCGAAAATGGTGGTGCGGTTTTTGTGATTGAAATGCCTATTTTTAACCAACACGGGATCTCAGAGAACCCGATTGAAGCAGCAGAGTAGCACATATGAGCAAAGCAATGAAAATCGCCATCGTCGATGATGAAAAAGACATGCGCCTGTCGATCACTCAATGGTTGGCGCTATCAGGATATGATACCGAAAGCTTTGCAACAGCGACGGATGCGCTGGCGGCTATCGGACCTGATTATCCGGGTATCGTCATTACCGATATCCGCATGCCCGGAATGGATGGCATGCAATTCCTGCGCGCATTAATGAGCCGCGACAGCACGATACCGGTGATCATGATCACCGGTCACGGCGATGTTCCGATGGCGGTCGAAGCCATGCGACTGGGGGCATTTAATTTCCTTGAAAAGCCATTTAACCCCGACACAATGAGCCAGCTAGCCCAAAAGGCCACGACACAAAGGCGCATGACATTGGACAATCGCGCATTGCGCCGCGAATTGTCAGATGCGGATCAGCTGATGAAAAAGCTGATGGGGCGATCCAAAGCGATGGAGCGTTTGCGCGAGGATATTTTGGACATAGGCCAATCGGATGGGCATGTGTTGATTTCGGGGGAAACGGGGACTGGCAAAACACTGGTTGCCCATGCGCTGCATGCTGTGGGGACACGGGCGGGCAAGAAATTCGCGTTGATCAGCTGTGCAGCCTATGGCGAAGACGGCCTGATGCGTCGGCTCTTTGGCCCTGTGCATTCAGAAGAAAGCTATCTTCCCGCGATAGAAGAAGCGCGCGGCGGTACCTTGGTACTGGAAGACATCGAAAGTTTGACAGAGTCTGTACAGCGCCGTTTGCAAAGCTATATCGATGATCTGGGCCAACCGCCAGAAACGCGCATTATTGCGATCTGTAACAATCACGAACCGGGCCAAGCTGCGGCAGATGTGCTGCGTCCTGATCTGTTTTTCCGGCTCAATTCTGCCAAGATCACAGTGCCGCCTTTGCGCAAGCGGGGGGATGACATTTTGGACATGTTTAACCGATTGTGTGATGCCTACGCGGATGACTATGGATGCGACAGCCCTGTGATTTCCGCCCAAGATGCGGCGCAATTGCTTCAAGCCCCATGGCCGGGAAATGTGCGTCAGTTGATGAATGTTGCCGAACAAACTGTGCTGCAAGCGCGGCGCGGCCAAGGCACGATTTCGTCGCTTTTGATGAGCGACGAAGACAGCATGACGACCGTTGTCACGTCCGAAGGCAAACCCTTGAAAGAATATGTAGAGGCGTTTGAAAAAATGTTGATCGACAACACAATGCGCCGCCACAAAGGGTCAATTGCCAAGGTGATGGATGAACTGTGTTTGCCGCGCAGAACCTTGAACGAAAAAATGGCGAAATACAGCCTGCAACGATCTGATTATCTTGGATAAAAAAACGGGCCCTTGGGCCCGTTTTTTATTAGAATGGAATTTCGTCGTCGAAATCGCGCGATGATCCACCGCCGCCTGACGGTCCACCAAAACCACCATCGCTTGGTCCATTGTCGTATCCGCCATCAGACGGCCCGCCGTAACCACCACCGCCTGAATTGCCGCCGCCTTCGCCGCGTCCGTCTAGCATTGTCAATGTGGATGTATAGGGGCGCAAAACGACCTCGGTTGAATACCGGTCCGCACCAGATTGGTCCTGCCATTTGCGGGTTTCCAATTGGCCCTCGATATAGACCTTGGATCCTTTGCGCAGGTATTGTTCAGCGACGCGTACCAAGGGTTCGGAAAAAATCGCGACAGAATGCCATTCTGTGCGTTCCTTGCGTTCGCCCGTGTTGCGGTCTTTCCAGTTTTCGGATGTCGCAATGCGCAGGTTACACACCTTGCCACCATTTGGGAAATTGCGAACTTCGGGATCGCGGCCCAAATTGCCGATCAAAATAACCTTGTTTACGGATCCTGCCATTACGCTCTCCTGTCGAATCTCTTGCTATAGGATTAGTTTACATCACTCCTGCGCAATGAATAAAAGGTTAAACTTTCATAAAAAGCGCGCAATTTTCCGCCCGCCAGTCATCAAGTGCTTGATTGGCGAAAATAAATCCTTAGTTTCAACGCATGGTTAAGCTGATACAATTCATTTATTCTTGCGTTGCCGTGGCAATATTGACGCCCGTTGGTCCAGCATATGCGGAAACATCCCTTCGGGGGTCATCCTATTCGTCGAAATTCAAGGTGATTGAGCGTCGCAATTCGACGGGATCTGAAATTTCGCTCTCGCGTGATCCTGTTTATATACCAGGCTTGGCCGATGATGACATTTATCGCCCCAATGCAGATGGCAAACATGTGGAATTGGCCAAGATGATGGCGCAAAAAAACGGCGTACCCGTTGATTTGTTTTTGCGTTTGATCCAACAAGAAAGCGGATGGAACCCAAAAGCACTGTCACACAAAGGGGCCATTGGTTTGACCCAACTGATGCCAGAAACTGCGCGCTATTTGGGGGTTGATCCGCATGATGTGCGCCAAAACCTTGATGGGGGTGCGCGGTATCTGTCACAACAGTATAAGCGTTTTCGAAATTGGCGGTTGGCCTTGGCCGCGTATAATGCAGGGCCCGAGGCTGTCGCGAAATACAATGGCGTTCCGCCCTACAAAGAAACCCAAAATTACGTTCGACGTATCTTGCGTTAGGGGCCGTCGTACTGGCGTTCGACCTTGGCCACCCGCACGACGTAGTGATCATACCACCGTTCTTTGCCCAGTTTTTGCGCGATTTGATGTTTTGCATTCGTATGCCACGCTTTGATCGCGTCTTCGCTGTGCCAATAGCTGATCGTTATACCGAACCCCGTTTGATCGCGGCTGCTTTCATGGCCGATATAGCCGTTCATCGTTTCAGCCAATTCAACCATGAGTTTGGCCATGTCATCATACCCTTGTGAGTTTTCTGACTTTTGGCTGGAAAACATAACCGCATAATAGGGCGGCTTGGGAAGCGGAGCAAAACGTGACATGTATCTATCCTTCTTTGGGGCCAGTTTTGGCCCCAAAGATTGGGTCAATCAAGGAACAAAATGTACCTATTACATTACTCGGCCGCGATTTTGATCACGGGGCGCATGCTGTCCAAATCGGATTGATCGAGGTGACATTTGATCTGATGTCCCTCTGCCATGATCCGCACAGGTGGCACCTCGCGTTCGCACAGGCCACCCGCAACTTTGGATTTCCAACGGCACCGTGTTTGGAATGGACAGCCTGATGGTGGGTTCATGGCGGATGGAATATCGCCTTCTAAAACGATATGTTCTTTTTCGATGGATGTGTCCGCGATTGGAACGGCCGACAAGAGGGCTTCGGTATAGGGGTGATAGGGCGGCGCGAACACTTGGTCCGTTGTGCCCAATTCGACAACATGGCCCAGATACATCACCATCACGCGATCGGACAGATAACGCACGATGGAAAGATCGTGGCTGATGAACAAAAGCGTGGTTTTTTCCTTGCGTTGGATTTCCATCAAAAGGTCGGTAACCGCCGCCTGAACCGATACGTCAAGCGCAGACACAGGTTCGTCGGCCACAACGATCCGCGCACCACCAGAAAAGGCACGCGCGATACCGACGCGCTGTTTCTGACCGCCCGACAATTGGCGCGGCATGCGATCAGCGAAGGCACGTGGCAGTTTTACCAGATCGAGCAATTGCAACATGCGGTCCTTGCGTTCTTGGTCGCTGGATCCGTATTTGAAAATCTCAAGCGCGCGGATAATCTGGCGACCCACGGTCATCGATGGGTTCAACGTATCAAACGGGTTTTGGAACACCATTTGCACATCGGCCACCGTTTTCGTGTCGCGCGATTCAATGGGGGTGCTTTCGATATTTTTGCCGTCCAACAGGATCTGCCCATCGGTGGCGGTTTCCAACCCCATCAGGACCTTTGCGAATGTGGATTTACCACAGCCCGATTCCCCAACAATCGCCAAGGTTTCGCTTTCACGCGCCTCAAACGACAGTGTTTCATTGGCTTTCACAACCTTTTTCGGACCTGATCCGCCGAACAATGCGTTTGCGGCAACCTCATAATATTTTCTGAGATTGTCGATCTTTAACACCACGCGGCCCGGTTCGGACCGCTCATTGGTTGACGCGGCAGCGATTGGGGCGTTCCAATCGATATCTTTGAACCGCGCACAGCGGGTCATATGCCGATCATCGCCCTCGATCACCCGCATCGAGATGTCCGAGGCATTACAAAGTCCCTCTTGGAAATAATCGCAGCGCGGGCCAAAGTTACAGCCCTGCGGCCGTTCGTGCGGCAACGGGAAATTGCCCGGAATGGCAACCAAGGGGCGGGCGTTTTTATCGGCGCCTGGCAGCGGGATCGACCGAAACAGGGCTTGGGTATAGGGGTGCTGCATCTTGTCAAAGACGTCTTTGATTGATCCGGTTTCCACCGCTTCGCCCGAATACATCACACAAATTCGGTCGCAGGTTTCCAAAACGAGGCCAAGATTGTGCGAAATAAACAGCATGGATGTGCCGTATTTTTTACCCAAATCTTTGACCAATGCGACCACTGCGGCCTCAACCGTCACGTCAAGTGCGGTTGTTGGTTCGTCCAAAATCAACAGGGCAGGTTTCGACATCAACGCCATCGCGATCACGATGCGCTGTTGTTGGCCACCAGACAGCTGATGCGGATAGGATTTCAAAATCCGTTCTGGATCCGGAAGTTTCACGTCTGTGACCACCTCAAGCGCACGTTGATAGGCGACCTCTTCGGATACGCCTTCGTGGATCATCGGCACTTCCATCAACTGACGGCCGATTTTCATTGCGGGGTTCAACGACGCCATCGGTTCTTGGTAGATCATGGCGATTTCATTGCCACGGATGTCGCGCAATTCTTCGTCTGACATGTCGTTCAGGTTACGACCTTTGAACTTGATCGATCCGCCTACGATGCGGCCGTTCACGCCCAAATCTTGCATGACGCCCAAGGCGACCGTGGATTTACCGCAGCCAGATTCGCCCACCAATCCAACGGCTTCGCCGGGTTGGACGGTGACGGAAAAATCCATCACGGCGGGGATTTCGCGCAAGCGGGTAAAAAAGGAAATTGACAGGTTATCGATTTCAAGGATCGGTCCATCATAGTCTAATTTTGTCATTGTCTTCTCCCATTAGGGCAGAGGGGACAGGGCGGGTGATCCCGCCCAATGATTAATCTTTCAAGCTTTCTTCACGCAGGCCGTCTGCCAATAGGTTCAGACCCAAAACAAGCGACAAAAGCGCAAAGGATGGCGGAAGAGCAGGGTGAGGATAGATGGACAGCAATTTGCGTCCTTCGTTGATAGTCGCACCCCAGTTGGGATCTTCTGGCGCAAGGCCAAGACCGAAAAAGCCCAAGGTTCCCAGCAAAATGGTGGTGTAGCCAATCCGCAAACAGAAATCCACAATCAACGGGCCACGCGCATTCGGCAAGATTTCCCACAGCATGATGTACCATGTGCCTTCGCCGCGTGTTTGTGCGGCGGCCACATAATCGCGCGTTTTGATATCCATCGCCAAACCGCGCACGATCCGAAACACAGTGGGTGAGTTGACGAAGACCACCGACACAAAGACCGTCAGCAGTCCGCCATCGACATCAAACAGGTCAATCGAATTGAAGATGGTGATTTTTGTACCCGCTTCGTTGATCAACGAAATATAAAGCGCGAACAAGATGAACAGTGTCACGCCAAGCATGATGTTTCGCTTTTGCGGCACAAGGTAATAGCGTGAATTGATCAACACGGTCGCAAAGATGATCGGAAAGGCGAACAAAACCACCGCCATATATTGCGGAAAGCCTGTGGTTCTAATTTCGGGTGTAACCAGCAGATAGAACAACAAGATCACAGGGAATGCCAAAACAAGGTTCGCCAAGAACGACAAAACCATATCCAAGCGCCCACCGAAATATCCGGCAGGCAGGCCAAGCGTGATGCCAACCATAAACGCAAACAGCGTCGCAAGCGGCGCGATCAAGATGACCTTGGTCGATCCAGCAATGACGCGGCTGAACACGTCACGGGCAAGGTTGTCGCCACCCAATAGGTAATAGGGATAATCCCCTTCGGATGCGCCGGGCATCGCTGTTCCTGGAATTTTGTTTTTTAGACCAGAGACTTGGGACAATGGATCATGGGTGATGATCCAATCAAAGGCACCCGCAAAAACACCCGTAAAGGCCCAGAACATCACGATGGCAAAGCCAATCATTCCAACATTTGAATCAAAGAGTTTACCGTATAGCCCAAGGCTTCGTTTGTATTTGATCGACACAATGAATGTCACGACCAGCGCAATCCAGACAGGGATCAATTGTGTAAGAATTCGGGCTGTTATTTCAAGCCAAGCAAGATTTTCCATGACTGCCCCCTATTTCACGCTGATACGTGGGTTAAGATAAACGTATCCGATGTCTGATATCAGCTGTGTGATCAATACGACCAACACCGACACAACCGATACACCCAAAAGCAGTTCGATATCGTTGTTTCCTGCCGCTTGGACCAAAGTCCAGCCAAAGCCTTTGTAATTAAACAATGTCTCAACAATCACAACGCCGTTCAAAAGCCATGGGAATTGCAACATGATTACCGTGAACGGCGCGATCAAAGCATTTCGCAACGCGTGTTTGACGACGATATTTGTGAATGTAACCCCCTTGAGGCGGGCGGTTCTGATATATTGCGCGGTCATGACCTCTGCCATTGAGGCGCGCGTCATCCGCGCGATATAGCCCATTCCGTATAGTGCGATGGTGAGGACAGGAAGGAAAAAGTTTTCAAAGGTCGCGGTTTCCATTGCCTGCGTCGCAGAGCCCTTGAACCACTGCAGCCCACCGATTTTCGAGGCAAAAACAGTGATCAAAATAACTCCAGATACGTATTCTGGCGTTGCTGTGGTTGCGATGGCAAAGGTGGACAGCGATCTGTCCAGACGCGATCCTTCGCGCATCCCTGCAAGAATGCCCAACACCAGCGCCGAGGGCACCATCAGGATCATCACCCACATCATTAGCTTGCCCGTCAGCGATAAACGAATGCCAATAATGATCGATACGTCATCTTTGAAAACGCTCGACAAGCCCCAGTCACCTTGTAGAATGCCGCAAAATTTCGGAAGATTTTCGGTTGATTTTCCGCCCTTTGCACAGCCGTATCTGACGTTTCCATCTGTGCCTTCGATCACATAACCTGGTAGGACACCAAGCCATTGGCCATATTTGACCGGCAGCGGTTGAAG
>Ga0181605_10002516_pt1 | contig 15975 bp, 14 predicted proteins | sample 041ome_11_FD_148676 | JGI IMG/M metagenome (GOLD analysis project Ga0181605, IMG submission 148676) | Coastal salt marsh microbial communities from the Groves Creek Marsh, Skidaway Island, Georgia - 041411US metaG (spades assembly) | ecosystem: Environmental > Aquatic > Marine > Intertidal zone...
AATCGCGCGTTCGACCTCTCTCTGCGCTAAAAGCTCGACAAGTCTTTCGCCTTTGTCAGCTTGGTTGATAAGAATGACTTCCTGACGAATATTGTCTGCAGGCTTTGAAACTGCTGCTACCGAAATCTGTTCCGGATTCACCATAAAGCTCTGGGCAAGAGCTCGAATAGGCTTGGGCATAGTTGCCGAAAGCAAAAGCGTCTGCCTTTTTGACGAGGTCTTACGCATGATTTCTTCAATGGCAGGAATAAAACCCATATCGAGCATCTGATCGGCCTCGTCGAGAACGATCTGGCTGGTCTGATCAAGTCGGGCTCGGCCCGATCGCATATGGTCAAGCAGTCGGCCGGGTGTGGCAACAACAATGTCGAGGCCTGCTGCCAGTGCGCGAATTTGAGGCGTGGGGTTGGCACCACCAACCACAAGACCCACGCGTGGCTTCATAAATTTGCCGTAATCACGAATGCTGTCGGCGATCTGCTGAGCCAGCTCACGGGTGGGCGCGAGAATAAGAGTAGTAAAAGCGCGACTGCCCGCCTTAGGAGCGGCAACATGGTCGAGCTTTTGGGCGGCAAGTCGATTCAGGATGGGAAGAACGAACGAGGCGGTTTTTCCAGTTCCTGTTTGTGCAATGCCAATCACGTCATGGCCAGCAATCATCTTGGGTATAACCTGGGCTTGAATGGGCGTTGGTTTTTCATAGCCAAGGCTAGAAACGGCGCGCAACAAAGGTTCGGCAAGGCCGAGCTCAATAAAAGAAGACATAGGATCTTTCAAAAATGCAGCCCTCCGCAGGAGCGTTGAAACGACCTGTGAGCAAGGCTACGTGTTGTTAAAGGCGCAGAAAAACACCGCGACGATTGCGGTCGGCCAGGCAACAATGAAAGACTTTGGGATCTCTGTCAGAGAAGGGGTTGGCTAAACGCAACTGTGACTATACGGGATTTTCCTTAGTCGCGCTCAGACCTCGTTGCGAGCTATTAGATTCGTTTAGAGCGACGGGAGGGCTGGGTTCGTTTGTCTCCACGTGGCTCAGCTCGGGTAAAACCTCATGCTGTTGCTGTTGCTGATTCTGAGACCGAATTTTTGCCTCTTTGGCCTGCCTGCGGCGCTCCTTCTGTTCTTCTTCAAAGGCTTTACGCTTCGCACTTAATTCGAAGTCTCGCCTTAGCTTGAGCAAGAAATAGCTAATCAGCGTAAGGTTTGTGGCCCAGACAAGAGGAATAAGCAAGTCCATCGGGAACTGTTCGTAAGTTCTAAAACAAAGGGTTTTATTAATTATGCCTTCTGACTTTGATACGTTTGTCTTTGATGCCTACGGCACCTTGTTCGATGTCTACTCGGTTCGGGTAGCCGCCGATCGGATTTACCCCGGTCGTGGCGAGGCGCTGGCGAAACTCTGGCGTGACAAGCAGGTGGAGTACACCAGGCTTATTTCGTTGGCCGATCCATCAGGTGCTCACGGTAGTCGACACTACATGACGTTTTGGGAGATCACCGAGCGCGCCCTTGATTTTAGTCTGCGTGCCCTGGGCCTTGATGCATCCAGGAAAAACCAGAGCGAGCTTATGGCCCAGTACGAGCGGCTTTCAGCCTTTCCTGAGGTGTTACCGGTGATAACAAAGCTTCACAAGGCGGGCCATCAACTTTTTATTTTGTCTAACGGCAACCAGGCTATGCTCGAGAAGGCGGTTACATCCGCCGAGCTTTCTGGGCTTTTTCACCGTGTCATTGGGGTTGACACCTTACGTCAGTTCAAGATAATGCCTGCGGTCTACGATCTGATTTTTCAGGCAAACCAGGTTCCCCGAGAAAGGGTGCTTTTTATCTCCAGCAACGGCTGGGATGTTCTGGGCGCAAACTGGTATGGCCTGAACACCTTCTGGGTCAATCGTCAGGGCCTGCCCTTCGAGTCCCTAGGGCCAAGCCCACGTTTCGAGGGTAAAGACCTGAATGGACTTTTGACCCTGCCTAACAAGAACGACTTAGCCTGAGGTTTCTAGGAATTGATGCGCCGAGAGTTCTTGGTACAAAGGGCTAGATTGCAAGAGACGTTCATGACTGTCAATCGCAAGGCATTCCCCCTGATCAAACACGGCAATCTGCGTTGCCCGCCTTACGGTCGCAAGCCGGTGGGCCACCACCAGCCCAGCTCTTGATGGAAGCCATTGGCTAAGGGCGGACTGAACCGCCTTTTCTGAAAGACTATCCAAGGCCGATGTTGCTTCATCCAACAAGAGAATAGGGGGGTTACGCAAGATGGCCCGAGCAATGGCAATACGCTGGCGTTGCCCCCCTGAAAGACGAACACCTCGTTCGCCAAGAAAGCTCTCATAGCCTTGGGGTAGTGCAAGAATAAAGTCGTGGGCATGGGCCGCTTTCGCTGCCCCTTCCACCTGGGCGTCAGTGGCTTGAAGAAGTCCATAGCGAATGTTTTCTCGGGCATTTGCGGAGAAGACGATAGGGTCTTGGGCCACCAGACCCATGGAGGCCCGTACCGCAGCTAACCCCCAGTCGTGAAGCGAACGTCCGTTAATTCGAATGGATCCGCGCTGAGGCATGTAAAACCCAAGCATTAAGGCCAGGATAGTTGATTTTCCCGCACCGGAGGGGCCCACCAAGGCAAGTGTTTCGCCCGAACGAAGTTGAAACGAAACCCCTTTAAGTGCCCAGTGATCGGGTCGTGAGGGGTAGGCAAACCAGACGCCATCGAATTCGATGGTTACTGGTGCCTCAATAGCCACGCGTCCATTCAGCCCGCTCGTTGAAGGCGCTGGTTCGCTGACGACCTTCTCCTTCCCGTCTTGCATCAGGCCTAAAAGACGCTCCGTAGCGCCTGCGGCGCGTTGCAAGTCACCAAAGACTTCGGCAAGTGCGGCAATCGACCCCGCCGTAAGTACGGCATACAGAACAAACTGGGCAAGATGACCGGCAGACATGCTGCCTGCCAGAACTTCGCGTGCTCCGAGCCAGAGCACAAAGACAATGACCGCGAAGGCAAGAACAATGGCAACCGCCGTGAGCCAGGACCGCATTTGATTGCGTCTTGTTGCAACGGTAAAGGCCTGCTCAACCGTCTTTGAGTAACGTGTGGCCTCGTAGTCTTCTCGGCCAAGCGCTTGGACTGTCGTCATGGCATTCAGTACTTCGCCTGCAAGCGCACTGGTGTCGGCGACTTTGTCTTGGCTGTCCTTCGAGGCCTTTCGTACTGTTCGTCCCAGAGCAAGAATGGGAAAGATCACCATGATTAATAAGCCCAACATCAGCCCTGCGAGCCAGGCACTGGTAAGGAGCATCATGGCCATGCCACCAATAAAAAGCACCAGGCTTCTTAAAGAGAGCGAAATACTTGTACCCACCAGGGTCTGAACCAGTGTGGTGTCGGCCGTTAACCGCGAGAGCACCTCGCCGGTCTGCAGGGTCTCGAAGTATTGGGGTGGGCGTCTTAAGACATGCTGGTAGACCTCAGAACGCAGGTCGGCCACCACTCGCTCGCCCAGCCATGACATGAAATAAAAACGCAGGGCGGTGGCCATTGCCAGCACAACGGATACGCCGAGCAAGAGCAAGAAGACGTTGGCCAGGTCTTGCCCCGAAAGCAAGGCTTGGTCAATCAGTTGCCGAAAGACCAGGGGTACCGAGAGGGTTGCCGCGGCAGCCAGAACCAGAAAAGCAAAGGCGGCAATCCATCGGCCTTTGTAATGGGCCGCCATTCGGAGAATGGGCCTAAGTTGCTTAACTGCAGAGGCACTGCGTCGCGGAGGGGAAACCATTGTCTGGGAGGGCATAATGAGCTTGTCTTAAATTAAGAAGGAGTGGCGTGTGGCTGAGCTGATTTTGGGTCTTGTTCTTTTTCTGGGTGTGCACGCTCTGCGTGTTTTTGCCGAAGGCACCCGCCAGAAACTTATTGGGGCAATGGGCCCATTTGTTTACAAGGCCTTCTACAGCATTGTTTCCATCATCGGCCTTCTTCTTATTGTCTCAGGCTATTCGGCAGCGCGCATTGAGCCTATTGTTTTGTACACACCGCCCACGGGCGTGGCCCATGCAGCCTCTTTGCTCACCCTTATAGCCTTTGTCTTACTCATTGCCGCGTACATTCCGGGGAACCTTATCCTTCGTAAACTTAAGCATCCCATGACTTTGGCCGTCAAAGTCTGGGCCTTTGCCCATTTGTTGTCGAATGGCACCCTGGCCGACGTTCTCTTCTTTGGCGGGTTTCTTGTCTGGTCGGTGCTTGTCTATCGGTCGGCCCGGCGTCGCGCGCCCGTTGAAAATCCGGGGCTCAGTAACTTACCGGCGGTCATTGCCTCGCGCCCGCCATCAATGCTTGCAAGCCTAGTAACCCTGGTGGTTGGTATTGGTGCCTGGGCCTGGTTTGCCTTTGAAGGCCACGCGATGCTCATTGGCGTGGCTCCCTTTGGAGTGATGTAAACTAGCGACTCGTGGCGAATTAGCTCAGTTGGTTAGAGCGACGGAATCATAATCCGCAGGTCCGGGGTTCGAGTCCCTGATTCGCCACCATTCTCTTTACAGCTTGCCGCAGTAAAAGCCAGTCTGTCTCGACTCACCTGAAAAGCTAGCGTTCTCGGCGGCGAAAAGACCGTTGGTCATTGAGTAGCTGGTTGACGCGACGAGCTTGCCTGACTTGCGAGTTGATTTCTTCCCGCAGCCCCAACTTTCTTTTGAATTGACCGAGCAGTCGAGAAGAATCTGATTCGCCCCGGCCCGTCCATTTTCAAAGACGGTCAGAGCGACGAGCTGTCGCACTGGATCCACTTCAAAGCCAAGTCGAAGCGCGGGCAGCTGCTGACAGGTCTGGCACTTGTAGGCCTCGTAACTTGAGTTGCACTGAAACAACCTGTACTTGGACCAAAAGGCGTTTACAGAAGAGGGCGCGGCCAGTCCCAACGGCAGGACCATAACCGCAAGGGCAGTCAACAGGCTTAAAAAAGGCCGAGACGGCCTCGTGGTTAGAACCCTGAAGGGCGGTGGCTCAGAGCTGAAGCGCAGCAATACCTGCTCGCCCAATCTGCGCATCTTCAAATGACTTCACACCCGAGACGCCAATAGCACCAATGCAATGGCCATCAACCCAAATGGGCAATCCACCTTCAAGCATGCCCTTGAGCTCGGGGGCAGACAAAAATGCCGTACGTCCATCGTTTATTATGTCTTCGTATACCTTGGTCTCGCGCTTCCCCATTGCAGCCGTTCGCGCTTTTTGAGGGGCGATGTAAGAGGAAATTGGCGAAGCCCCATCGAGACGGCGCAGCCATACTAAGTGCCCACCCTCGTCACAAATGGCAATGGTCACTTTCCATTGGTTTGCTTGCGCCTCCTTGATGGCGGCAGAGCCCATGGTTTCGGCGTCCTCGATGGTGAGAGCAGGTTTTGTAATCACAAGCTATTCCTTTCGGGGGCAAAGTTAAGTTTCAAATTCACGCGTAGAACCTTAGCAAATTGAGAGATCCAATCTACATTTGAAGGCTAGTCAGTCGCCTTTACTGTCGAATGCGCCAGCCAATGGCAATAAGCCGGTGCGTTAATAGCAGAACCAAGGCCGTGGCAACAAGGCTAAACAAAAGACTTGTAAGGGGAGGAACATCGCTCACTCCAAAAGCGCCGTAACGGAATCCATCGATTAAATAAAAGAATGGATTGAAATGCGTCAGCGTCTGCCAGACCGGCGGTAGGAGGTGAGTGGAGTAGAAAACACCGGCCAAAAAAGTCAGTGGGTTAATTAGAAAATTCTGGAAGGCGGCAACGTGATCCCATTTTTCGGCATAGAGTGCTGCAATAATTCCGAGGCTTCCCATAAACAAGCAGGCAACAACGCCAAAGCCAAGCAGCCAGAACGGATAGGCGATGGGCACATGAATGAACGGAAGGCTAGCAAGCCAAACGCTCAGACCGCATAAAAGGCCTCGCACCACGGCGCCGCCCAGGTAGCCGGCAAGCCACTCCCAGGGGCGCATGGGTGAGAGCATAAGAAAGATAAGAGTGCCGGTGATCTTGCTTTGAGTGAGGCTCGAACTTGTGTTGGCGAAGGCGTTTTGTTGCAGCGTCATCATGACAAGCCCAGGCACCAGAAAGGCTGAATAGCTCACGCCAGGCAGTGGCTCGAGACGGCCTTCGAGTAACAAAGCAAAAATCACTAGAAATAAAAGCGAGGAGACCATGGGGGCCAGTACGGTTTGAATGAAGACCTTACTGAATCGGCGAATTTCTTTCTTGAGAAGCGCCAAAACACCCAGCCCTGTAGTGACTGAGATTTCAGGAAGGCCTGCAGGCTCGCCGAGCGCGGGTCCGAGGTCGGTACTTGAACTCATCGGGCTCTTGCCTTTTCGATTGCTGTTTTCAGGCTCTCTGCCTCGCGTGCAGCGGCTTGCTGCCAGTCGGACTGCGCGCTTGCGTAAAGAATAGAGCGTGAGGCGTTGATAAGAAAGTTGGTCTGGGCTGCCTTGACGGTGGCAAGAAGGTCGCCTCCTTGGGCGCCAATGCCTGGAATAAGAAGAGGCAGGCTAGGGGCTTGTCTACGGATACTCGTAATGTCCTCGGGATAGGTGGCACCGGCTACGAGCCCAATTTGCCCCGTGTTGTTCCACTGCTGCTCGGCCTTTTGAGCCAGATGTTCAAAGACTCGAACTCCGCTGCTCAGGCTTTCCATCTGCAGGTCGTCCCCTCCCTTGTTGGATGTTCGACAAAGCAGAAAAACCCCTTTGCCCTCGCGGCTCAGAAAGGGGCTTAGGCTATCAAGCCCCATGTAAGGGCTCAAGGTGACGGCGTCCGCCCGATAGCGGTCAAAAGCCTCTAACGCATAGTGCTCGGCTGTCGCACCAATATCGCCTCGTTTGGCATCAAGCAGCCAAAGGTGCGTAGGGTAGTGCTTTTTGATCCAGTGGCCAAGGTCTTCGAGCACAGGCTCGGCGGAGAGCGAGGCAAAGTAGGCGATTTGAGGCTTAAAGGCGCAAGCGTATGCTGCCGTTGCCTGAATAATGCCCTTGCAGAACTGCTCGACGCTGGCAAGCACAGTGTCATGCTTTAGGCCCTCGGGAAGTCGCGTGAGGTCTGGGTCCAGGCCCACGCAGAGGCTTGATCGGTGTCGAAGCTGAAGGTCAAGGCAGTGCTGGTTGAAAGTCATAATCTTCATTGTTGCACGGGCAGAAAAAAGGCCAGGCAATAGGCCTGGCCTTTCAAGAACTGCCAGACTGTCAAGGGCCCACGATGTTGTGAAGGGACCTCTGAGTCTGCAGACAGAGGGGCAACTACATTCCCATGCCGTCCATACCACCCATGCCGCCCATGCCACCCATACCGCCACCCATACCACCGGCAGCGGGCTTGTCATCAACAAGCTCGCCAACCATGGCATCGGTTGTCAGCATCAGGCTGGCAATAGAGGCCGCATTCTGAAGCGCCATGCGCGTCACCTTGGTGGGGTCAACCACACCCATGTCGACAAGGTCGCCGTACTCGCTGCTTGCTGCGTTGTAGCCATGGTTACCCTTGAGCTCGAGCACTTTAGCAACAACTACACTGGGCTCGTCACCACAGTTGGCAACGATCTGACGAAGGGGCTCTTCAACGGCACGCATAACAATCTTGATGCCTGCTTCTTGATCGGAGTTGTCACCCTTGGCCTTGGCGCTTGATCGTGCGCGAAGCAGTGCGACGCCGCCGCCCGCAACAATACCCTCTTCAACGGCTGCTCGGGTTGCATGAAGGGCGTCCTCCACGCGGGCTTTTTTCTCTTTCATTTCAACTTCGGTGGCAGCACCAACACGAATAACAGCAACACCGCCTGCCAGCTTGGCAACACGCTCTTGAAGCTTTTCTTTGTCGTAGTCGCTGGTGGCTTCTTCGATCTGGACACGAATCTGCTTGACGCGAGCCTCGATGTTCTTGGAGTCGCCGGCGCCATCAATGATGGTGGTGTTCTCTTTGGCAATCTCAACCGTCTTGGCCTGGCCAAGCTCTTGCAGAGTCGCCTTTTCAAGGGACATGCCGGTCTCTTCCGAGATCACCGTTCCGCCTGTAAGGATGGCCATGTCTTCGAGCATGGCTTTACGACGGTCACCGAAGCCAGGGGCTTTAACAGCCACTGTCTTCAGAATGCCGCGAATGTTGTTCACCACGAGCGTGGCAAGGGCCTCGCCTTCAACATCTTCAGCCACGATAAGCAGGGGGCGACCAGACTTGGCGACCTGTTCAAGAACAGGAAGCAGTTCGCGAATATTCGAGATCTTCTTGTCATGCAAGAGGATGAAGGGGTTCTCGAGCATGGCAACTTGCTTGTCGGGGTTATTGATGAAGTAGGGCGACAGATAACCGCGGTCAAACTGCATGCCTTCAACGACGTCGAGTTCGTTGTTCAGCGACTTGCCGTCTTCGACCGTAATGACGCCCTCTTTGCCAACCTTCTCCATGGCCTGAGAGATAATTTCGCCGATCTCGCTGTCGGAGTTGGCTGAAATGGAGCCCACCTGGGCAATCTCTTTGGCGGTGGTGCATGGCTTGGAAATCTTCTTGAGTTCTTCGGTGATGGAGATGACGGCCTTATCGATACCACGCTTAAGGTCCATGGGGTTCATACCAGCGGCAACATACTTCATGCCTTCGCGAACGATGGCCTGAGCCAGCACGGTGGCAGTGGTTGTACCGTCACCGGCGTTGTCAGAGGTTTTGGAGGCAACTTCTTTCACCATCTGAGCGCCCATGTTCTCGAACTTGTCCTTCAGTTCAATTTCCTTGGCCACCGAGACGCCGTCTTTGGTGACGGTGGGCGAGCCAAAGGATCGCTCGAGAACAACGTTACGACCTTTGGGGCCGAGGGTTACTTTGACGGCGTTGGCAAGAATATTGACGCCGTTCACCATTTTTGAGCGACCGTCGTCGCCAAATAAAACTTGTTTTGCAGCCATGAATTACTCCTGTGAATATGTTGAAAGTTGAGGGAATGCGATGACCGATAGGGTCATTAGCCTTCAATCACTGCCATGACGTCGTCTTCGCGCAGAACAAGCAGCTCCTCACCGTCGACCTTCACGGTCTGACCGGAATACTTTCCGAAGAGGATCTTGTCACCAACTTTGACGTCGAGCGCGCGCTGCTTGCCGTCGTCTTGAATTTTTCCGTTGCCCACGGCCATCACTTCGCCCTGATCTGGCTTTTCGGCAGCATTTTCAGGAATAACGATTCCGGAGGCAGTTTTACGCTCGTTGTCGAGGCGCTTGACCACGATCCGGTCATGTAAGGGACGCAGTTTCATTCAGTTCACTCCATTTGAGAAGGTTAGGGTTGAGGAAAAAACTTCGGATCGCCCTGGCCCATGAGGTGGGGCAATCACTTGTTAGCACTCAGTGCCAACGAGTGCTAATAGTAGGGGCAATTGACCCCGGTTTCAAGGCGCAGACCAAAAAATCTAGGGTTTACCCTAGTAAAGTCCTGAGCAGAACAGTCCCACAGCCTATTGGGCAAAGAAGCGGTTTTGCTTCTCCAGAATCGTCTGGCAGTCGATGCAGCGGATTTTCCCAAGCTTAAGCCTGGCCGCTACGATGGATTCTCCGCAGTCAATGCAATGCACGCCATCGAAGTCTGGGCTTGTTTCGGGTGCTGTCTTTCGCCGGGCCTGCTCAAGCGCGTCCTCGTTGAACTGCGTCTCAATGGCCGAGGCACGGTCACTCTCGTCGGTAAGTTCAAAGTAGTTTTCGTTTTTTTCAAGCGTCATACAACTCTCCTAGACCAAAAGGGCGATAGCAGGGCGGCACCTTACCACTAAAGAGGTTTAATTCGCTACCCTTCTCCCTATGGACAACAACCCGCCACAGCCCGTTGCGCCTCCCGTTGAAAATATTGGCCGATCTCTCGTGGTTCTTGTTGTCGTGGCGCTCATTGCGCTCTCTACCGTGCTCACACCGGTGGGCAGAGTGCGCTTGTTTGCCTGGGCTGCCATGGTTCAGTCGGCCTTTCAGACGCCGCCCGTTGACTCGTTGTTTGTCTCGCGCCCCTCGGGCCTCTCGCCTGAGCAGGCTCGGGCAGCGCATTGGATTGCAAAGCGTTACCGGGTTGCTCAGGGTGCTGTGGAGCAGATTGTTAGCCATGCCTTTCAGGCTGCCGAGCTATTCCGGCTTGATCCTTATCTTGTTCTAGCCATCATTGCCATTGAATCTCGCTTCAACCCCTTGGCAGAGAGTTCTGCGGGTGCAAAAGGTCTGATGCAGATCATGGCCAATGTCCACGTGGAAAAGTTTCAGGCCTTGGGGGGTCCCGACCTTGCGCTTACGCCGTGGGCTAACATTCGCGTTGGGGCAACCATTCTTCGTGAGTACCTCGACCGGTACCGCAATCTCGATTCAGCCCTTCGTGCCTACGTGGGTGTTGGCCCTAACGGTGTGACGGAGTATCCCTACAAGGTTATGCGTGAGCGGAGTCGAATCGTTGCTGCAGCGCAAGGCAGGGTGCTGAATGCATCGGGTGATTAGCCTGTCTTCACCACCGAAGATGGTCATAATCCCTTTATTCTGTTATCACAAACATAAAAGGTTCTTTCATGGATCCACAGCTGCGTAAACAAGCCCTCGAATACCACGAGCGCGGTCGTCCGGGGAAGATCTCGGTTACACCAACCAAGCAGCTCGTGAATCAGCGCGATTTGGCACTTGCCTATTCTCCGGGGGTGGCGGCGGCCTGCGAGGAGATCGTAGCTGATCCGCTGAACGCCTTTCGCTACACCGCACGCGGTAACCTTGTCGCGGTGATTACTAACGGCACAGCCGTGCTCGGCCTAGGCAACATCGGGCCACTTGCCGCAAAGCCCGTCATGGAAGGCAAGGGCGTTCTGTTCAAAAAATTCGCGGGCATTGATGTCTTTGATATCGAAGTCGACGAGCATGACCTCGATAAGCTGGTTGATATTGTTGCTGCCCTCGAGCCTACCTTTGGTGGAATCAACCTAGAAGACATCAAGGCGCCAGACTGTTTTTATGTAGAGCGCAAGCTTCGCGAACGCATGAAGATTCCAGTGTTCCACGATGACCAGCATGGCACGGCCATTGTGGTGGGTGCGGCGATAGTCAACGGCCTGAAGGTGGTTGAGAAAGAGATCGCGACGGTCAAGGTTGTGGTCTCAGGAGCAGGTGCTGCGGCACTGGCCTGCCTCGATCTGCTTCTCGATCTTGGTCTTCCCAAGGAACACATTTGGGTGACTGACATTAAAGGCGTTGTCTACGAGGGCAGGACCGAGCTGATGGATCCCGAGAAGGCAAGATTCGCGCAGCCCACGAGCGCGCGCACGCTCTCCGAGGTGATCGAGGATGCGGACATCTTTCTTGGCCTGTCTGCAGGCGGTGTCCTCAAGCCCGAGATGGTCAAGAAAATGGCGGCCAGCCCTCTGATTTTTGCTTTGGCTAACCCCAACCCCGAGATTCTTCCGGACGATGCCAAGTCGGTTCGGCCTGACGCTATTATTGCGACTGGGCGCACCGACTATCCGAACCAGGTGAACAATGTTCTGTGCTTCCCCTTTATTTTTAGGGGTGCACTCGATGTCGGGGCAACCACCATCACGCGCAACATGGAGCTTGCAGCGGTGCATGCTGTTGCCGAGCTTGCCCGCGCCGAGCAGTCGGATATTGTCACGGCAGCCTACGGAACCGATGGCCTAAGCTTCGGTCCGGAGTACCTTATTCCCAAGCCCTTCGACCCCAGGCTTATTGTAAAAATTGCGCCCGCGGTGGCCAAGGCTGCCATTGAGGATGGCGTTGCCACACGACCCATTGAGGACTTCGTGGCGTACATGGACAGGCTGCAAGAGTTCGTCTACCTGTCGGGCAACTTCATGAAGCCCATCATGGCCCTTGCCAAATCTGCCGAGCGCCGCAGGGTTGTCTATGCCGAGGGTGAAGACGAGCGCGTACTGCGAGCCATTCAGGTGGTTGTGGACGAAAAGATTGCCCAGCCCATTCTTGTCGGGCGTCCCCAAGTGGTTGAGAAGCGAATCAGCCAATTCGGTCTGCGAATGCGTGTCGGTGTTGATTTTGAGCTAGTGAATCCTGAGCAGGATGATCGCTACCGGGATTACTGGGAGTCCTACCATCTGCTTACCGAACGCAAAGGTGTTACGGCTCAGTATGCCCAAATTGAGATGCGCCGCCGAAACACTTTAATTGGCGCAATGATGATTCATAAGGGCGAGGCCGATGCGCTTATTTGTGGAACCTTCGGAACGCATGGCTTGCACCTGCACTACGTGGATCAGGTTCTTGGTAAGGCTCCAGGCTCTTCGGTTTACGGTGCCCTGAACATCGTCATGCTTCCCAATCGCACCATTGGAATTGTGGACACGCATGTTAATCAAGACCCAACCGCCGAGCAGATCTGCGAGCTTACCTTAGGTGCCGCCGAGGCCATGCGCGGTATTGGCTTAGAGCCCCGCGTGGCCTTGCTCTCGGCTTCAAATTTCGGAAGTGTTGCTTCAAGCAGTTCTGAAAAGATGGTGAAGGCGCTTTCGCTGATTCGCCAGCTTGATCCGAATCTGAATGTGGATGGAGAGATGCAGGGCGATGTGGCGCTTGACCCTGACATGCGTGCGCGCATTATGCCGCGCTCGACTCTTCAAGGCAGTGCCAATCTTTTGGTGATGCCCAATCTCGAGACGGCCAATATTTCTTACAACCTTTTGAAGACGGCTGCTGGCAACAACATTGCGATTGGTCCACTTCTTCTTGGCTGTGCCGCGCCTGTTCTTATTCTTACGCCGTCGGCCACCGTCAGGCGCGTTGTGAATACAACGGCCGTAACGGTGGTTGGGGCCAATCGGCCAGGCTACGCACCCATTTAAAAGAAGCTGCGGGCGTTCTTGGTTTAGAACTCCCCGCAGCGGCAGGCCAGACTAGCTAAAACAGCCGCCGCCGCAGTCTCTGTTCTTAAAATGCGTGGCCCCGATCGAATACCCAAAAAACCATGGGCTCGAGCAAAGCCCTCCTCGTCGTCTGAAAATCCCGCCTCCGGCCCTATCAAAATTCCCATGCGTGGGCTGATATCGGCAGATGAAAGGCTTTGAGCTGAAAAGGGGTCCAAGAGCCATGCCGACTTTGGTTCGGGCTCGGCTTCAAATCGCAGGATGGCCTGCTGAAAGGTCTGTAACGGCGCAACGCGAGGCAGTTTGTTTCGACCGCACTGGGCTGCTGCTGCTTCAGCAATCTTTCGCCAGTGTTCAATTCGATTCTCAGCGCGCGCGCCCGAGAGGCGCAGAACCGAGCGTTCGGCCTGAATGGGCCATAGGTCGCTTGCCCCAAGCTCACTTGCTTTCTGAACAACCCAGTCCATCTTGTCCCCGGTGCAAAGAGCCTGCAGTACAACAGTGCGCAGGGGGGATTCGCGGTTGATGGTCTGCAGTTCGTCGGCCTCGACAAGACAGGCCTGACTGTCAGCCCTAAGCAGTCGCATGCTGGCCTCCTGGCCGTATCCATTGAAGCCAACCAGGGCTGCCCCCTGCGCCAGGCGCAGCACGCGAACCAGATGATGGCTCTGGTCTTTTTTGAGCGTCATTGGCCCTGGCTGAAGGTCGTGTAGGTAGAGTCGGGGGGTCATGGGCTTACGCTGGGCTTGGTTATGAAGGTAAGTGCTTTCTTAACAGTTTGCGTAAGAATCTCTTCAGGATTGGGCGGGGTCCCGCGGGTACACTTAGAAGTTTCCAGTGGGCTTTCGTTACAGTAACACCCCTTGGGAGGCCTGTGAGGGCTAGACATAGCCGCAACGGGCGGGGGCTAGGCGATTTTTTGGAGACAGATTTTGGCAACGACGCAAACTCAAACAACAGCTGCCTTTAAAACCACGCAACGCAGTTCCGAACAGACCCAGCAAATGGCCAATGCCATTCGGGCCCTTGCGATGGACGCGGTTCAGCAGGCCAATTCAGGCCATCCGGGTATGCCCATGGGCATGGCCGAGATGGCAGTGGCCCTCTGGCATGGCCAACTCCGCCACAGCCCCTTGAACCCGACTTGGGCGAACCGCGACCGGTTTGTTTTGAGCAATGGCCATGGATCCATGCTTATTTATGCGCTCTTGCACCTGACGGGCTACAACCTACCTATGAAGGAGCTGAAAAACTTTCGGCAGCTCCATTCCAAGACACCGGGCCATCCTGAAGTTGGCATGACTCCAGGAATTGAGACTACCACGGGTCCCCTTGGGCAGGGCGTTTCTAATGCTGTCGGAATGGCGCTCGCTGAGCGGCTTTTAGCGGCTGAATTCAACGAGCCGGGCTACAACCTTGTTGACCACTGCACCTATGTTTTTCTGGGCGATGGCTGCCTCATGGAAGGTATTAGTCACGAGACCTGCGCCCTTGCCGGAGTCTGGGGTCTGTCCAAACTTATTGCCCTGTACGACGACAACTCCATCTCGATTGATGGCAATGTTGAAGGCTGGTTTCGTGATGACACCAACAAGCGTTTTGAAGCCTACGGTTGGAATGTCATCGGACCCATCGATGGCCATGACGTAAGCCAGGTGTCTGCCGCACTTGAGCAGGCAAGAGACTGGGCCGCCAACGGCTGCAATGGCCGACTGGCTCCCACTTTAATTATTTGCAAGACCGTTATTGGTCAGGGTTCGCCGAACCGCGCAGGTACAGCCAAGGCGCACGGCGAGGCGCTGGGTGCCGAAGAAATTGCGCTGACCCGAAAAGCCATTGGCTGGCCCCATGCCCCCTTTGAACTGCCCGATGACGTGGCGAAGGCCTGGGATGCGCGTGAACTGGGTCAGTCGCATGAAGCAGCCTGGAGCAGGCTTTTTGAGGCCTACAGCATGGCCTATCCCGGCAAGGCCGCTGAGTTTAAGCGCCGCATGTCAGGTGGTTTGCCTAAAGACTTTGCCTCGACCATGCAGGCTTATATTGAGAAGCTCTGCAAAGGGGCGCCGAGCGTTGCAAGCCGTAAAGCCTCGCAGATGGCCCTAGACGAGATCGGCCCGAAACTTGCCGGCCTACTCGGCGGTTCGGCGGACCTTACCGGCAGTAACCTGACCAACTGGAAAGGGGTTGCCAGCCTCTCGGTGAACCGCGCCGGCGAGCTAAGTCCAGGGCAGCATATTAGTTACGGTGTTCGCGAGTTTGGCATGGCTGCCATATGCAACGGCATTGCCTTGCATGGAGGCTTTATTCCTTATTGCGGCACCTTTCTCACCTTCTCCGACTACAGTCGTAATGCCATACGCATGGCGGCTCTCATGCACCAGCGTGTTATTCATGTTTTTACCCACGATTCCATCGGCCTTGGGGAAGACGGCCCCACCCATCAACCCGTGGAGCAGCCGTCGTCCTTGCGACTTATTCCTTTTCTCCACGTCTGGCGACCAGCCGATGCCGTCGAGACGGCCGTGGCCTGGAAGGCTGCCCTCGAACGGCATGATGGACCTACAGCACTTCTCCTTTCGCGGCAGGCGCTTCCGGCCCAGGTCACCTCAATGGCCACAGCGGCTAATGTTGCTAAGGGTGCCTACGTGCTCTCTTCCGACCCTCAGCCGCAGCTTGTCCTCATGGCAACGGGCTCCGAGATAAGCCTTGCCGTGGAGGCCGCCAAAATGCTCCGGTCCGAGAATCGACTCAAGGTGCGTGTGGTGTCCGTGCCCTCGACCACGGTCTTTGACCAGCAGTCGGAAGACTACAAGGCCTCTGTCCTTCCTGCGGGCGTGCCTCGCATTGTTGTCGAGGCAGGCGTGACCGATTTCTGGTGGAAGTATCAGCCGGCTGCTGTTGTCGGCCTTGACCGGTTCGGCGAGTCCGCCCCCGCCCCCGATGTCTATAAGTATTTCGACATTACGGCGCTGGCTGTCGCGAACACTGCGCGCCGGGCGTTGGCACTTAAAAATTCAAAATAAAAAAGGAGAAGCAGGATGACCATCAAGGTTGCGATTAATGGCTACGGCCGAATTGGCCGTAACGTTTTGCGGGCTCATTACGAAGGCGGC
>Ga0181605_10002541_pt1 | contig 15857 bp, 10 predicted proteins | sample 041ome_11_FD_148676 | JGI IMG/M metagenome (GOLD analysis project Ga0181605, IMG submission 148676) | Coastal salt marsh microbial communities from the Groves Creek Marsh, Skidaway Island, Georgia - 041411US metaG (spades assembly) | ecosystem: Environmental > Aquatic > Marine > Intertidal zone...
GCCGGTGACGCATCACGCCGCGTCGCATACTCCCGGCGCGCGCACCGGCAGCGGCAGCGGCGCGCGCGCATTCGAATGCGCCGCTGCCGACCCCTTCCAATGCTCACGAATCATGATTGGTCAAAACGGCCGCGTATCGATCAAATATCGATCGCGTGCGAATCCATCGACATACGCATCGATCGATTGCGCTGCATGCGTCGATTGGTGTATCGATCGGTGACGGTGCCCAGAGCCATAGGTTCCGAGGGGCGTCTCGCGCGCGCGTTATCCCGCACACGACGTCGCGCGAGGGCGCGCGCGCACGAACGCGCACGCGCGAGTGGTGACGAGAGTCACATCGCACGCGGCACGCGCGCGAGCGCTGGGTTTGGCGCGCGAGCGACGACGCTGGGGGCGTGAGCTCGCGATCGATTTTGATTTCAGGCTCGCCGTGCGCCTCGAGCTCGCGGTGGTGCGCGCGTCGGTGCGCGATGCGTGGGTGCCCGTTCGCGGCGGCGACGGCGACGATGGCGAGCGATGATGGGTGCCCGTTCGCCACCGCGCGTGGCGCGCCGGGAGATGCGACGACGGCGTCGGGGACGGTGGCTACGTCGCGCGGCGCTCCGTCGAGGGCGCGCGGGGACGGGACGGATGAGAGCGCGAGTTCCGCGAGGGAATGGAGCGGTTTAGAGACGCTCGTGAATGAACTTGTGGCGAGTTTACGCCCGACGGAGTTGAGTGAGGCGAGACGGCGCGCGGTGTTTGAGCATATTAAGCATTTGGCGCAGGAGTGCTTTGGCACGGCGCACACGTTGGTGAGCGCGTACGGAAGCGTTCCGCTGCGCGCCTATCTTCCTGACGGTGATATCGACGTGTGCTTGCTCGGTGATCATCGTGTGATTGATAAACAACAATGGACGACGAAGTTTAGGAAGTACATTGAGCGTGTGGAGAACGAGGCACCGCCGCATGAGTTTGCGGTGAGCGAAATTAGCGTCATCAACGCCGAGGTGAAGCTCATGAAGTGCATCGTGGACGGGATGATGGTTGATGTGAGTGCGAATCAGTTTGGTGGGTTGGCGTCGCTTGGATTTTTAGAAGAAACTAATACGTACGTTGGACGGGATGACTTGTTCGTGCGATCGATCATTTTAGTCAAGGCTTGGGGATTTTATGAAGGGAGGATTTTAGGCGCCCATCACGCGTTGATATCCACGTACGCCCTGGAGACACTTGTGTTGTACATCATCAATAAGTATCACGCCGAGTTGACGTGTCCGTTATCAGTGTTGCATAAACTTCTCAGCGTGTTTGCGGATTTTAATTGGGAATCACATGCGTTGACGATTCACGGACCGGTTGCTCTAGAAGATATCGGCAAACCGCAGGCGTGCTTGGAGGATGGATTGTTGGATGAGGAATTTATGCAATCGATGTTATCGAGGTATGGATGCGAGTACATGCGTGCGCTCGCGGGAACATCGCCGGCAGTGATCAAGTACATGAACATCATAGATCCGTTGTTGCCAAACAACAACCTAGGTCGCTCGGTATCGAGTGGAAACTATAGACGCGTGCGATTGGCGTTGCGCCTCGGGGCGAAACGCTTGGATAAGTTGATGGAGTGCTCCGCGGCGGGTGACGACATGGGCGTCCTTCGCGGATTTGTGGGGATGTTTGGTAACATCTTACGCCACAGGCGCTTGATTTATCCTCTTCCGCACGCGCCTGATACCCCTGGTGGATGTGAGCACGCGGATGAAGTGTCGTTGACGCCGATGGGCATGCCGACGCGCGCCATCGCTTCCATTTCTCGAAGCTGTCTGGTGGAAGGTACGACGCCAGGGAACGCACACACGCGCTCGGTCGTTGACGAACTACAGCCTCGTCAATTGCCATTCGATAGCGAGGTGCAGGATGAAATCGACGCGAATAAAGCCGCGGACGATGAAGTCGACGCTGTCAATCACTGGCTCGGTAACACGCCGTCTCCGGAGCGCAAGATCGAACGCACGGCATCGCAAACATCCCTTTCTACGGGCGAGCGTGGCATTCACTGGGGACGATGGGATATCGTCGACGATGAAACGCGCGCCGAACTTGAGGAGCGTGGGGCAAACGGTCGTCCTTCGATTGATTTGTCAGATGACAGCGCCAAGCTTTCGACGTCTCCCCCGCAGAGCGTCTCATCGGACGACGCGGATGAGAAGACCGACGGAGGTGACCATAAACCATCGCCGCCAATCCCTGAAGACGCCACCGCGCCTGGTATTAACGACATCTTTACTGGTTGTCTTGATACGATTCGCGAGCATCTCATGTTTGGCGTGTTCCATCATCGACGAGCGTATGAGCGCGCTGAAGCTGCGCGGGCAAACGCCGATCAACGTCGATCGAATAATCGTCCGAAACTCGGCAAGGCACCGTACAATCGTTCGCGTAACACATCCAGACAAACAAAGGGCAACAAGAACAACAATGGATCTCGGCAGCAACAACAGCAGCAATTTCAGCCGCTGCCACCGCCGCCGCCACCGCCGCCGCCGCCGGGTGCGCCGCCGCCGGGCACCATCAAGCGCGCAGGCAGTGGATACTTTAGCGAAGATCAACGGTCGACTTCATTCGAAAATGATCTTGAAGCACACTTTCCTCAAGTTCAGTCGTTGCAAGATGAGGAGGCGTCAAATCCGATGCCTCAACGTCCTCGTTCGCCTCGACCGTCTCCGACTTTTCCGCAAGCCTGGGCTGGAGTCGCAAAATTACCGCCGAAATTCGGCCCGGACAGCGATTGCAACGCGTCTCAAGCTAGCGAACCAGTGACGATGGCAAGTGTTCTCAAGGAAGTTGAAGAAAAGTTGAACTCTGAAGCTTCTCCACAGAAGGAGGCGCCTCCGAGCGCGACCAAGCCATCTTGGGGCCCGAAGGGTTCTGCTCCCATTGCCGTTCTCAAAGCCAACGCCACGAAACCTGTGAGCGAGCGACCAACGACGCCGACACCGCCATCGACAACCGCAGGCGCTACTGTGGAGGATGAACATTCAGATGACAGCGCGAACGCGCCCGCAGGCGCCGCCGCCAACGAAGAGATATCCGCCACCACCAAGCAGAAACGCGTCCGTTCGCGAAAGTCTCGCACTCGACCACTTACTAGTGAAGTTCTCGAATGCGAGACTACGTTTCCATCGCTCGGTGGCACGCCAAACTCGGACACATCCGATCAAACCACCTTTGACGCATCTGCTACCAAGACGACGACGTGGGCAGCAAAGCTTGCGTAACCATCGCATCATATACCATTACGCGCTCTTAGAACAGCAGAGACACATTCCGTACATTATCTTCTTAACGTTGCATGCAATTGTAAGTCACTTAAAGTTATTTGTTTCCACATGTCCGTATCCGCGCGACCCAAACGTCCCGGCGCCACTGCGCAGAGCGCGTAGCCCGATGACGACATCTACGTCAACCGTAGATGCGACCTATGCGTCGCAGCTTCTCGCGCGCGGCGTCGAACAACTCGCAGATGTACGTATTTATTCGATGTGACCGCCAGATCATTTGCACGCTCGACCGCAGCAGCGGAACGGCGTTGTAATAATCGTATTGTTGATTGTAAAGTTTGCGCTGATCTAACGACCCGTTTCACGCGCGTAGGAACCCGCGAGGCTGGAAGAAGAAGCCGCTCGCGCGCGACAGCGCTTAGAAGACGTATCCGTGCGCAATTACAAGGCGTACATTGGCGCGGCAGAGTGTTACGCGGCGACGCGTTCCGAAGCGAAGGATATTGAAACGTTGCTCGAGACGCTGCGCGCGCAGCTACCGAGTTTAAGACTCGGGTGTGAAGCGTTCGTGAAGGGCGCGCAGGAGATTGCGAAGGCGCGAACGATGAATAGGACGCTACTGAATAATAGCACGACGATGGGGGAGTTGTTGGAGATTCCAAAGTTATTGGACGCGTGTGTGCGTAACGGTCACTACGACGAAGCGTTGGATTTAGAAAACTTTGTCGCCAAGATGGAAACGACGCACGGACACATTGGGCTGATCAAAACGCTTGCGGATGAAGCTCGGGCGTCGAGTGCAGAGATGTTGAGAGCGTTGTTAGGGCGGTTACGCGTGGGGATTCAACTTCCTGAGTGTTTACGCGTTATCGGCTACTTGCGTCGATTAAGCGCGTATGATGAGATGGCACTGCGTCAGACTTTCTTATCGTGCCGAGAAGAATACATCGCCAACGCGGTTGGGGATTTAGACGACTCCAATGCGTATGATTACTTGAAAAAGCTCACAGATACGCACCGAGTAGCGTTGTTTGACGTCGTCATGCAGTATCGCGCCATCTTCTCCGACGAGTCCGCGAGCGATACAAAATCGAACGCGGGGATTGATGGAGGATCATTGTTATATAGTTGGGCCACGCATAGGGTGTCGAAGTATTTGGCGCTTATCGAAGCGACGTTGCCGCGCATGTACGAAGGCGGAGCGTTGGCATCCGTATACGAGCACTGTCAATACTGTGGTACATCTCTGGCACGCGTAGGTTTGGACACTCGTCCGTTGCTCAGACCTTTGTTTACAGATGCGGCGGTAGGTATTTTCGACGCCGCGCTAGCGACAGCTGGTGATGAATTCGAGCGAGCGCTCGAGAGCGCGACGTGGACGAGCGTCTCCACGACACCTTCGAGCAAGCCCGAAGGCGACGATGCTGATGACCCGCCCGTGTCTTTGCTCGATTTCGTGCCCGTTGCCACATTTACGAATGGTGTGTTATTGGCGTACAACGAGCTTCGTCACCTCACGGGTGTGCTCGACGTTGAAAGTCGCCTCGCGGCGTCTCTTGAATCGACACTGAGTCGCGCCGCCGCCACCCTCCTCGCTCTGTCCCAAGCCAAAGACAGCGTGCTTAGACACGACGAACGAAAGTACGCTATATATGTCGCATGTGTCCGCGCTTTTGCCGACGATGCATCGACGTATTTACTCTCCACGTTTGCTCGTTTAACGCCGGCGTCGCGCTCGACCGCGTCTTGCGCGCTCCCCAAATCCATCCGAGCCACGCTCGACCCAGTTCTTGCCGACGCCCCCGCGTGATATATCACCCTTTCGCGCACCCTTAGTCTCATTTGTAACTTCACATCACGCGTTAGCATCGATTCGCGCGCGGAAACACCTGCCAAATGTCCTTCGCGAACGCCTTTGCCTTAGTTTTAGCCTCAACACCCTCTGCATCAGCCCCACGTCACAACGCGTCGCGCACGATGCGCGCACGCACCCGCCGCATCGCGGCGTTCGCGATAGTCATGCTGAGCATGACTCTAGCCGCGCGCGTCGCCGCGCTCGACGTCGACGTCATCGCGTCGCCGCGCGATGACGATCGCCGCGCGGCGAACGACTTTGAGCCGATCACCAGCGCGACGAATGACGCCGGTGTAGGTAATCGCGGCGGGTTGCGCGCCGTTCGCGTGCCGGGAGAGGTGATAAACATCGCGCGTGATGCCACGGATGCGGTGCCGCGTGCGTCGATGGCGTTATCGAGCGACGGTGATGGTGTTGCACGCTCAGATGCGAGGGTGTTAGCGGAGCGCGAATGGAATCCTTCGTCGTCGACATCGCCACACGGCGAGCGATTCATGGCGTGGCTCGCGAAAAACCCCGAGCGTGCCGCAAAATACTGCGGGAATGCGGCGAACATGCCATGCGCGGAGAGCGCGCGTAGGGAGAAGATTTTTGAGGCGAATATAGCGAGAGTGGACGCGCACAACGCCAAAGTGCCGCCTGGCGGCATGCGTATGGGTGTCGGAAAGTTTGCAGATTTGACCGAGGAGGAGTTCACGCATCGCCACGTGCAGTATGGTGGTCGTAAGACGCATTTGCCGAGAGGCGAACGGGCGTTTGAAGCGGCGGCGTTGGGCGCCGCGCGCGACTCGGTCGACGGCGGTGAAAAGCGAAGGACGCGCGTAGGCGACGTACAAGTGAGTAAAGATGTGTTAGATGCGTCCGCGGCGGCGAGCTTACCCGTGATTGATGCAAAACCCACTGCAAGAGGCGATGTCGATCACACAGAGACGGCAACGACGAAGGTGGAGCTCGACCCGCGGTTTAAAAACTTTGTCCAGAGGTACGGCAAGCAAAAGCAGTATTGCCCCACCGAGGCGTATCCGTGTGCGGAGGCGTATCGCCGTCAAGAAGTCTTCTTGTCAAATTTAGCGGACATTGAGGAAACAAATAGCCGAGGTGGGATGCAGAAGCGCGTGACGCGATTCGCGGATTTAGAATCCGAAGAATTTGCGCGCGAGCACGCGACGTACGCCAACATCACCACCGTAGGAACAAAAGATGCCGTATCTGCGGCACATAGCGACCCGGGCAAGACGTACTTGCTCCCAACGCTCGGCGATTTGTCTGCCCATGCGAAAAATCAAGCGGCCGCGGCCTCAAGGCGCACCGCAAAGCCACTCATGCGCGCACCCAAACGCGCATCGTCGTCCGACTTGGGCGAAGACGAAACCACATTCAATTACATTGAAAAGGGCTTCCCACGCGCGTTCGATTGGCGCACAAAGATTGACATTGGGCCTATTTACAGCCAAGGGATGTGTTCTGGATGTTGGGCATTTACCACGGCGCAAGTCATCGGCGATAGCACCGCAATCGCCACGGGCAAGCGCAACTCGGTGAGCCCGTACCATTTGTTATCATGCGACAATCTGGATTCAGAGTGCAGTACTGGGAACATGGCGACGGCATACGCGTGGATTAACGTGCAAGACAAGGGTGTGTTAACCGCAGCGGATTTCCCTGAAGGCAGCAGCTGCGACGTGGCCAAGAGCCCAGACACGACGGGCGTAAAGATTGAAGGCTATTGTGAAATTGCCCCACTCGAGGGCGTCTCCACGTCGGTGAATTTAATGACGGCGTTGCAACAACAAACCGTCGCAGTTGGTTTGAACGTCAAGCCTCTACAACTCTATGGCGGTGGCATCGTACGATTGGAAGACTGTCCACCGGCGAGCGACGACCCGTTGCTCGCGATTAACCACGCAGCGGTGCTCGTCGGTTGGGGCTACGACGTTCCATCCAAGCAGCCGTACTGGATCATGAAGAATTCATACGACGACGACTGGGGCGAGGATGGCTACGCCAAGCTCTCCATGGAGATTGGTGAGGGTGGCTACGGCACATGCGGGCTGTATACTGAACAAAACTACCCGCTCACCGATGGAAAATCATGCGCATTGGGATCGAGTAAAAAGTGGAGCGTCAAGCGCGGCCAAGACGTGTATTTGGAACCCGACGACGTTTTAGTCTTACCCAACGGCAAAGGATTGATTTCACCATTCAAGTTTTCACTGTTTGGTTTCGATCTGACGGAGATTTTACAAATTGCCTCGATGTTGTGTTTCTCGCTGTGTTTCGTGTTGGTGCTCGTCGAACTCTACTTTTGCCTGTTCCCTGAGCTCGACCACGGCGAAGACGGCGAAGACGACTCAAACGGAGGCGAGGCCCCGTCCGTTGGTTCAGCGTTATTGAAAAATGCCGAAGAAGGGTACGGGACGACGGGGAAGTAATCATTATTCTCATGTATATTTAGCGCATAGCAGGCGATGTACGTCGCCGATGTAGTCGACATCGTAGAAGACGTAGTCCGTAACGCGCGCCAGTCCTCCACTCGCCGCCTCGAGCTCCGTCGTCATGGTTGACGTCACCATCCTCTTCTTCGCCCGCGCGCGAGAAATAACCGCACAAAGCTCGCAACGTATCACCATTCCAGACACCGACGCGACGATCGCCGCCGTGCGCGCGGCGCTGCTTGTCGCGCACCCCGCGCTCGTGTCGGTGCTCCCCACCGCCGTGTTCGCGTTGAACCAAAACTACGTCGCCGTCGACGACGAAGGCACCACCGCGGTGCGCGCGAGCGATGAAATTGCCATCGTGCCACCCATTAGCGGCGGCTAACGCCGCCCGACGTCGTCACCCGCGCGTGTACGCGTTGTAAGTTGTAAGTCTCAGTCTAGTTGTGAAAAAGTGCTTTCCTCACTCACTGACGCATCCACCGCGCCGTCGTTCGCGCCGCGCGCTCACAACCGTCGTCGTCGTCGTCGTCGTCGTCACTCGCCGTCGTCGTCGTCGTCATGAAGTTCCCGTCGTCCGCGTTCGGGTGGAACGCGCCGTTGCGCTTTAACGGCCAGCACCCCAAACCGCGCGGGGCGCACACGCGCACGCGCGCGTCCGGTGCGCAAGGCGCACTCGAGGCGTTGAATTCCAAGCCGCTGTTGAAATCAGCGGTGGTGTGTGCGGCGCTCGGGTGCGTGGGGGATTCCGTGGCGCAAAGACGCGAAGCTGGGACGCGACGCGCGGCTGCCGCGGTCGAAGCCGCCGGGTCCAAAAAGAAACCCATCGCGGCTGCGCCCGACGTCGCGCATGACTTCACGCGCACGTTCAAACAAGCCATGTATAACTTTTTCTTCTATGGGCCGGTGCAGCATTATTGGTACATTGAGCTCGCGAAGCGGTGGCCCGCGCGCGCGTTCGCGCTCACCGCCGAGTCGCTCGCGCCCTTTGCGACCAAAGTATTCCTCAATCAAGCTCTTTTGGGCCCGGTCGTGGTGAGCACGTTCTTCTTATGGGGCGCGGTGTGGTCTAACGATGTCAAGTCATACCCCGGGAAATTGAAGCGCGACATGCTCCCGACGCTGCGCGCGGGATGGTCGTTTTGGGTGCCGGCGTCGAGCGTCAATTTCATGTGCGTGCCGACCAAGCACCAAGTGCTCTACATGTCCGCGTGTTCGATCGTATGGAACGTTATTTTGAGCTTGAACATGAATAAACCCGCACCCGTGGTGGCTGTCGCGGGAAAGAAGAAAAAGTAGCGCCGTGGCGGTGGGCGAAAGTTTTGTATACTGGGCGAAAGTATTTTATCGGGACGCTTTTAATACGAAATTCAATTTCCGGTACGCCAGGCGTCAGACATCGACGCACCTCATTCGAGGTTCGGCGACATCATGACGCCGAAATCGCCCATGGATAATTTGAAGCAGCGCATGGACGCTTTGCGCGCGCGGACGCTGAGCGCGGCGACGGAGCCTTCGCGCTACTCGTACGTCCCGCGTGTTCAAACCGACGCCGACGCCGACGCACCTCCGCCCGGGTACGCGCGCATTCCGACCGAGGATTACGGACCACCATCGCCGAAGAACGACGATGAGGCACATGAACACATTGAGCGCGCGCTGGATCAATTAGAGCGTATGAGCGCGAGCGTACCCGGGGTGAAGCAGGTGTTGGATTTGATTGAGCGCGGCGCCGACGGTCGCGTGACGACGACATCTTTCGCGCGTGCGGCGCACGCGTTGCAGATGGTGTCGAGCGCGGTGACGCAAGGGACAGGTGATGGGTCTCGCGTGCGGTCGACACCGCCGCCGGCGTTGCGTGTGGATAAGAACGCAACGTTTGGGAGCGCGGAGAAGAGCCCACGCATTGTGAGTCCGAGCGGGATTGGTCGAAGGTCTTCGTCGCCCATAGGCCCGGCGCGGCGCGTGCGAATCGATAGCGACGGCACAGAAGTCGAAGTTCCGTCTTCAGTATCGGCGTCGCCGTCAGCGTCGCCGTCGGCGCCGCCGATGCAATCATTCGCGCACGAAGAAACCAACGCCGAGGAAGCTGGCGCGCGGCTTCGCGAATGGAGCGAGCACGTTCGGCAGAGCAAACGTACAACGGAGATGCAAGATGTCGCGCATCGTATCCGCGAGGATTTCATTTGTCAATGGCGTGCGTTTTTAGTGTCTAATGCGACGCCGAGTGATCCATTCGTGGCGGCGCTCGCAGAGCAGTGGATGAACGAGGCGCGAGAGAAGGAGGCGATGTTGACGGGTGTCACGCGCGCGCGACAAATGATTGAAGCTTTGGCAGAATCGGACAAGATAAAAACACGCGCAATCGATGTTTTGTGCGATGCATTAGACGCTGCGGGGGTGCAGATTCCGGAGCTGCCACAGTCTGGCATTGAGTGGAGTGACGAGGCGCTAAACTCAAAGGAAGGCGTCTTTCCAGATGAAGACGCCACGTAAAAGACGTATTGAAATCAAAAAGTAAATTACTAGTACCATACTATGACGGCTAATGTTTTGCTATGTTTCGCTGCACTTCGCGACGATGCGTCCGTCGACGACGTCGATGTCGTCCACCGTCCCATCCTCGTGCATATTTTCGATCGCCAACGCATCCTTCTCGAGTTCAAACGTTCGTTCATATACGCGCCGCATTCGTCGGGGCATGTGCTTCACATGTTCGTGCATCGCGGGCACGAAGGTCGTCTTCAACAATGCAAGGTGCATCATTTCCCAACTATCCCGCGACGGCAGGGCGCCTACGCCGTATGGACCGACATCATCGCTCGAGCGGTCGCTCGCCGTCGCAACTTCCCAAGCATATGGCCCACGAGCGTCAACGTGGTTACACTCGTCGTCGTCACACTCATCGCCACTGTCGTCGATGTCGTCGTCATTTTCTCCGCTTTGCGGCGGTCTATACGTTGGAACGCGCAACCGCAACGCTCGCATTTGACGCTCCAAACTCTCTCCTCGATCCATGCCAGCGTCATCGGCGCCATCATATCTCCCTTCGAGCGCATGAAACAAATACTTTAATGCATACGTCTCCCCAGTCTCCACGCAGACCGTCGGAAGCATAAACCGCTCTGGTCTCCGCCTCCTCGGCGCCGCCGTCGAAACCGTCTGCTCTTCGCACGCCTTCACCAAATGCCTAAACCTGCCTCGCAACCCGTACGCATGCTCCAACAGCGCACGTAAATCCTTTACATGCACGATCGGTGATCCAATCGCGTGCGATGTTCGCTTCAAACGACGCGCCATGCGCGCACCTTCGCGCACATACGCCTCCGCGTCTCTCGCGCTCGTCGCGTCGGCGCGTCTTCGAAACAGCTCCATCGCCCTCGAGTGCGCGTAATGCCGCGCACACGGGTCCTCCAACGCGCGCGCTCGACGAAGAATCCGACGGTACACGCTCAGCACACGCGCGACGTGCGCAGATTCGCTCGCGCCGGCGTCACGCGATGCGAATGCAGACTTGGCCCACGTCAGCGCGCGAGCATTCGCAAACGCTCTTCGCGCCAACGCTTCGGCGCGCGACATCGCACCGACAACGTGACGCGAAACGCGATGCGAAACACGTCAGTGCGTGCGCTCGCGCCACCGACGACGGTGCCGACGATGAGGCGATCGAGACGCGGCGTTGTGACGCCATTCGGTGGCGCGCGCTTCGCAATCATGTTCACCACGCGCAACGTGCTCGTCGCGTCGAGCGCGCTGGCGATAGGATATTACGGTACGTGCGGCGACAGTGGGCGATGCGAGCATCGCGCGCGGCGCCCGACAGGGGACTGACGACACGTACGATGTTCGCCACACGCAGCGTTTGAAGAGGTGCAGCAACGGGAATCGTATAAACGATTCGTAAACGCGACAATGTCCTACTACGCCGGGTTCATCGCGCTCGGAGAGGTGTTGCAACACGTCGGGGAAGATGTCAAGGCATTCGTTGTGGATGAGCGCGACGAGGGCGGGGGCGAGGGTGGCAGGGGCGAGGGTGAGCGCGTCGCGAGAGCCGTCCCGGAGAGTTTAATTCGCGCGTGCGCGTTGATGGAGAATAAAGAGGTTACGGGCGCGGTGGCGAAAGTTGCGAGCGCAGTGGCGAGTGGAATTACGCAACGGGGTGGTGCATTGACGTCTAGCACGCTGGCGAACGCTGGGGTAGGGGTGGCGTCGACAGCGGGGGATAACTTGATGGAATCAGTGGTGGACGCCTTGGTGGCGCCGCACCGGCTCAAAGCTCTGGGGGATTTCGTCGGTGAAACCTCGAGGAATTTGATGCAGTCGTGCGTGAGCGTGGCGAAGGATAACATTGAGGTTATTCAAGCGTTGACAGGATACGGGGCGAGCACGAGTGATGCGAGAGAGACGGTGGCGGAGAGCGCAGCGGCGTTTTTAGACGACGCGAAAAAAAAAGAGCTCGCGTTTGAGGTTGGCACCAAGATCGTCGATGCCGCAATGACGACTTACGTGCGCGAAACGGCAGGAACGAATATGTACGATGATATGTTTGCGAGTGTGCGTGATTCATCGAATAAAAAGCTGTTTTTAGAGTTTATGAATGCGCTAGTGGAGACGAGCGTGCGGACGTACGTCACGGCTACGGCGGAGACGTATCGCGAGGAGAATGTGACGCCAGTAAAGGCGCCGCGTGAAACGGATTCGCCAACATCGCCATTACGGCACACTGTGGATGCACCTGCGAGTACACCGCAACTTGTCATATTGCGGGATGAGGTTCCGTCGCTCGTCGGGTCGTGGAAGGATTTGTTTCGCGCCGCGACACTGAATAAAGAGAACCGTCGTTTAGTGCTCTCCACGGTTGCGACGACGACAAGGGCTGCATTCACCGGATTTGCAACAGGCATGTACGATGTCGTGTTCAGAGGTCGAATCGGCAACCGCGTGTTAGCCATGGAATACTACGCGCTCGCTGTCGTTTTTGCGATGGCGAGTGTTTTAATTTTCCTCTGCGTAAGGATTTTAGCCGTGTTTACCATCGCGTCCACACCGACGTGATTGTGTCGTAGATTGCATATGTGTACATATCAGGAACGTTGTTGTTATATTTAATGATCAACTCTAAACAAACTACCAAGGCGAGTATTGCGAACGGAACACGCTCGGGTGTTGCGCTTGCAACTCTCGCAATCTGTCGCAATTCGGTCGCGTCGTCATAGTCCATCGCGAACGCTCGTACTGGCAATTTTGCTGGTACATGTTCACGCGCTCACTTTCAATCTGACTTTCTATGCGACGACGAGCGGTCGCATCGGAAAACTTTTCGTCAAACGCGCGTTGGTTCGCGTAGAAAGGAATATTCATGCGCGATGTCCTCAACACGTCCTTCAATTCGGTCGTTCTAACGAAAGAATACAACTCCTCTCTCGGACTCAAAAAGTACAGCATGATTGGCAACAATATTGGAAGCAAGTGCAGGATGTTACGCACGAGTGTGGCACTATCGTCGACGCCCGCCGAAGACGCGCCTGGACGTTGCTGTTGCCTAGTGTAGTGCTGCCGCCTCTGTGCGTACGGATTACCCCCGAACGAGTGCACTCTGAATCCGGGGCCGAAACCACCCCCCATTCCACCCATGCCGCCGTTGAAGAACATGTTGAAAATCTCTGCAGGATCAAAATCGTCGCCAAAGCCGTCGAATCCGCCATTCGTCGCGCCTCCCGGTTGCCGCCGACGCATTCCGGGTCCAAATCCTCCGCCCATGGGCTCTTCGCTGCCATACCGGTCGAAGGCCGCTTTCTTATCCGGATCACTCAAACACGCAAATGCCTTGTTCACCGTCTTAAACACTTCTTCTGCGCCCGTGGCGTGACATTTATCAGGGTGCAACTTCAACGCGACTTTTCTATACGCCTTTTTAATATCCGCATCACTCGACCCTTTGGGCACGCCTAAAACTTCATAATAGTCACCACCAGCCTTTTTAATGCGCGCGATGAGCTTTTCTTGCTCGGGCGTCCCTCGCTTGGTCGACGCTTTCGTTTCGCTCGCCCCGCTCGCGCGCGCGGATGCGGATGCCGATCCCGCGCCCCCCGAACGCGCCCCCGACGACGCCCGATCCGCGCTCGACGCCTTAGACGCACTCTCCGTAAATCCATGCGCGCGACGCGCGGCTATCTCGCGCACAAGCGCCTCGGCAGCGGCGTAGTCCGCCTTGAGCTTTAACGCTTTCTGTGCGAATCGCAGCGCCTTGTCGAGATCAGCCTCGCACGTCGCCGTCTCCAGCGCTCGACGCGCGATCTCGACGCACTTCGCGGCTTCATCTGCGTTCATGTCGTGTATAAGTGACGACACGCGCGGTGGTTCGCGAGCGCAGGCGCGCCAGGTTGTGACGATCTGTTGAGCAATCTTGTCTTGGAGCGCTAGCGCGAACGAAGCTCGAACGGGTAAGCGCGGCGACGGTGTGTGATGCGGACGTCAAGTATAACTGTATGTACTGTGTTATTAAAGACAATAAATTCGGCGCATTCGAAAGTTTTCTCGATTGAAAAGATTAGTCCATACCTAGGCGAAGCGTGACGGCGGAACGGTGCGCGTCCAAGCCTTCGACTGTCGCCATGCGGGCGACGTGCGGACCCAGAGCTTCTAATCCCTCTCTGGACAATTCTTGAACGGTCATGTACTTGATGAACGAGTCCAACGACACACCAGAGTACATACGGGAGTAACCGTACGTGGGCAATACGTGGTTGGTTCCGCTCGCGTAGTCACCGACGGATTCAGGCGTCCATCGACCGAGGAAGATGGAACCGGCGTTATCCAATTGCGGCAAGTACGATTCGGCGTTTTCAACATTCACGATCAAGTGCTCGGGAGCGTATCTGTTGCTAAAGTCGCACGCGGCAGCCATGTCGTCTACAACGACGGCGTAGGAGTGCCCGAGCGCCTTGGCGGTGATGTCTGCGCGCGGTAACTCGCTCGCCTGCTTGGCGACGGCATCCGTGATCGCCTTCAAGTCCACATCCGGGAATGTCACCAGAACAACTTGGCTATCCGGACCGTGCTCGGCTTGGGATAATAAATCCGCAGCCACGTGTGCCGGGGGCGCATCCTTGTCCGCGATGACGAGCACTTCGCTCGGGCCGGCGGGCATGTCGATGGATACCATAGCGTCTGAGTTTTGCAACGACATCTTCGCCGCCGTCACAAACTGGTTCCCGGGGCCGAAAATCTTATCAACTTTCGGGCACGTCTCCGTGCCGTGACCCATCGCCGCTATGGCTTGCGCGCCACCAGCCTTCAAAATGTGTGTCACCCCAGCCTTCTTCGCGACGTACAACACCTCGGGCACGATGGACCCATCCTTTCTCGGCGGCGTCGCGAGCACCACGCGCTCGCATCCCGCAATCGCTGCAGGCACCGCCAACATCAGCGCCGTCGACGGCAACACCGCCGTACCTCCCGGAACATACAACCCAACAGCCCCGATCGGTCGGGCCACGCGTCGACACCGCACCCCCGGCATGGTCACCACGTCCACGTCCCCGTTCCCCTTTTGCGCCGCATGAAACGCCTTAATATTCTCATACGCCACATCAAACGCCTTCTTCACATCATCATCGAGCACAGGATCCGGTAAATCCTCCACACAAACCGTCGTCGCGTCCAACGTCACGCCGTCAAACTTCTCCGTATACTCGCGCACCGCCGCGTCCCCGCGCGCGCTCACCGCATCCACAATCGGTCGCACAATGTCTAAAATCTGCGTAAAATCAACACGAGGTCTCTTCATCACCTCCACCCGCCCTTGCGCATCCAACTCGCGCTCGACGTACGTCTTCATCGCGAAACTCTCCAGCGACGCCGATGGCTGCGCGGGCGCCCCCGCACCCGACCGCATCGTCGTCGTCACCCCGCGTCCGCCTCGCGCGCGCTCGCGCCGCCGCCGCCCTGCCGTCGTCGTCGCCGTCGCGCCGCGCGTCGCGTACATCCGATCCCGCGTCGCGCTCTCGCGCGCCGATCCTCGACGACGACACCAACAATGTCGATCGAAACCCCAACGCGACGACGTCACACCCCATCGATCGATGGCGCGCCGACGCTCGATCGACGTCGCGATCGATGAAACTCGCGAACGATCGATCGCGACGTCGATCGCGCGTGCGGTGGGGGCGAAAGGGGGTGAGGGGTCCTGGTCCTGGTCATGATTGGTCGAGTTCGATCTCAAGATCTTTCGAGTTCGACTGGGGTCGCCTCGGCGTGCGATGGCGTCGTCGTCGTCGTCGGCGGCGGCGGCGGCACTGTGCG
>Ga0181605_10002547_pt1 | contig 15841 bp, 15 predicted proteins | sample 041ome_11_FD_148676 | JGI IMG/M metagenome (GOLD analysis project Ga0181605, IMG submission 148676) | Coastal salt marsh microbial communities from the Groves Creek Marsh, Skidaway Island, Georgia - 041411US metaG (spades assembly) | ecosystem: Environmental > Aquatic > Marine > Intertidal zone...
ATCACATCGCGAAGCGGGGGAAGCGTATCAATTCCTGTCATGCACCTTGGCTCAGTTGCGCGGCAAGTTTTAACGCCGCAAGTGTCGATGACGGGTTTGCCGCATTTTTGCCTGCAATGTCAAATGCTGTACCATGATCGGGGGACGTGCGTACAAACGAAAGACCCAAGGTCACATTCACACCCTGATCAAAATCAAGCGTTTTGATCGGGATCAAGGCTTGATCGTGGTACATGCAGATGGCCACGTCATAGGTTGCGCGCGCGCGTGCATGAAACATCGTATCGGCGGGCAGGGGGCCGCGCAGGTCAAACCCCTTGGCGCGCAAATCCTCCAAAACGGGCGTGATGATGCGGGTTTCCTCATCTCCCATGCGCCCTTCTTCGCCGGCGTGTGGGTTCAGGCCAGAAATCGCGATACGCGGGGTGTCAATTTTAAACTGGTGGCGCAATGCGGTATGTGTAATGCGAATGGTTTGTTCCAAAAGCGTTGGTGTCAGCGCAGTTGGAACGCGCTCTAGCGGAATGTGAATTGTTGTTGGAACGACGCGCAGCTGATCCGATGCAAGCATCATAACAACATCTTGAACCCCATCTAGCGCAGCAAGATATTCTGTATGACCGGGATATGCGAATTGGGCGCCTTTTTGCAAAACGGCTTTGGAAATCGGGCTTGTGCAGATGGCGCTTGCCCGCCCGGATTTGACCAAATCAACACCGCGGGCGATGACGTCAATCACACCTTGCGCGTTTGCGTAATCGGGGGTGCCTGTGGTGACGGCCGCGGGAAAATCATGGCGCAATACTGGCATGGCGCGCACAGCGGTTGTGTGTGCCTGCGCGACATCGTCAATGCAGTGATATGGCAGATCCAACGGCAAATGTCTGGGATCGCCCAGCCACACAAATGGCAAACTTTCGCGCAGTTGATCCCACGCCTTTTGCGCCACCTCTGGCCCAATGCCCGCAGGTTCACCACATGTCAGAACGACGGGTTTTGTCATTTATACACAATCCGCGCGTCATCCCGCAGATTTTCCAAATATCCCTTTGCAAAGTTATCCAGACGTTGATTGCGCAGACCGGTGCGTATTTGTGCCATATCAATGGCCTCGGCATCCAGATTGGGTGCGCGTCCACATAGCATCGTCAAAGCGATCCAATTGCCCGTGTTTTGCACGATGAATTCATTGTCGTCCAACGGCGTAAGAACGGATTGCAAGTCAGTGGCGATTTCTGCAGGCGCGCGGCTTTCGCGGATCAGGCTATGCGTTGGATTGCCTTTCGCCCATGCATATAAATCGTCACAATGGACCAAATTGGCGCGCAATGAGGCAAGTGTTTTTGTGTCTTCCGCGGGGAATTGATAGATTGCATAATCCACCGCACCCGCTGTCGGACGCTGATAGGGCGTTTCACGAATATCGCGCAATTGAAAGATCGCCACCGCATTTGGAATTTGCAACGGTTCGGTCACATCACCCGGTGCCAATCCAAAAATCAAGGGTTGCAAGATCGGTGGCAAGGTATCAAGCTTTTGCCACGTGATTTTGCCACCCAAACTGGCTGTGGGCGCGTCGGAATATTGCCGTGCAGCTTGGGAAAATTGTGCGGTGGATGTGATTTTGGACAGCTCTTGCGCGCGAGCTTGGACCTCTTCTTCGATGTCGGGATCAAGGGCCATGATGATTTCGGACAATGACACCTCAAGGCTGGTGCCGGATGTGTTTGAATTTACGGTCCGTTCAACTTGTTCTTCGCTGATCGCGCTTTGAGGGCCGAATTTGACCCGCACGACTTCGGCCCACATGATTGCAGAGGATAGGAAATCAACCAATGTTGATTTGTCGACACCAGCTTTGCCCAATTCTTCGATAAATTGATCCGATGTTAGATTTGCGCGGCTTGCGTAATCGTCAAGCGCCGCTTGCAGCGCCTCGGCGGGCACACTGATCCCCAGTTTTTTCGCTTCTTGCTGTTTCAGCCGTTCCTCAATCAATTGATCGCGTGCCAATTGCGACGGAAAGCCCGGGAATTTTAAGATCTCAAGAAATAATTGCCGCTGTTGTAATTCAAAGTTCGTGATGACGCCTTCGTTCACCCGAATTGCGGCAGAAAACAATCCACCCGCTGTGGCAGGCATCGCCAATCCCCAAACACACGCCAACGCGGCAAGGGTGTTCAATGGTGTTTTTAACATCACTTAATTCCTACAAGATGTGTTTCTGGGACGGCTTGCCCCACCTGTGCTAAACCCTTTGAGGGCGACTGTCAGCTGAAAAGTTGTTTGTGGCGGAGATGTGCCGCTTTCAGTAAACCGACGTGTCGCAGAAACGTCAATATTGAAACATTGGGCATCATATTCGAGACCAAGACCCGCTGTGGCGACTTTATTCGCGATCAAATCGTATCGGAAGCTATTTTGAACCTTCCAGTCTTGGTGCAGCTTGAGTTTTGAGTCAAAAGTATATTCTTGGATATCTTCATTTCGGCTTTCGTCGCTATCTGCGTTCAGATGCGAATATCCAAGATTGAATTCGAAGCGGTTTTTGGAATAGGCGGTCAATATCTCGGCTTTGGTGGTTTTTCCGTCGACCCCAAATAAACCGCGTCCCATCATAGAAAACCCAAATGGCGTTTTGGCAGCGACGGCCAACAAAAGATCGGACTGTTCCTCACGCAAGCCTGAACTGACCGAAAAATCGGTATTTTCTGCATCGCGAAATACGCGCCCTGCCGAGACGCCCAACGAATATCCCTTGGTATGTCGCATTTCCCAACGAAGACCAACCGCCCCGCGAGCACCATTTTCATAGCGATCTGGCGCAGGGAAGCGGGACAAGGAAAATAGGTTTCCTTGATCCAATTCAACGCGAAGGCTTTCTTCATTCGGAATGTCTTTGTCGTCGCGAACACTATAGCCTAGTTGCAGGATCGGTTCGATGATATGTTGTGTATTGGCTGTTTTTGTCATCCACGGCCAACGTAAATGGATCATCGCATCCGCCGTCGCGGCGGATGTGACTTCGTCATAGTTGCTGTCTTGACCGGTGAAAAAGATGTCATAGCGCAACTGTGTATCATATCCCCACCTCAGGCCCATGGGCCCGGTGCGTTGATCGGACCATAAAAGAGCACTGTTTAATCGACCAGTATCGCGTCCGGCGACGTCGTCGTTTGATTTGCGATAACTGCCTTGTGCTTCACCAATCGCACGAACTGTCCCACCCAAGAGTTTTTTGTTGAACTTATGTTCGATGCGATTATAGGATAAAACTGTCGGGGTGACCGAATTTGAGTCATAAAGAGAATGATAATTGTATAGGATCGCTTCTCGATGAGTTTTGTCTTCGGTTTTATCTATGCTTATGTTTGATGTGACAATACTCGTCGGAGCATCAAAGTAATCCCCGTGATAGCTACTATCCGACACCCGTTCAGCCCAAAAGCTCAGCTTGTATTTTTCAGGTAATGCGAACGTACCTGTGAGCACTCCATGGCTGCGCAGACCATAGTCTCCTAATTTGTCCTGCGAAACAGCGCCCTCAAACGTGATGTTGCCTGCTTTGAATGCTTGGCGATATCGCACTCGCAATGTGCTAGTATTTGGCGAAATATACGGAGTCAGAGTGATGTCGCGGCTTTCCCCAATCGGTATGAAATAAGGAATCAGAATGCCTGTGCCCAATTGGCTTGTTATGCGATAGCTCGGTACCAAAAATCCGCGGTATCGTTTGACCGACGGATCAGGCATGCGCAAGTAAGGCGTGTAGAAAACAGGAAAGTCCAATATCCGAAATTGGGCGTGTTTGAAATAAATTTGCTTTTCATCTTTATCGTGGCGCACTTGTTTTGCACGGATATGCCAGATCGGAATTGTGCCTTTGCATGGAATGCAAGATGTTGCCACCACGTCGCTAAACGTCGACATACGCCCATCCTCACGTTCGACTGAGGTTGCTTCAAGCTCCATTTGTTGATTGATCAGAAACTTGGCACTTTTAACCAATCCGTTTTGAAGGTCGCGCGTCATATTTGCGCTTACCCCTTCCATTTCGTTGCCATCTTTGTCGATGTACAAAAGAGGGCCTTCAATATCGATGCGATCGTTGGTTGAATCATAAACGACTTTGGGCGCGGTCAGGCTTTCACCGCGAAAATAAATTTCTACATCGCCCGTTGCGATAAGATTACCGTCGCCATCAACCGTCACCTCATCCGCGACAAGCGTGGCTTGGTCGTCTTCACCCGCTGCGATGTTGCCCCACAAGCTGAGGCACAGAGTTGCAAGGATGGGGATTAAAATCTTCATCCATCTTCCTTATGTAAAATAATTCCAAGCGCGATCATAAAGGTTGCGATCGGCGGGGTCCATGCCGCTAATGCTACGGGCAGCTGACCATTTTCACCCAAGATTTGTGCAAAATTTCGCATATAAAATAGACCAAATCCCATAAAGACGGCTGTCAGAACAGACAGGCCTGTTCCGCCAAATCGGCTTGGGCGCATGGAAAATCCCGCTCCAATTAACAACATCGAGACCAAAAATAACGGGCGCGCCAGTTCCATTTGAAACCATACCGCGTGACGGCGCGCCGAAAAACCCGACGCTTGTAGGTCGGCGATATAGGGGGACAATTTCCAAATTGAAATGGATTGCGGGCTGCCAAAGCTGTCGCGAATCTGGTCCAATGTTAAGTTTGAGGGCACTGTGAAACGTTTTTGTGTGGTTGCTTCGAATTCTGGATTTATCCCATCGCCAATGGGCCAAATTTTTGCATTTCGCAAGATCCATTCGTAATATCCTAACTGCGCCCGTTCGGCTTCGATCCGGCGGGTGGGGTTGCCATCGTTTGACAGCGAAATAAGTGTCACACCAGACAACACCGTACCGTCAGAATTTGACCGTGATGCACGTATCACGATTTGGCCGAGGTCATCGCCTTGGCGCAGCCATAAACCTTCGGCTCCTACGGAAAACGCAGATTTTCGGCCCGTTTCTATTTCATCCAATGTGTTGGAATATTGTTTGTTCATGGCCGCAACAAGCGGATTGAAAATCGCCACTGTGATGGCCCCAATGATCAAGCCGACCAAGACAGGAGCCATCAGAAATTGCAGCGGTGATCTGCCCGCACTGCGTGTCACGACCAATTCGCTTGATCGGGACAACGCCAAAAACAACCAGATTCCGGACAGGATCATGATAAGCGGCATGCTTTGATAAACGGTGCTCGGAACATTGGAAAGCGTCAGTAACGAGACCTGGGATACCGCAACGTCATTGCCATATTTACGCAGGTGTTCGATGAAATCGATCATGCCCGCAAATATGACAAAAATCATAAATACCGAGGTGTAATAAAACACATATTTCTGGGCAAAATACCGATGCAGGATCATGCGGGTTCACCGCCGATATCTGGTGGGGCAACTTTGCGAGGTCGCTGTGAATAGAAAAGCATAAAGATGGATGCCAAGATGCCAAAGGCGCTCGGGGCATAGATCAAAGGCCACAGCTCATAGACCGTGCGTGTTGGACCTGTGAGGCCGCTTTCGATCATTTTCATGACGACCAGCAGGAATATGGCAAATAGGACAAACCGTCCGACGCCAAAGCGGCTAAACCCTGCAACATAGATAGACGCAAACCCCACCAAAGCGGCGGCGAAAGCCAAAGTCGGGTTGAACAGCCGCTTGTGAAGTTCTTCGTTTACAAACGCTGCATCGCGTTTTGAAATTTTTTGCGCAGCTTCGGGATCAAATAAAATTGTCGTTGTTTCAACCTGGGAAATCGCCAAATGGTCCAACGTCGTATCAAATGCGTCTGCCCCAAAGTTATAGGTCATATCATCGAATTTTGTGACCGAAAGCGTATTGGTAGCGTGCTCATAGTTCTGAATATAGCCATCTTTCATCACCAAAACGGTATCTTCGCGCTCTTTCAACACATAAGCGGTCTGCGCGGTATGGGTGACGCTGGTTTGTTTTTCACGCCGATCCGCAACATAAGTGTCCAGTAATTCACCTGTCGGCAGAATTTCGCGAATATAGAGTGTCACACCCTGAGCAGGATGTTGAAACACGCCGTCTTTCAACAGTTTTGTTGCCAAATCAGACGACAGCTCTTTTTCGCGATAGGCTTGTTTTTGGCTGGCTGCTGGGGCCAGATATAATGTGAAGACGGACAGAAGCAGCGCGGTGATGATCCCGAAAATGGCAAAGGGGCGCGCCAAGCGCCACGGACTTGCACCGGTTGCTTGCATCACGGTCAATTCGCTTTCATTGCTCAATCGGTTCGTGATGTAGAGTGTGGCGGCAAAGCTTGATAATGGCAAAATGGTTGCAACAGCGCCGGGCAGTGCGCGGGATGAAAATTCCAGAAACACCCACGCCGATTGGCCGTCTCCGATAAGCTCGTCAAATAGAATGACGGTACGGTTGATCCAGATCAAGAGCACGAAAATCAGCGTGAAAAAGCCAAAGACAGACATACACTGTGCCAAAATGTATCTGTCAAATTTCGACATCTGTGTTTTATCCGTGTTTACCCTGCCATCTCTCGATTGCAAAATTCAGGTCAAGAGTCTAGCCCTCGGTCGCGGATGGGCGTAAATTCACCACCTTTCACGTGATTTATCTTTACCGAAGAAGGTTTTGATGCAGGCAAAGAGACAATTTTTTCAAAATCGTATGGTCAAATTCCAACGAAGCATTTAGGTCTTAGGGAAAGAAAATTCTTGGGAGCGCATCATGCCAAAGACTTCAGACCTTCACCTTGTCGAATTGGACCTCACAGATATCGCAACTTTTGACGGGCGCGTTGTGATGATCGTTGCCGGTGATGGCACGCTTGACCAGATCGGTCGCAAGCTGAACAAGCTGACCAAAGGCGCGATTGCGCGCTTGGTGGCGTCTGCTCAATTTGAGAAAATGAAACAAGGTGAGTGTACGTCTTTGGCCTTTCCCGCAGGTATGTCCGCGGTCGCAATTGACGTTGTAAAGCTGGATCGCCGTGCCACCGTTGATGTTGCACGAAAAGCAGGCGCAAAGGCGGCGCAGTCGCGTGGATCATCAAACGTTACGATTTTGGCGGGTCTGTTAAAGTCGACCACAGACTTCGCAATGGGCTATGCGCTGCGCTGCTATGATTTCTTGGATCACAAGACCAACAGAGACGATGACAATGGCGCAACCCAGATCACCGTTATGTCAAGCAAAGCAGATGACCATCGCGACGCGTTTGACACCGCACTGTGTTTGGTTGATGGCGTCAATTTCACCCGCGATTTGGTGAATGAACCTGCGAATATTTTGCATACCTCGGAATTTGCAAACCGTCTGCTGACTTTGCAAAACTTGGGCATCGACGTTGAAGTTTTGGACGAAGAGGCGTTGGGCAAGCTTGGGATGGGGGCGTTGTTGGGCGTGGGGCAAGGATCTGCATGCCCCTCGAAGGTTGTTGTTATGCATTGGAAGGGCGGTGCAAAAGACGAGCGTCCCTTTGCGCTTGTTGGCAAGGGCGTGTGTTTTGACACAGGTGGCATTTCGTTGAAACCAGCGGGTGGCATGGAAGATATGACATCCGACATGGGCGGTGCCGCAGTTGTCGCGGGAACCATGATGGCATTGGCAAAACGCGGAGCAAAAGCGAATGTTGTGGGCTTGGTCGGTTTGGTCGAAAACATGCCATCAAGCACAGCTCAACGCCCCGGCGATGTCGTGAAGTCCATGAAAGGCGACACGATCGAGGTCATCAACACAGACGCCGAAGGTCGCTTGGTTCTGTGTGATGTGATGTGGTACGCCCAAGACCGCTTTAATCCCACCGGGATGATTGATCTGGCCACATTGACAGGCGCGATCATCATTGGTTTGGGTCACGAAAATGCAGGCGTATTTTCGAATGACGACACTTTGTGCAACGCCTTGTTGTCTGCGGCGCGTGCCGAAGACGAAGGTGCATGGCGTATGCCGCTTGGCGATGGCTATGACGCCTTGTTGAAATCCCGAATTGCAGACATGAAAAACATTGGGGGTCGCCCCGCTGGATCCATCACCGCTGCACAGTTTTTGCAGCGCTTTGTTAAACCGCAAACACCTTGGATTCATTTGGATATTGCAGGCGTGTGCCAAACACCCGGGGCGTCGACCTATTCTGCGTCGCGTGCATCGGGTTGGGGTGTGCGTACGCTGAACCGTTTGATTTCGGAGATCGCAGAAAGCAACTGATGGGCGCGGTTTTCTTTTATCATCTGACGCGCAATCCACTGGAACGCACCTTGCCTGTTTTGATTGAAAAAGCACTACAGGCAGGGTGGTCCGTCGAGGTGCGCGGCACACAGTCAGATGGATTGAAGGATCTGGATCAATCCCTTTGGAAAACGCCAGAAGATGGGTTTTTGCCCCATGCACTGGCGAATACGCCCGAGGCTGAACACAGCCCCGTCGTCTTGTCGCTGGCCCCCGTCATCCCGCCACGCAACTGCATTATGTCAGTTCATAGCGCGACGATCACACCTGAGGAAATAAACACCGCAGCGCGCGTGTGCGTGTTGTTTGATGGTCATGATGAGGCTGCACTTCATCATGCCCGTCAGCAATGGAAATCTTTGACCGATGCGGGATGCGCGGCGCAATATTGGTCAGAAGCCGACGGCACATGGCAGAAAAAGGCCGAGGCCAACGCGCCCTGACTTATCGGCGCAAGATCATCGCGTCTGGCGTAATTTCGATGCTGCCGAAACGGCGCAAATAGTCCATGCCCAGCAAAGATCCAAAGAGATCACCGCCATTCACCGAAGCACGCACATTTTCATCATGAAATGGCCCCAAAACCACACTGTTCAATCGCACAGGCGCCGTTTTTACCGCACCATTTGCGGTATAGGCTGTTCCGATAAACGCAAGCTTTGATAGGTCAAACCCCACCTTTTGCGCGTCTTGCGGGCTTAACACCAATTGCGATGCGCCTGTGTCCACGACAAATTCAATCGGTGTACCGTTCACATCAACGATTGCCGAAAAATGCCCATCGGGACCAACAGGGATCACCACATCGCCCGATTGCGTGGTTTTGATCTGGGGGCGCGCGTTTTGACCTGTTATCGATTGCCAAAGACCAACGCCCAAAATCGTCACTGCGAAAATAGCGATCCAGGCAAAAACCGGTTTCACCAATTGCCGCAATCCGCCACGCGATAGCAGGACAGGCACCCCTATGGCTATTGCCAGAATGCTCAGATATACCAATCGTTCGTAATCGTTTCCGTCCATATGGGGTACCTAGGAAAGCAAACCGAAATCGGCAATACCGTCCATAACAAATTGCACCGCAAGCGCGGCCAAAAGCATGCCCAAAAGGCGGGTTGTGACATTAATGCCCGTTTTGCCCAAAGCGCGTTTGATCAACGGCGCGGTCAGGAAAAAGGCAAAAACGGTGATCATGACCGCCGAGACCACTGCATAGGTCCACAAGATGCCTTCTATTCCAGGGGTATTGCCGGCCAACAAAATTACCGTCGCAATCGATCCTGGTCCGGCAATCAAAGGGATTGCCAATGGAAAGACCGATGGATCATCGCGCATCTCTTCGTCTTTGCGGTCTTCACGCCGTTTGGCACGTCGTTCAAACAACATATCAAGCGCGGTCAGAAACAATAAAATGCCACCCGCGACACGAAACGCAGGCATGGAAATCCCTGCAAATCGCAAAATCGCATCGCCGAAAAGAGTAAAGGCAAACAAAATACCGATTGCGACAACGATCGAACGGATTGCGATTTGACGTTGCTGCTTTGGCGTCATCTCTTGGGTCATTGCCACAAAAAGCGGTGTTAAGCCAATTGGATCAACAATTACAAACAACGTAACAAATGATGTGATCAGGATGGAGAGTTCCATAGTTTACCCTTTTTCTGCTTTGTCCAACGCGTCTTGCGCGGCAACCCATAGTTTTTCGGCCTTCTCAATAGCGCCCATCAACTCTGCGTATTTGCGGTTCCAAACCTCAAGTTCACCGATTTTATCATCTTCGTAAAGCGCGGGATCCGCCAGCTTGGCCGCGAGCCTATTTTGCATTTCAGCAAGCTTTTCAACGCGATCTTCGCATTTGCGCAGCTCAGCGCGCAAGGCCAAAATTTCATCGCGGCTGGCGCGTTTGGGTTTGGGGGCGGGTTTTTCAAGCGCAGGTTTCTTGCCGCCGTCTGACGACAACAGCATCGCGCGATAGGCATCCAGATCATCAGGATAGGGCGTGACGCGGCCGTCTTTGACCAGCCACAACCGGTCCGCCACCATCGACAACAGATGCATGTCATGGCTCACCAAAATTACCGCACCTGTGTATTCGGTCAAGGCTTCGACCAAGGCTTCGCGGCTTTCGATGTCAAGGTGGTTGGTCGGTTCGTCCAATATCAACATATGTGGCGCATCCAATGTCGCAAGCAAAAGCGACAGCCGCGCCTTTTGTCCCCCCGACAGTTGGCCAACCTTTGTGTCGGCTTGTTCTGCACCAATCCCGAACCCACCAAGGATTGCGCGCAATTGGGCAGGGGTTTTCCCCCCGCGCAGGCGACGGATATGATCCAGCGGGGTTTCGTCCAAATGCAATTCATCAACCTGATGTTGGGCAAAATAACCGATACGCAATTTCGAACTGCGCACCACATCACCGGCGATCGGTGCAAGGCGATCCGCGATGAGTTTCGACAAGGTTGATTTGCCTTCGCCATTCTGACCCAACAATGCAATGCGGTCATCTTGATCAATGCGCAGATCAAGATTGCGCAACACCACATGGTCGCCATAGCCCGCAACCGCACCATCCAACCGCAAGATCGGGGGTGCCAATTCTTCTGGATTGGGAAAGGTAAACCTGCGCAACGCGGCCTCTTGTGGGCGGGTGATGGGTTCCATCCGCGCGATTGCTTTTAGACGCGATTGTGCCTGTTTCGCTTTGTCTGCCTTTGCGCGAAAGCGATCCACATAGGATTGCAAATGGGCGCGCCGCGCGTCTTGTTTTTTCGCCTCGGATTCGGCGACAGCCAGTCGCGCGGCACGGGTGCGCGCAAAAGTGTCGTAGTTGCCTTGGTAAAAGGTCAGTTTTTTATCCTCAAGGTGAAGAATGCCGCCGACAGCGCGGTTCAAAAGACCACGGTCATGGCTGACGATGATCACCGTATGGGGGTATTTCGCCAAATAGGTTTCCAACCAAATCGCACCTTCAAGATCAAGATAGTTGGTCGGCTCATCCAGCAGCAATAGATCAGGTTGCGAAAACAACACGCCCGCCAATGCGACGCGCATGCGCCACCCGCCCGAAAAGGCAGAGCACGGCATGGATTGTTTATCGATATCAAACCCCAAGCCCTTGAGGATGGAGGATGCGCGTCCCTCGGCCGACCAGGCGTCGATATCGGCCAGACGGGTTTGAATATCGGCGATGCGGGTTGGATCGGTGGCAGTATCGGCTTCGGACATCAAGGCTGCCCGTTCGGTGTCACAGGCAAGCACGGTGTCGATCAAGGACACATGATTGCTTGGCACCTCTTGGGCGACGCCACCAATACGTGCGCCCTTGGGAATCGTGATGGCGCCTGTTTCAAGCGCGATTTCCCCGCGGATCACCCGAAAAAGCGTGGTTTTTCCTGTTCCATTGCGACCGACCAAGCCCACCTTGTGTCCTGTTGGAATGGCAGCAGAGGCATGTTCAACCAAGGGTCGTCCTGCAACGGAATACGAGATATCTTCGAGTTTGATCATGACATGTCCAGATTTGGCAAATTTCCCCTGTCCTAATTGGCATTGGGGCAAAACAAAAGGGGGAGAGACGAAAAATACCGATCTGGTTGCAGATGACGGGGAAATGACCTTTTCAAAGGGATCGTGCCATGGTATGGCGCGCCCAGTTTACACGCAGGGCAAGGTGCCCAATCATATGAGGATAGACGACATGGCGATCGAACGTACCCTAAGCATCATCAAACCAGATGCAACTGCACGCAACCTAACAGGTAAAATCAATGCGAAATTCGAAGACGCAGGTCTGCGCATCGTCGCGCAAAAGCGTATTCAATTGACACCTGCACAAGCGGGCAAATTCTATGAAGTGCACGCGTCTCGTCCGTTCTATGGCGAATTGTGTGAGTTTATGGCATCTGCATCTGTTGTTGTACAAGTGTTGGAAGGTGAAGGCGCAATTGCGAAGAACCGCGAAGTTATGGGTGCAACAAACCCAGCAGACGCGGCACCTGGCACAATCCGTGCGGAATTCGCGCAATCTGTTGGCGAAAACTCGGTTCACGGGTCAGACGCACCAGAAACAGCAGCGGTTGAGATTGCTTATTTCTTCTCTGGCCTAGAGCTAGTTGGTTAATATTTCGAATTGCTTTGCAATCCGACAAACGCGGGGGCTGCGCCCCCGCGTTTTTTTTTGAGTATTTTTCCAAAAGTGAAAGCAGTTGAGCATAAAACAGCCCGCAAGACTGCGGGCTGTTTTTGTTTTGTATTTGTTTATTTAAAGCTGCGGCTGTCTTTGATTTGATCCCATGCCCAAACGACCTTTTGAAGTTCGTCTTCTTGGCTGCGATCCCCGCCGTTCATGTCGGGGTGAAGGACTTTGATCAAGGATTTATATGCCTTACGGATTTCCGCCTTGGTCCAAGTGTCTTTCGCATCGAGGATTTCGAGCGCATTGCGTTCGGTTGGGGGCAGACGGCGAGTGTGGCCTGTGGCGGCCGCAGTGTATTTCCCCGGATTTTTTGTGGCGTTTGCGCCCAAGACCTGATGCGGGTCTTCGATGCCCAGGCGGGCCCATGCGCGGGCTTCGGGATCGCGGAAAGATTTGGTTTGTCTTTCCCACACTTTGTCCTTGGACATTTGTGCGTTTAATTCCGCTTCGGTTTGATTGGTGAAGAAATTCCATTTCTGGTTATATTCGCGGATGTGATCCGTGCAAAACCAGAAATAATCATCCAATACATCGGGTGATTTAGGCGCACGGAATTGGCCAGCCTCGGTACAGCCGTCATGTTCGCAGGTGCGTACAGATGTTTCAGACGCGCCTGATATGGTGCGTCGGCCGCGCGGATTTTTCTTTTTGGCGGAGGCCACCGAGAGATCAAAACCGAATGGATCAGATTTGGACATTGTATTCCCTTTTCGACTCAAGGCCCGTATCATAGACTGTTGACACATGAATTGAAGGGGCAAGAGATTAAAAAATGCAAAGAGAGGCAAAAATTCGTGAAAAAATCACGGCAACCTTTGCGCCAGTGGTGCTTGAGGTGATTAATGAAAGCGAACAACATCGCGGACATGGTGGGTATTCAGATGGGGAAAGCCATTTTCGTATTCGTATGAGGGATGCGTCCTTTGTGGGGCAAACACGCATTGCGCGCCATCGGGCGGTGCACGCGGCTTTGGGGGCCGAGTTGGTGGCCGAAATACATGCATTGGCATTGGAATTATCTGAGCCTTGAACGGGACAGTGACCTTGGGGGTTTTGCACCCCCAAACCCCCCGCAGGATATTTGGGGACAAAAAATGTTATATAGTCGTGTCGGTTGTTTTGAGCCCGTAATTCTGGGCGACCTCTTGCAATGTAGCGCATAGTAATCTGAGAAGTTCGTCTGATGTTGCCTGGGCGGGGGAAATCAGGGCAATGTCGCGGTTGGCATCCGTCAGGGCGAGGGGTTTTATCACGACCTCTTCGCGGTAGATGCCTTGGCGCGTGGCGAAGAGTTCGGGCAAAACGGCGATACCTGCGCCTGTTGCCGCCATGAGAACAAGGCTGTCCAATGTGGTGCCTTCGTAATCGTCGGAGACGATCCCGCCCGATTTTGAGGCGATGGCATAAACGATGCGGGACAGTCGGTGGCTGGTGTCCAAGGTCAAGAGGCGACGGCCACGCAGATGGGGTAGGGTGATCACATCTGTTGACGTCGCGGTCGGGTCATCGGTTGCGGTGGCGGCGAACAGTTTTTCGTTGAATAAAAAGAATTGTTGGGTGTTTGGATGATCCTCTGGGGTTGAAAGGATGACGTCAAACCGCCCTGACTTCAGTCCCTTTTCCAAATCAAGCGTGTTTTCTTCGCGCACCGAAATGCGAAGGTTCGGATGTTGGGCGTGGATGGTTTTGACGGCTTGGGGCAACAGGTACGGGCCGATGGAGGGCAGCACACCCAAGCGGATCGTGCCAGAGAACGGATGAGTTTCCGTCATTGCATGGCGAAGATCAATCACGTCGCGCAAGATGGATTGGGCGCGTTCAATAAATTCAAGCCCCTTGGATGTGGTTTGAACACCGCCGCGGTCACGTTCAAAGAGGCGAATGTTGAGATCGTGTTCAACGGCGGCGATCTGGGCGGAGAGGCTGGGTTGACTGACATTCAAGACATCTGCCGCAAGGCCGAAGCGGCCAAGTCGGTGGACTGTGACGATATATTCAAGTTGGCGCAGTGTTGGTCGCATTTACATAGCCTGAAACTATTTATAATTTAGCTATATAATATTTTTTCTATCTAATGCAATCAGGCATAGGACGCGAAACTATGGAAACGGAGACTGATTTTGCCTGATGTTGCGTCGACCCTGATGGGGAATTTGATTGTGCCCACGATTTTGTTTTTTGTTTTGGGTCTTTTGGCGGCTTTTGTGAAAAGCGATCTCTCTATCCCGCAGGGGGCGGCCAAATTCATGTCACTGTATCTGCTGCTGGCGATCGGGTTTAAAGGCGGGAACAATTTGGCAGAGCATGGGTTGCATGGGGATTTGTTCTTGGCCATCGGGGTTGGTGTTGTGTTGTCGTTTGCCATCCCCTTTATTGCTTTTATGTTGCTGCGTGTGATGACGCAGCTTGATCCCGTGAATGCCGCAGCCGTTGCGGGGCATTATGGGTCGATTTCAATCGTCACCTTTGTTGCAGCGTCTAGCCTGTTGGAGTTGATGGGAATTCCGTCAGACGGATATATGGTTGCGATTGCCGCGACGATGGAGGTACCTGCGATCCTGTCGGCCCTGTGGATTGCACATCGATATGCGTCCGATCGCCAAGCGGGACATGTGCCGATGCGCGAGCTTTTGGCGAATGGGTCGATTGTTTTATTGGTGGGGGCGTTTTTCATCGGTGCCGTCACCCAAGACAAAGGGATGGCAATGATTGCCCCATTTGTTGTGACACCGTTTACAGGAATTTTGTGTCTGTTTTTGTTGGATATGGGATTGAATGCAGGTCGCAGCCTGTTGGACAATCGCCATATGCTGAGCGCGGGGTTATTTGGATTTGGGATCCTTATGCCGATGGTTGGAGCGATCTTGGCGTGGATCTTGGGGCAAGCCATTGGGCTAGAAGCGGGCAGTTTGTTTTTGTTGATGGTCTTATCTGCGTCTGCGTCATATATCGCGGTTCCTGCGGCCATGAAAATCGCGCTGCCTGATGCACAATCCGGGATTTATTTGACGCTGTCCCTAGGGGTGACGTTTCCGTTTAATATCACGTTTGGATTGCCGCTTTATCTGTGGATTGCTGGGGCGTGACGGGAATTGGTGTGACATTGGGGGTTTTGCACCCCCAAACCCCCGCAGGATATTTCAAAACAGAAAATGACTGCGGTTTGTTGTTAAAAGAAAAGGCCCAAAGATGTCTTTGGGCCTGTTTTGTTTGACGTTACTTAGGGCCTAGAGGCCGAGCTTTGACATAACGATGTCGTTTACGGCTTTGGGATTTGCTTTGCCGCCGGTTGCTTTCATCACTTGGCCGACAAACCATCCTGCCAATTTCGGGTTTGCTTGTGCTTTTTCGACTTGCGCGGGATTTGCGGCGATGATGTCGTCGACGGCCT
>Ga0181605_10002621_pt1 | contig 15557 bp, 13 predicted proteins | sample 041ome_11_FD_148676 | JGI IMG/M metagenome (GOLD analysis project Ga0181605, IMG submission 148676) | Coastal salt marsh microbial communities from the Groves Creek Marsh, Skidaway Island, Georgia - 041411US metaG (spades assembly) | ecosystem: Environmental > Aquatic > Marine > Intertidal zone...
GTGGCGATGATCTGCCCGTCTTTTTCGGCTGTGCCTGCGTGGAAGCACATGTTGAAACTGTCATCGGCAAGACTGTCCAATCCTTTGATGACGGTCCCCTTTTCATAGGCGTTTGGATATCCGTTTGACGCCATGACAACCGTGATAGCATGGTCGTTTGCCCAATTCGCCTTGACCTGATCCAAGCGGCCTTCGGCTGTGGCAAGAAGCAGGTCGAACGCCTGTGCCCCCAATCGCATCATCAGCACCTGACATTCAGGATCGCCAAAACGCACGTTATATTCGACCAAGCGCGGCTGTCCGTTTTCGATCATCAAGCCAACGTATAACACCCCTTGATACGGTGTTCCGCGATCCGCCATGGCTTTGATCGTGGGGTACACGATTTGATCCATTGTCTTTTGCGCGATGTCATCGGTGAGAACGGGGGCAGGGGAATAGGCACCCATGCCGCCCGTGTTCGGGCCTGTGTCGCCGTCGCCCACGCGTTTATGATCTTGCGCGGTTCCGATGGGCAGCGCGGATGTGCCGTCGCACAAGACAAAATAAGATGCCTCTTCGCCTGTCATGAATTCTTCGATGACAACTTCGGCGCCTGCGCCGCCAAAGCTGCCACCAAACATATCGTCAATCGCGTTCAATGCGGTCTCAAGGTCCATCGCCACGATCACGCCTTTGCCTGCGGCCAATCCATCGGCTTTGACGACAATCGGGGCCCCTTGGGTGCGGATATATTCTTTGGCGGCCTCTGCGTCGTCAAACCGCGCGTAGCCTGCAGTTGGTGCGCCTGCGATATCACAGATTTCTTTGGTAAAGCCTTTTGAGGCTTCTAAACGCGCGGCCTCTTTCGACGGGCCAAAGGTCAGGAAACCGGCGGCGCGCAAATCATCTGCCACCCCTGCGGCAAGCGGGGCTTCTGGGCCGATGATCACAAAATCAATTGCATTGTCTGAGGCAAAAGCCACAACGGCAGCGCTGTTTTCTGGGTTCAGATCGGCACATTCCGCGATGGCGGCGATACCTGCATTGCCCGGTGCGACGATCAAACGATCACATTTTGGGTTTTGTTTCACAGCCCACGCCAGTGCATGTTCACGTCCGCCGCTGCCCAAAATAAGAATATTCATTGATGCGCTCCTCTTGGCCTTTTGTTGTGGGCGTTCTAAGCTAGGATTCTGATTTGCACAAGGGAATGACCGTATGTCCGACCTGATTGATGACCCTCGCGTTGGCGCGAATGAACCCGAATTTTCCGTATCGGAAATTTCTGGCGCCATTAAGCGCGTGATTGAAGGGGAGTTTTCCCATGTGCGCATTCGCGGTGAATTGGGGCGCGTGTCCTTTCCGCGCTCGGGCCATGTGTATTTGGACCTAAAGGATGATAAGTCTGTCATTTCCGCTGTGATTTGGAAGGGCGTGATGTCCCGCCTGACCGTGCGCCCCGAAGAGGGGCTTGAGGTCGTGGCCACAGGGCGCATCACCACCTTTGGTGGTCAATCCAAATATCAGTTGGTTATCGAAGATATGAAGCCCGCGGGCGTCGGTGCTTTGATGGCCATGTTGGAAAAACGCAAGGCGATGCTGGCGGCAGACGGGTTGTTTGATCCCGCACGCAAACGGCCTTTGCCCTATCTTCCTGAAATCATTGGAGTCGTGACATCGCCGTCGGGTGCAGTGATCCGCGATATTTTGCACCGCTTGCGCGATCGGTTCCCGCGCAAGGTGTTGGTATGGCCTGTCGCGGTACAGGGCGAAAAATGTGCACCCGAAGTGGCCCGCGCGATTGCGGGGTTTAATGCGCTGACCCCCGGGGGGGCAATCCCGCGGCCTGATGTATTGATTGTTGCGCGTGGCGGCGGATCGATGGAGGATTTGTGGGGCTTTAACGAAGAAATCGTAGCCCGCGCTGCAGCCGCGTCACAGATCCCGCTGATTTCTGCTGTTGGGCATGAAACGGACACAACCTTGATTGACTTTGTGTCCGATCAACGTGCCCCAACACCCACAGCTGCGGCCGAAATGGCAGTGCCTGTGCGTCATGAATTGCTGGCATGGGTTGATGGGCAGGGGGCTCGGTTATCGCAATCTGTGTCGCAAGCGCTGAGCGCGCGCGGACAGCGATTGCGCGATGTGGCGCGCGCTTTGCCTCGGGTCAATACATTGGTTGAGGCCCCACGCCAAAAGCTTGATTATATGTCAGACCGATTGCCGGCTGGTTTGTCACGCTTGGTGCAGGTGAAACGGATTTCGCTGTCTGATGTGGCGGGATCGCTGCGCCCATCCGCGTTGCGCAATCGGGTGGTGTCTGAGCGGCGGCGGCTGGACGGGGTGTCCCCCCGTCTTGATCCCGCGTTAACGCGCACAGTGCAGATGCGATCCGAACGATTGGCACAGGTTACGCCACGCCTGCGGGTAGAGGTTGTGCATCGCGATATTGCCCAGAAAAGACGCGATTTGGATGCTGTGGCACAACGCCTGTCCGCGGTCGGTTCGGGGCAGATCAAATCCATGCGCGACCAACTTTCGGCCCTGGATCGGTTGCGCGAAACCTTGGGGTACAAGGCCACATTGCAGCGCGGATATGCGGTCGTGCGGGCCAATGGTGCGTTGGTTACCACAGCTTCTCAAGCAAAAGCCGCGGATGTTTTGGATATCGAATTCGCGGACGGTCGCGTCACAACAGGGACTTCGGGCGCTGCGTCAACCCCCAAAAAGCCTGCGAAGTCTAACCCGACCTCAGATCAAGGATCCTTGTTCTAATCGGTTCTACGCGCCGACATCGGGTCCTGTGCAGGCAAGCGGCGTATCGCTTGGTGTCATCGAAATCGGCGGATGGGTGGAATTGGGTTCAAAGAACGTGGCGGTTATGCCCATGTCGGTGCGTTCAAATGTCCAGCACTGCGGCAAGCGCTCTGCATCCGCGCCATATTCGTCATAGATAAAACAGATTTTTCCCTGCCATTCGTAATAGCGACCAAATAGGCACGTGCCGTCGTCCAACAGCCATTCGGCGCGTTGATTGGGCCAATACCGTTCAACGCCATAGACAAAGCCATTTACCGAAAAATCAAAGGTCCGTCCGGTGACTGTCTCGGCAAAGTCTTGCAATGTCAGCGGATCAGCCAAACAGCTGCCTGACAAGACCATCGCGGTTACAGAGGCTAGACATTCAAATACTTTTTTGTTCATACTTGGAACCATATTGTGATTTAGATTTCTTTGAAAGACATTCCTGACATGTATCCAGTTCTGATCGCCTGTCTTTGTGTGGTGTTCGCGCTGAACTATGCGCTGTCGTGTCTGCAAGGTGCCCAAAATGCATGGCGCAGCACCATGAAGACTATCCCTGTCTTGGTATTGGGGATTGGCGCGTTGTGGTTGGGATCGCCATGGTTCCTGATTGCGGGGCTTGTGATGTCCGCGTTCGGGGATTGGGCGCTGTCACGCGATGGCACGGCAAAGTTCTTGATGGGTGTTGCCGCATTTGCCGTGGCGCATGTGTTTTATGCGCTGTTGTTTTGGTCAGGGTCAGACAAGATTGCGGTTATACCCGCGATTGTGATCGTGGCATATGCAATCAGCACCGAATTTTGGCTGATCCCACGTACGGGGTCACTGCGATGGGCCGTCCGGATCTATGTGCTGTTTATCGCGTCAATGGCGCTTGCCGCCTTGTCCACGCAATCGATCGCGGTGATCGTTGGGGCAATCCTCTTTTTGACCTCGGACAGTTTGATCGGACGGGGCAAGTTTTTATTGGGACCATATCATCCAAAGGGCGTGACAAATGACTATCTTGTGTGGATCACCTATATTGCGGCTCAGATCCTGTTTTTCCTCGCCTATGCCTGATTTGTGCGATTGCGTGCGAAAGGCTTTTATTCTGGGATAATTAGGATTAAGTGACCTAGAGTGGCAGTACTGGAGTAGGCAATGGCATTTTTCAAAAAGCTGAAAGATAAATTGTTTAAATCTTCATCCAAATTGGACGAAGGATTGGATGCAATTATCGAAGACGGGGGCATCGAAGAAACCCTTGATGTCAAAGACCAGCCCGTTGACGCAGCGCCTGTTGAAATTACCTTTCCAGAGCCAGAGCCAGAGCCAGAGCCAGAGCCAGAGCCAGAGCCAGAGCCAGAGCCAGAGACTGCAAAACCCACGTTGGTCGGGCGCCTGTTTGGGCGCAGCCAGCCCGACACAAACGGTCGTTCGCCGCGAATTAGATGATGACATGCTAGAACAGCTCGAAGAGCTGCTCATTCAATCCGATATGGGAGTTGATACCGCCTTGCGTGTCACGGCGAATATGGCCGAAGGCCGTCTGGGAAAACGAATGTCTGCCCAAGAGATCAAGCAGCTTTTGGCCCAAGAAATCACCCGCATCATGGAACCCGTGGCCAAGCCGATGCCGATCTATGCCAAAACCCCCCAAGTGGTTCTGGTCGTCGGTGTGAACGGATCGGGCAAGACCACGACAATCGGCAAATTGGCCAGTCAATTCAAAGCAGCGGGCAAATCCGTTGTGATTGCCGCGGGCGACACATTCCGCGCCGCAGCGGTCGAACAATTGCAGGTTTGGGGAACGCGCGCGGGTGTTCCTGTCTTGACTGCCCCCGAAGGATCAGATCCCGCCTCGCTTGCCTTTGATGCCATGACCAAGGCCCAAGAGGATGGTGCAGATTTGTTGATGATCGACACTGCAGGCCGTTTGCAAAACCGTCAAGATTTGATGGAGGAACTGGCCAAGATCGTCCGCGTGATCCGCAAAAAGGATCCCGAGGCGCCACATAACACCCTGCTTGTTTTGGATGCCACGACAGGGCAAAACGCGATTAGCCAAGTCGAAACCTTTAAAAAACTTGCCGATGTGAGCGGTTTAATCATGACCAAATTGGATGGAACGGCAAAGGGCGGTGTTTTGGTGGCCTTGGCCGATAAATTTGGCCTGCCCATTCATGCGATTGGCGTTGGGGAACAGATTGATGATCTGGCCCCCTTTGATCCCGAAGATTTTGCAAAAGCTTTGACGGGTTTGGAATAAACTGGCCCAAAGGATGCGCCCGAGATGAATGAATGGATTTATGCGATCGAGGGCACAGAGGCGGGGCATCAGGCCGCGCTGATCCTTGCGGTCATGGCTGCATTTTTGCATGCGGTTTTCGGGGCCTTGCAAAAGGGGCGATATGACCCTTGGTTGTCGCGCGGCGCAATCGATTTTGGATATGGCACCATGGCGGCGCCCATTGCGCTTTTCTTGGTGCCATGGCCTGAACCTGCGCTCTGGCCTTTGTTCGTTGGGGTCTTTTTGATCCATTTTGTGTATAAATGGCTGCAAGCACTGGCCTATACCAAAGGGGCCTATACCGTCGTTTATCCCGTTGTACGCGGCATGGGGCCATTGTTCACGGTTGTCGGAGCCTATTTCATTTTTGGCGAAGTCTTCACGCCGACCCAATGGATGGGCGTTGCGGTGTTGTTGTCGGGCATATTCGGCTTGGCCATCTATAATATGATGTATCTGGAACAAGAGCGCGACACATTGGGGATTGCGATGATCTTTGCGATGACAACAGGTTTGTTCGTTGCGCTTTATACCACATATGACGCCTATGCGATCCGCGTCGCGCAAAATCCGCTGACCTTTTTGGCGTGGTTTTTTATGATCGACGGCATTGCCTTTCCCATCATTGCCGCGCGGCGTTGGGTCGGTCTGTCGCAACGTCCTGCGCTGGGGCCATTGCTCAGACGGGGATTTATCGGCGGATTTGTGGCCTACCTCAGCTTTGGGTCCATCATGTTGGCCACCCGTTTGGACAAAGTGGGCGAGGCCGCAGTGCTGCGCGAAACATCAACCGTTTTTGCCGCGTTTATTGGTTGGCTTGTTCTGAAAGAAAAGGTAGGACCAAGACGCATCGCATTAATGACATTGATCGCGCTGGGCGCGGTCATCGTGGAATTTGGAGGCTAAACCATGGCAAAGAAACCCTTATCACCGACGATGAAAAGCATTTTGGAATACGGACCTTTGGCGGTCTTTTTCATCGCGTTTTACATGTTCAAAGACCAAGAGATCTCTGTAATGGGCCAAACCTATGACGGCTTTATTGCGGCGACTGCCGTCTTTGTTCCGGTGTTGGTTTTGTCGACCTTTGTCGGCTGGCTATTGTCTGGCGAAATTTCCAAAATGCAGGTGGTCACTGTGGTTTTGGTGGTGGTTTTTGGCGGCTTGAGCGTCTTTCTGAACGACGAGCGGTTTTTCAAGATCAAACCGACGATCATTTATCTTTTGTTCGCGGCGATCATGGGCTTTGGCCTGTTGCGCAAAAAATCCTATATGGAAACCGTGTTAGGGCAGTCGTTGAAAATGACGCATGAGGGATGGATGATCCTTGCCCGCCGCATCACCGTGTTTTTTGTCGGTCTGGCCATCGCCAACGAAATCGTCTGGCGCACGCAGTCAACCGAAATGTGGGTATATTTCAAAACCTTCGGTCTGCCCATCGCCATGTTCGCGTTTATAATCAGCCAATACAAGGTCTTTGGCACATATGGTGATTTGGACAATCGGGATGACTCATAACGCAATTAGTCAAGCGTTCATTGGGAATTGACCGATTGGCCGAACTGCGATATGCGATTTTTGTGGCGATTTGTTACCAGATTGCGGGCCACGTTAAACATGCCGCTAAAAGGTCAGGATGAGAGAGCCCCCTTTCGCTTGACCCATGCGAATGGGGTTTTTTTTGGTCACACGGCCCGAGGAAAGAATGACACACGACTATAAGTCCCGCACAAATTTGGTTCACGGCGGCACCCGTCGCAGCCAGTATAACGAAGTCAGCGAAGCGATTTTTTTGACCCAAGGTTTCGTTTATGACACTGCCGAACAGGCCCAGGCGCGGTTTGTCAAAGCAGGCGAAGATGAATTCATCTATGCCCGTTATGGCAACCCCACGGTTGCAATGTTCGAAGACCGTATCGCGATGTTGGAAGGGGCAGAGGACGCCTTTGCCTGTGCGTCGGGCATGGCGGCGGTCAATGGTGCCTTGATGTCGGTTCTCAATGCGGGGGATCATGTTGTTGCGGGTCGTGCGCTGTTTGGATCGTGTCTGTATATCTTGGACGAAATTCTGCCGCGCTTTGGTGTGCATGTCACTTTGGTCGATGGCAAAGATTTGGATCAATGGCGCGCGGCGATCACCGATCAAACCAAGGTGGTGTTTTTTGAATCCGTTTCAAACCCGGGTCTTGAGGTTGTGGACATCCAAAGTGTTGCCGAGATTGCCCATGCACATGGTGCGATGGTGATTGTTGATAACGTCTTTGCCACACCGGTGTTTTCGCGTGCGATTGAACAAGGTGCTGATATCGTTACCTATTCCGCGACGAAACATATTGACGGACAAGGCCGCGCATTGGGTGGTGTCATTTTGGGCAAGCGTGATGTGATCCGTGGGCCGGTTGAAACCTATATGAAACATACGGGCGGCTCGATGAGCCCGTTCACCGCTTGGATCATGCTAAAGGGTTTGGAAACCATCGACCTGCGCGTGCGTGCGCAAACGGCAAGCGCGGAAAAGATCGCTGAGGCGTTGCAGGGTCACCCCAAGATCACCAAAGTGTCCTATCCCGGTCATCCAAGCCATCCGCAATTCGATTTGGTTGCGCGGCAAATGGGCAAGGGCGGCACCATCATCACCTTTGAAGTCGCAGGTGGCGAAGCGGCGGCATTTGCCTTTATGAACAAGCTCGACATAATCGTCATTTCAAACAATTTGGGCGATGCGAAATCCATCGCGACCCATCCCGCAACAACCACGCACCAACGGTTACCGCAGGATCAAAAAGATATGTTGGGCATCACACCGGGTTTGATCCGATTGTCTGTTGGCCTCGAAGATGAACAAGATTTAATTGGTGATATCCTGAACGCACTGTCATAAAGCGGTTGGAAATACCGATTATAGTGTTCAAAGGTCGGAAACCGCTTATAATGGTGCGGATCTGGAAATAAGTCTGGATCGTACCTATTTATAGGTGTGACTGACACAGTCTAAGGGGGGGCGCCATGACGCTTCATTCTCGTGGTATCGATTCTCATCAAGAAAAAGACGCGCTTGATAACGCGTTAAACGTCTTGCGTGCTTGGGCAAAAGAGCATCCCGATGACCCCCGCATTTTGCGTGCGTTGACGGGGCCTGTTTCAGATTACCCTGAATTTTCACGTGACTACCCGCATGATTTTGTCGTGTCCGAGGGGTATAAATCATCCTTGCCTGACCTGCAAAATGGACCAAGTTCGCTTATCCGTGGTGCAAAGACTGCGATCCAGCATGTTGGCATTTCGAATTTCCGGCTTCCAATTCGGTTTCAACGGCGCGACGGCGGTGAAATCACGTTAGAGACATCCGTCACCGGAACAGTGGGTTTGGACGCGAATAAAAAGGGCATCAATATGTCCCGTATTATGCGCAGTTTTTACAAACACGCCGAAAGCTTGTTCAGCTTTCAAGTGGTTCGCGCCGTTTTGGACGACTATAAACGGGATCTTGAAAGCTTTGACGCGCGCGTGGTGCTGCGGTTTTCGTTTCCCCAAAAAATCAAAAGCCTGCGGTCGGGTCTAGAGGGGTATCAATATTATGATATCGCTCTTGAACTGGTGGAACAAAAGGGCGTTCAACACAAAATCATGCACATTGACTATGTCTATAGCTCGACCTGCCCATGTTCATTGGAATTGTCAGAACATGCGCGCGCGACGCGCGGGCAGCTGGCAACACCGCATTCGCAGCGTTCTGTGGCACGTGTGTCATTGAAAATCGAAGGCAGCACAAAACTGTGGTTCGAGGATGTGATTGACATGTGCCGCGACGCCGTGCCCACGGAAACGCAGGTCATGGTCAAGCGCGAAGATGAACAAGCCTTTGCAGAACTAAACGCGGCCAATCCGATTTTCGTCGAAGATGCCGCGCGTTTGTTCTGTGAAAACCTGATGAAAGATGACCGTATTGGTGATTTTCGTGTCATCGCAAGCCACCAAGAAAGCCTGCACAGCCATGATGCTGTGTCTGTCTTGTATCAGGGCGACACGTTTGCAAGCCCCTCAATGGATCCAAAATTGTTCGAAACATTGATCCATCGCGGATAAATTCGGGATTGCTTTGCTCTTGACTTAAGACTTTGGTCAGGTCATCGAATGCGCATGTTTGATATACGCCCTGTTGGATATGTGATCGGAATTCTTGTCGCCTTTGTTGGGGCGATGATGATATTTCCGATGTCTTTGGATTATGTCGATGGCAATCCGCATTGGACGATTTTCGCGGAATGTGGTGCGATCACGTTTCTTTGCGGGACGTTTATCGCGATGGCATCGTCAAATGGCAAAGCCGAAGGTTTGGATATCCAAAAGACATTTATCCTGACGACATCTGTCTGGGTTATCTTACCATTGTTTGGCGCATTGCCGTTTTATTTTGGCGCGACCCAAGCGGTCTTGGTTGATGCGTTTTTCGAAGCCGTGTCAGGCATGACAACTACGGGATCCACGGTGTTTTCGGGGTTGGATGACCTTCCGCGCGGATTGTTGTTGTGGCGCGGCATTTTGCAGTGGTTGGGCGGCATCGGTATCATCGTCGTTGCAATGGCGTTTTTGCCTGAATTGCGCGTGGGGGGTATGCAGGTTTTTCGTGCCGAGGCCTTTGACACGATGGGAAAAATCCTGCCGCGTGCCACGCAGATTGCGTCACAAATTTCCAGCATCTATGTGGTTCTAACCTTGGCCTGTTTCCTATCCTATTTGGCGGTTGGAATGGGCGGGTTTGACGCCTTGGTGCATGCGCTGACAACGATTTCCACGGGCGGGTTTTCAAATTATGACGCGTCATTTGGCACGTTTTCAGGGCCTGCGGAATATGTTGCCTCTGTCTATATGATCTTGGCCGCTTTGCCCTTTGTGCGCTATGTGCAGATGTTGAACGGAAACGCCTCGGCGATATGGCATGACAGCCAAGTGATCGTGTTTCTGGCGATTATTTTGATCTTGGCGACGGGAACGACATTTATTCTGGTCTCGATTTTTCCACACCATCACGAACAAGCCTTTCGAGAAGCGTTGTTCAACATCACCTCAATCATAAGCGGGACCGGATATGCCTCGGTTGATTACATGCAATGGGGTGGCTTTTTAATTGCGATGTTTTTCTTTGTCGGTCTGGTTGGTGGATGTGCGGGATCGACGGCCTGTTCGGTGAAAATCTTTCGCTATCAAATTATGGTCGCCTCGATCAGATCACAGCTGAGACGGATCCATTCCCCCAACGGCGTGTTCATTCCCCGATTTCAAGGTCGCACAATTGACGATGATGTCATGAATTCGGTGATGTCGTTTTTTGTTGTGTTCTTTGTCACGCTTGGGGTCTTGGCGATCCTTTTGGGCATGACAGGGTTGGATTTTGTCACGGCCTTGTCAGGGGCGGCAACAGCGGTGGCAAACATTGGTCCGGGCTTGGGGGATCAAATTGGTCCTGCGGGGAATTTTGAAAATATCAACGTGACCGCAAAGTGGTTATTGATCGTTGGGATGTTGTTGGGACGGCTTGAATTGATGACCGTTTTCATTCTGTTCACACCACGGTTTTGGCGCAATTGATGCGGCACGCGGACCAGATTGGCCCGCGCGCCTGAGTGATCAGTTTTCCCAACATTCGATCAAGGCAACAGGCGCAGAGAGCGCTGCGACCAAGGCTTCTTCCGTCAATGCATCATTGGTGTTCGTTCCTGCCTGAATGCCAAGGCTTGCGCCGTTCTCGGCCAATCGGATCAAGTTCAATGCGACTTGGGCGTCATTGGGTAAAATGCGGCCAGATGCGTTTGGCGACACCAAGATCGCCTGCAAATTACCGAATTGGTCAAACACCGGCCCACCAATGTCATTCGATTGCGCGGGCATTGTCAAACGCAGTTTTGCGGCATCATTGTCAAGACCGCGCAAATCCTCGACCACGCCGCCTGTGATGGTTGGCGCAGACAAGCGACCGCCATAGGGATAGCTTGCCAAATAAACCTCTTGCCCAATGGCCGCCCCTGTGGGCGAGAGCCGCGCGGTCGCAGGGGGGGCGATATCGGCAGCAGGCTGCAAGATGGCCAATCCGTTTGCATTGGGTTCAACCAAATCCGCGTCAATGTCGCCTTCGATGACGAAGGACGTGCACATGTCCAACCCTTCCGCTGCAGTGACGATCGTGCCGTTATTTGCCACATAAACGCCCGAGCGCATCATCAAGGGGCGGCGAATTTCCAACCCAAAGGCATAATCAAAATCGCCCGTCACGTCTTGGGCCATATCGGCCGGAAGGGTTCCTGAGCGGATTTTAAAGCTGTCGTTCAACCGCGACAGAAGGCGGGTTGCTTGTTCAGTATTCCCATCGGGCCAAACAATGCCATATCCTTTGATTTCACCATTTGTCAGCCGCGCGGTAACATAGGTTTGTGCCCCTGTGATCGGGCCTGAAATTTCAAACCCTGTGTTGGTCAGATCCGCTTGCGCGTTGCGGGGCAGGATGCTGAGGGTTTGTAGCACTTCGAACAATGCGGCTAGATCGTCGCGATCCCCTGCCTGCGAAATCAAAAACACGTGTTCTTTGCCACCGGTTGTCGATGTGTAATGCACCAATGGCGCGGCATATGTGTCAAACGCAATCGCTGCCAATGGCAGGTCGATTGAAATGCCCGCCTTGTCGTCCGTGACCGTTTCAAGACCCAGATCACTTAGGACAGCGTTATATTGATCGGCCAGCACTTGGCGTTGCAGGGTCGTCAAAATCCCCGTCGGTTCAAACCCGTTGTCCGACTGCCATTCGGCCATGGATGCCCGTGTCCCGCGGCCAAACGCGCCGTCGATTGTGCTGTTGTAATATCCCGCCCATTGCAGCATCGCTTGCAACATTTGGCGGTCTTCGCGCGACAGCGCCGCCTCAGAGGCCCGGGCTTGGCGCGGGGTTTCATCACTGGGCTCGACGCGCGGGGCCTCTTCCACGACAGGTGTTGTTTCAGGGGCGGTTTGTGCCACTTCGGTTGATTGCTCAGTCGTGGCGGGGGGCAGAATCGTGACGTCGTTGGACAGGCCTGTTGGCCAGATCTTTTGCCGGTAATTTGCCCCAGTGGACACGAAACTGTCATCCGGCACAGCGCCATTGTTCAAAAGGGTGCGCAAGGCGCTGGTTGCTTCGTCGTCTGAATACGGGCCCAAGGTAATGGCGTACCAGCCTGATCCAATTGAAAAGGCCTGCACATCGTTGAGACGCCTTGCGTAATCGCGCGCGCGCGCTTCGGCCTCAAGCAGGCTGGGTTGTGCTTCGATTTGGACCCAACGGTCTTGGGCTGCCGCCATCAGCGGTGTAAAAACCAAAATGAGCAGAGCGATAAAACGCGGCATGAAATTCCCCCAAGTGATTCAAATTTTTATGTTCACAGGGTTTCTAACGGCCCTGTTTCCTAAATTCTACCGAAATGGTCACTTTTCCAGAAAAAGCATGGATTTGTGATCAATTTTGCCGGTTGGTTACATTGACCCTTGGACGGCCTTTGCCGTATGAGAGGGTGACATTTTCCTATCTAGGGGTATCCCACCTATGGCGATTGATAAACCTAAATCTTTTCAAGAGATTATCTTGCGGTTGCAAACTTATTGGGCGACCAAGGGCTGTGCCGTGTTGCAACCCTATGATATGGAGGTTGGCGCAGGAACATTCCATCCCGCCACAACGTTGCGCGCTTTGGGAACAAACGCGTGGGCGGCGGCCTATGTGCAACCCTCGCGGCGTCCGACTGATGGGCGGTATGGTGAAAACCCAAACCGCTTGCAGCATTATTACCAATTTCAGGTCTTGATCAAACCAAGTCCACCCGATTTGCAGGATCTGTATCTGGGATCACTGGCGGCGATTGGGATCGATATGGACATGCACGACATCCGCTTTGTCGAAGACGATTGGGAAAGCCCGACGCTGGGCGCTTGGGGTCTGGGTTGGGAAGTCTGGTGTGATGGGATGGAAGTGTCCCAATTTACCTATTTCCAACAGGTGGGTGGACATGATTGCACGCCCGTGTCGGGTGAATTGACCTATGGTTTGGAACGGCTTGCGATGTATGTTTTGGGCGTCGATCACGTGATGGACATGCCTTTTAACGACCCAAGCGCGCCGATTGCGTTGTCATATGGCGACGTGTTCAAACAAACCGAAGAAGAATACGCGCGGTGGAATTTCGATGTCGCCAACACGGAGGTGTTGTTGCGCCATTTTGAAGAGGCCGAAGCCGAATGCGAAGCGATCTTGGCGCAAGAGCACATCGACCCCAAAACAGGAAAACGTATTATTATGGCGCATCCCGCCTATGATCAATGTATCAAGGCCAGCCATATGTTTAACTTGTTGGACGCGCGGGGCGTGATTTCGGTCACTGAACGTCAGGCCTATATCGGTCGTGTGCGGGCCTTGGCCAAAAAATGTGCCGATGCCTTTGTGTTGACGACAGCTGGGGGATATGCGGCATGACTGGAAAAATTTTGACGATTGCTATCGTGGTGTGCGCCTTGTTTGCAGGGGGTGCGATGTATTATCTGCAGGTCTACGGCTATTATTATGATGTGCCCGAGGCAGAACATCAGGTTGCATTGACGTCTGTTGTCACCGAAGAGCCAGAGGTGATTGACACCTATGATTTCACCGCCATTGATGCCGACAGTTCGCCCATCCGATATCGCGCCTGTTTTAAAACCGACAGCTCCATCGCGATGCTGACCGAAACCTATAAGATCTATGATAAACCTGAACCGCTGTTGGCGCCAAAATGGTTTGAGTGTTTTGACGCCAAAACAATCGGCGAAGATCTGGAAACAGGTGCCGCCGTCGCGTTTATGGGAACACGTAACCAGACCTATGGCATTGATCGTATTGTGGCCATTTATCCCGATGGGCGCGGCTATGTCTGGCACGAAGTTAACGAATGTGGTGACAAGAACTATGACGGCAGCCCCGTTGATCCAAGCTGTCCGAAGGGGGACAAATAATGCCTGATTTGCTGATTGAACTGTTTTCCGAGGAAATTCCCGCCCGCATGCAAGCGCGCGCAGCGGAAGATTTGAAAAAACGCATCACAGATGGTTTGGTCGAGGCAGGGATCACATACGCAGGCGCGGCCGCGTTTTCGACGCCGCGTCGATTGAACCTGACCCTGCAAGGCGTGTTGGCCCAAAGCCCCACCTTGAAAGAGGAACGCAAAGGTCCCCGCGTCGATGCACCCGAACAAGCCATCGAAGGATTCTTGCGCGGCGCAGGTTTGACCAAAGATCAACTGGAAATCCGTGACGAGAAAAAGGGCCAAGTTTATTTCGCAGTGATCGAAAAGGCGGGCCGCCCCGCCGCCGATATCATTGCCGAAGTTTTGGACGCCACAATCCGCAATTTTCCATGGCCGAAATCCATGCGCTGGGGCAGCGGGTCTTTGCGTTGGGTGCGGCCACTGCATTCTATTATCTGTATCCTAAGCGACGATACAGGCACGACAGTGGTTCCGTTAGGCATTGATGGCATCGCTGCGGGCGACACGACGCGCGGCCATCGCTTCATGGCCCCCACCGCGTTCGCTGTGTCAAACTTTGACGATTATGCCGCGAAACTGAAACGTGCGCATGTCATTTTGGATCCAAAAGAGCGCCAAGATCACATCTGGCAAGAAGCAACCAACATGGCCTTTGCCAGCGGGCTAGAGGTTGTCGAAGATGCAGGCCTATTGGCCGAAGTCGCAGGATTGGTTGAATGGCCCGTCGTTTTGATGGGCAAAATTGATGATGCGTTTTTGGGATTGCCACCCGAAGTGTTGCAAACGTCGATGAAAGAACACCAAAAGTTCTTTTCCGTGCGCGATCCAAAATCGGGCAAGATCACCCGCTTTATCACCGTGGCCAATCGCGAAACCAAAGATCACGGTGCGACGATTTTGGCCGGCAACCAAAAAGTTCTGTCTGCGCGTTTGGCGGATGCCAAGTTTTTCTGGGAAAACGATCTGCGTATTGCCAAGGGCGATGGCCTGACCGCATGGACGGGTCGTTTGTCAAACGTGACGTTCCACAACAAGCTGGGCAGTCAAAAGGCCCGTATTGATCGGATTGCATCCTTGGCTGCGACACTTGCGCCGATCGTTGGTGCGCCAACCGATGCAGCAGTATTGGCGGGACAGGTGGCCAAGGCCGATTTGTCGTCAGAAATGGTGTATGAATTCCCTGAATTGCAGGGATTGATGGGGCGCTATTACGCAACTGCGGCGGGCTTGCCCGATGCTGTCGCTGCGGCGTGTCAGGATCACTATTCCCCCTTGGGTCCATCGGATGATGTGCCAACCGCGCCTGTGTCGGTTACCGTTGCCTTGGCGGATAAGCTTGATACATTGGTTGGGTTCTGGGCGATTGACGAAAAACCCACAGGGTCCAAAGATCCCTTTGCCTTGCGCCGCGCGGCCTTGGGTGTGATCCGCTTGGTTTTGGAAAATTCGGTGCG
>Ga0181605_10002633_pt1 | contig 15504 bp, 11 predicted proteins | sample 041ome_11_FD_148676 | JGI IMG/M metagenome (GOLD analysis project Ga0181605, IMG submission 148676) | Coastal salt marsh microbial communities from the Groves Creek Marsh, Skidaway Island, Georgia - 041411US metaG (spades assembly) | ecosystem: Environmental > Aquatic > Marine > Intertidal zone...
CGGAGGGTGCAGGCTCACCCGCTTCGCAAATATTCCCCAGCGGACCACTGCCGCCGCAATAGGAGTCATCTACCAGCTGCACAATGACACCATTGGCATCGGCAAAATGAAGTTCCGGTGTTCCCTGTCTGTCAGCAACCCACACACTCATGGCATTTTCAATGCCTGGTGTGGATACATCTGGCGCCTGTATCTCTGTAAAGCCTGCCGAAACAAGCGCTTCGTGTTGAGTAACAAGATCAAAATCATGGACGCTGTATCCCAGCTTGGTGATCGCCGGCATTTCGCCCTGCATGACCTGTCTGACCGCCATAAACTGATTGCTGTCTCCTACCTGAAGACAGGTGCGCCCAGCAAAGGCTGAAATTATATTCATACCCAGAAGTCCCTGATAAAAATCTATGCTGCGTCCAACATCAGTGACTTTTATCTCAAAACAATGAAGCTTATTGAACTTGATGCCTGTTGATGAGGTTTGCGCCAAAAGTCTGGAGAAAGGCGATGAACAAATTCCAGAGACAGCACCCAGGCGCAGAAAACCTCTTCGCCTGAGTCGGGGAAAAGCTGGAATTGAGCAGGATGTGTTTTTCATTTTTATGCCTCTAAACAAACGTCTTTATTCGGTAAATTATGCATGGAATGTAATCGTGGCGCTAATCCCTGATTACATTGATACAGTTGTATTTTATACTTTGTCCGGCTATAACACTTTAAAAATAATATAAAAATACCCGGGGGCATACACTGATCAATGTTCTATACCCAATCAATTAGACTGATTGTTTTATTTTTCTGTGCCACCTCAGCAGTCTTGGCTCAGGATGCAGGCAATTTAGCCGATGCAGCCATGAAAGGTGATGCGATCCTTGTCGGACAATTGCTGGATCAGGGAGCAAACCCCGATGAATCAGGTCAGTTCGGCACCTCGGCAATACACTGGTGCGTTGAAGCTGAAAATATTGACCTGTTGAGTAAATTGCTGGCTGCTGGAGCTAACCCGGATCTTGAAACCTCTTATGGGGTAAGGCCCCTGGTTCTGGCTGTAGAGAAAGGTAGTACTGCCATGGTGGAACTATTGCTTGATGCTGGCGCCGACCCTGAGACACTGGATAATGCCGGGCAAAGTGCATTGATGCTCGCCGCACAGTCAGGCGAACTGGCCAATGTCAGCGCCTTGATCGAATCGGGTGCCAGCATTGACAGAACTGACGAACATTTTGGCCAAACGGCACTCATGTTTGCCGCCCGCGCCGGGCATATCAATAACGTAGATTACCTTTTGAATCAGGGCGCTGATCCAGATGCCAGAACCGATACAGGCGAAACCCCGAACTGGGTAGCTCCCAATTCTCAGCGTGGATTCGGGTTCGGCATTGGCATTATTCGCGGTGGGACTCCTGCCGATCGCGGAAGACGGGAGCCTGTGCCAGGAGGGATGACACCACTATTGTATGCGGCTCGTCATGGTTATACAGAAATTGTTGATCTTCTATTGCAGCAAGGAGCTGATATTCAACTATCAGAAGCCAATAATATCAGCCCCTTGTTAATGGCAGTCGAGAATAACCAGGTTGAAACCGCTACCTTGCTTATTGCACAGGGGGCTGATCTTGATCAACAGGACTGGTATGGCAGATCGCCTTTATGGGAAGCGATCAACGTCAGAAATCTTTATATTCACAATGACCTGTTTGATAACTTTGTAAACAATCGCAACGAACTGTTTGAGCTCATAAAACTGCTTGTTGAGAAAGGCGCGGATATCAATGTGCGAACCATTGAATCCCCGCCAATACGTCACCATTTATTATCCATCACGGGTACGCTGGAATGGGTAGATTTTACCGGGCAGACGCCTTTTATTCGTGCAGCCAGGGCTGGCGATATGGCGGTTCTGGAATTGCTACTTCAGCATGATGCAGATCCACTCATTACCACCTATGCAGGAACCAATGCCTTGATGGCAGCCGCTGGCATCAACTGGGTGGTTTCCCAGACCTGGACAGAGTCATCAGAGAATTTGCTGGCAGCGGTAAAATTATGTTTTGAACTGCGCATGGATGTTAATCATGTGAATTCAATGGGGCTGGCGGCAATCCATGGGGCGGCCAACCGGGGCTCCAATGAAATTATTGAATTTCTGGTTGAGAACGGCGCAAGGCTCGATATCATGGACAATGAAGGCAGAACCCCTCTCGACTGGGCCAAGGGTGTATTTTTAGCCACCCACCCGGCAGAAGAAAAGCCCGAATCAATGGCACTCATTACGCAACTGCTTGAAGAAAGAAATATGCCGGTTAAATAAATGCTGATACCAGGAAAAAATCCAATAATCGCTTTTGTATTGACGAGCTCCTTGTTGTCACTACCGGCATTGTCTGTGTTGGCACAGGATGTGCCGGATTTTATCGATGAGTATTGCGTCAAATGCCACAATTTTGAAGATTGGGCCGGCAGCCTTGATATGGGCGCTCTGGATTTTGAGCATGTAGAAAATGATGCCCAAATCTGGGAATTAATGATTAGAAAAGTCCGCATCGGCATGATGCCACCGGTAGGTGAAGAACGCCCCGACAATACCATGATGCAGAATTTTGCCAGAACCATTGCCTCTCAACTCGACAGCACTATTGAATCAATTCCAGCATCGCCAGGTGTACACAGATTAAATCGGGTGGAATATGGCAATGTCATCAGGGATCTGTTTGCGCTTGATATTGATGTGTCCACCTTACTGCCAAGGGATAATTCTAGTGAAGGCTTTGATAACATAGCTGCCTCGCTGGGCTTTTCCCCGGCGCTGATTCAGGCCTATACATCGGCCGCCATGAAAATAAGCCGCTGGTCAGTGGGTGACATCACTACGTCGGAAGTCTCAACAGCTTACCTGCCGCCGCCAGATTATATGCAGGACCGACATATTGACGGCATGCCTCTTGGCACCCGGGGCGGCATAAAAATAACCCATAACTTTCCTCTTGATGCGCAGTACGATATCAATGTCGGCGCCAGACTATTCAGTTTTAACAGTGGCAGTGGCAGGCAATTATCCTCGACGCTGGATTTTACCATCGACGGGCAAGCAGTAGAGCTGACCAATAACAGCATCAGCAGGATTCCATTAACAGCTGGGCCCCATACCATCACTGCCGCCATTATTGATAATCGAAAATCTACCGGCGTTAACAATATTTACAAGGAATCCAGTATTGAAGGTAATGTAAACCGAATCGAGATAACCGGCCCCTATAATGCCAGCGGTACTGGCACCACCCCGAGCCGGGAAAAAATATTTACCTGTTATCCTGCCACCAATGATGACGAAGTTTCATGTGCAAAAACCATAGTACAAAACCTTGCCAGCAAGGCTTTTCGCCAACCCGCGACAGAAAACCAGGTTGAATCCATCATGGTCTTTTACCAGAACGGTTATGAAGAAGGTGGTTTTGAAAGCGGAATCCAGCAGGCCATCTCTCGTATATTGGTTGACCCGCAGTTTCTTGTCCGCTTTGAAGAAGAGCCGCAAGATTTGCTTCCCGGTGAAAGATACCCGGTCAGCGATCTTGAACTGGCCTCAAGGTTATCGTTTTTTCTCTGGAGCAGTATTCCAGATGAGGAATTGATAGAACTGGCGCTTGCTGAACGTTTGCATGAACCCGATATCCTCAAGGCCCAGGTCAACCGAATGCTTGCCAATGACAAGTCCGGTGCGCTGGTGGAAAACTTCGCCGGGCAATGGCTTTTTCTGCGTGACATGGAAAGTGTTACGCCGGAAGAAGGAAAGTTTAATGACAATTTGCGTATGGCTTTTATCAGGGAAACCCAGTTGTTGGTGGCAAGCATCATAGAGGGAGACTTACCGGTCACGGAGTTTCTCGATGCGCAATATACCTATCTCAACTCTCGCCTTGCCGAGCATTACGGTATTCCCGGCGTCAAAGGCTCTGCTTTCAGAAAAGTCAGCTTGCCGGCAGACAGCCCCAGAAGAGGGTTGCTTGGCCATGGCAGTATTCTGACGGTGACCTCAACGGCCAGCCGTACATCACCGGTCATTCGAGGCAGCTGGATTCTGGAAAACCTGCTCAGTGCCCCCGTACCAGCCCCTCCTCCCGGCGTAGAAACCAATCTTGATGGTGATGGCTCATCTGTAATTACCACTTCGGTCAGGGAAAGGCTAGAGCAGCACCGCCAGGATCCGGTGTGCAGTTCCTGTCACAGTGTTATTGATCCTGTTGGCTTTGCTCTGGAGAATTTTGACCTGGTAGGCGCCTGGCGCGAATATGATGGTGATTCAAAAGTAAATCCCTCTGGCACACTGCTGGATGGCACCGAGCTGAATGGACCTTCGGATCTTAGAAATTCCCTGATGAGCTATTCAGAATTATTTGTTGAAACCTTAACCGAAAAATTAATGACCTATGCCCTGGGACGTGAACTTGAGTACTTTGACATGCCGACTATGCGTTCAATAGTCAGGGAGGCAGAAAAAGAGGATTACAGATTCGCCTCCATTATCAAGGGTATCGTGACAAGTGACCAGTTCCTGTACAGGGTAAAATCAGATGGCGCGCACATCGCAGGTAGTCAGTAGCCAACTGGAATAGATTCGTTGCCGGAGGCATAAGATGGCCAATTTTATCAGTAAAAAACATCTGTCACGCAGAACCCTGCTCAGAGGCGCAGGTTCCATGTTGGCGTTGCCATTACTGGAATCGATGATTCCCGCCGGCACACTTAAAGCACAGGAAAGTATGTCAAAAACCCGTTTCGGGGCAATTTATTTTCCTCATGGCGCCACCATGTCAAAGTGGACTCCGCGTAATGAAGGAAAGAATTTTGAGTTTTCTGAAATTCTCAAGCCTCTGGAGTCGTTCAGGGATCAGGTCAACGTAGTAAGTAATCTGACACTGCCGCTGGCCTATGGACCCGGTGGCGCGACAGCCAATCACAATAGATCGGCAGCCAGCTTTCTCAGTGGCGCAAAACCCCTGCGTGGGGCAACTCCCGAACTTGGCGTGACCATTGATCAGATCATTGCCAGGGAATTGAACCGGGATACCCCTTTGCCCTCCCTTGAACTCACCATAGAGGAAGCCACCATTAGCTGTGGCGAAGGCTTGAGTTGCGCTTATCGAAATACCATTTCCTGGCAGTCTCCACTTTCGCCACTGCCTATGCAGAACAACCCGCAGGTAGTCTTTGAACAATTATTTGGGGACGGCGCCACACCCGCGCAACGGGAAGCCAGAAGAAAACAGTCGCTGAGTCTGCTTGATGCTGTTTCCGAACAATTATCCTCTTTGGACAAGACACTGCCGGCCAGTGACAAAGTGAGACTGGAGCAATACCTGACTGATATCCGGGAAATTGAGAGACGAATTGTTCAGGCGGGCGAAAAGGTGTCGGACGATGTTGCCGTTCCAGACAAACCCAATGGCATACCTGCAGATGTGGAGGAGCATATTAAACTGATGTATGACCTGCAGGTACTGGCCTGGCAGACAGAGATCTCCAGGGTATCAACCTTTCTTATGGCCAAGGAACTAAGCGGCGCCATCTATCCCGCCAGTGGCGTAAGGGATGGATTTCATACCCTTTCCCATCATTCCAACAATGAAGACAACAAGGCCAGGTTTGCCCTGTTGAATCGCTATCATGTCAGTCTGCTGGGTTATTTTCTGGATAAGCTCAAGTCTACGCCAGATGGAAACGGTAACCTGCTTGATCACTCCATGATTCTCTATGGTAGCGGTATGAGTGATGGAAACTCCCACAACCATGATCCCCTGCCTGTCATTTTGGCGGGCGGTGCCTCCGGAAGGCTGGAGGGAAACCGCCATATAGTGATGTCTGAAAAAACCCAAATGTCCAACTTGCTTCTGGCAATGCTTTACAAACTGGATATCGAGCAGGACAGCTTTGGCGACAGTAACGGCACCGTAATGATTTAAAGGGGACGGAGGGATTTATTTTAATCTCTCCGCCCCCGTTTATTCTTTTATTAATTTTCAGCCGCTTCTTCGTGAATATCCTCTGACTCTTCCTCTTCGTCATCATCGCTGGGCGCTGGCCTGAAGCCGAACGCCGGTGGCGGGTTATCCCTGACATCAATCGCCCTGGTAATAATGTATTCACGAATGGCAAGCGAGTCTTCCGCACTCAGGGTGTCTGAATAATTAGCCATGCCGCGCTGCAACCTGGCTCCCTGTAGTACCACAGTATCCCAGCCTTCCTGGGAATGCAGGAACGGCGTGCGGGTCAGGTTGGGAAAACTGGAGCGCATCTGCACCCCCTCATTACCATGACAGACCGAACAGTTCTGTGCATAAAGGGATTCACCGCGCGCGATGACTGCTGCAGTGGCAGTTGACTCCGGAGGGCTCAGTTCACGGGGGGTGTAGCTCATTGCCTGTGGCAATTGCCCATCACCGCCTACCTTGAACACCAGCATGCGCGCATAAGTAGGCGCAAAATAGTCCTGACCACCGGAACCGCCGACACTGGCAGCGATATATTGCTCACCATCAAGCTCGTAAGTGATGGGCGCCGCATACACGGCAGACTGGGCATCGAAATTCCAGAGTTGCTCACCAGTCGTGGCATTCCAGGCACTCAGCTGATTGCCATTGCTGTTGCCCATGAACACCAGATTGCCAGCCGTGGCCAGTGCGCCACCAGTCCAGCGTGGACCGCGCTCGGATTCCCAGACCACTTCACGGGTGACCGGGTTCCAGGCCTGTAACCAGCCGTCATTGGATTGTCTGTTGTGTGGCTTCAGCGTGTCACGATCAATCTGTCCACCAAAGGCAATCAATGGTGGCGGCCCTTCCTCGGGCATCTGTTGTGGCGCCATGGCCGAAAAGTTTTCCCAGGTGGGAATATAGATGAGACCTGTCAGTGGGCTGAAGGCATTGGGATGCCAGGTATGCCCACCAGGGGCGCCCGGGCCGATATTGAAAGGCTCATCTGTGTAACGGGCACCATCTGCTTCAATTGGTCGTCCACTATCTTCATCAATACCGATAGCCCAGGTGACACTGGTGAAGGCATCACCGCTGATCAGCTCGCCGGTGATCGCGTCCAGCACATAGATAAAACCGTTCTTGGAAGGGTGGATCAATACATGTCGGGTTACGCCATCAATCTCCAGATCAGCCGTCATCATCGGGCTGGTGGCATCATAATCCCAGGAGTCGCCCGGCGTTTCCTGGTAGTGCCAGACATACTCACCGGTATCGGGATCAACCGCAACTACGGAGGCGACAAAGAGATTATCACCATCGTCCGGATCACGCATGGCGCGATTCCACGGTGTTCCATTACCGGTTCCAAAATAGAGCAGGCCGGTTTCGGGATCGTAAATCGCACCATCCCAAACGGTGCCGCCACCGCCCTGCTCCCAGTAAGGAATATCATCCGGCCAGGTAGCCTCAGCCACTTCCAGATGGGGCGCTTCAAAACCCATTTCCGGGTTTCCGGGTACAGTCCAGAAACGCCAGTCTTCCTCACCTGTCTGCGCATCGAAAGCAGCTATCCAGCCACGGGCGCCAAATTCACCACCGGAGCCGCCAATGAAGACCTTGCCATTGGCGATACGCGGCGCCATGGTAATTGAATAGCGTCCGGCCATCTCACCCAGCAAACTTTCCGGCACAGTGTTGGCATCCCAGACCAGCTCCCCGGTTGCTGCATCAAGAGCAACCAGGTGGGCGTCCAGCATACCCATGTAAATTTTGCCATCGAAAGCGGCTATCCCCCTGTTAACCAGACCCAGATTGGGATTGGGTTCCAGCACCGGGGTATAGGTCCATACCCGGTCGCCAGTGCGGGCATCAAAGGCATGCACCACATTACGTGCCGTGGACACATAAATTACCCCATCCACGTAAATGGGGGAGCCGTGCTGATTCTGGTTGGTGTCATAGTCCGCATACCAGGCCAGCCCCAAGTCTGCCACGTTATTTTCATTGATGGCGGCCAGGGGACTGAAACGCTGCTCGTTATAGCTGCCACCATAATGGGGCCACTGGGAAGTATCAGCAGTTCCCAGAAGCTGGCGCTCCTGATCCACCGCAGCGGCAAGCGGCATTGACTGCGACTCTACAGTCCCCGCTTCATTGGCAGATGCCATGGTTTGAGCCGCAAGTTGCTCTTCCTGCTGACCGCAGGCCGTGAGTAAAAGGATAGTCGTGAATAATAGAGTCAAAACCCGGTAATTGTGTGGCACGCGGACGCCCCCTGTAAAAAACCAAAATTAGAGCAAAGAATATATAGGCTGACCGGTGCCGTCCAGTGTGATTACTGATACTACATATGAAGGAATACGCAGGGAGGTAAACTAAATTCTTCCCTCTTCTTTTTTTTCTGCACCAAAACAGCACCTTTTTTTAGCCTGTTAATTTCCTTTCTACTATTTTGCCCTGCCAGTATAGCCATGAGCGATGGTGTCAATGGCTACGATCGCGTTGCGTGCGGCCTGTGTTCCCCAGGAACCGTAAAAAACGATACCGTATAGCGTTTTCTTGTCCTCACCACCAAAAGCCACGCCATGCATGCCTTGTGGACCCGGGATGGAACCGAGGAAGGTACCGTCGGGCGCGAACACATCCGCCGAACGACCGGTTGCCACATACAGACGACCTTCACTGTCGATGGCAGAACCATCACCACCCTGCCCACCCTGCAACTGACCGAAGTCTTTCTGATTGCTCAATGAACCATCGGCTTCAACATCGAATGCCACTACAGTCGCGCCATTGGTGGCATAGAGGGTTTGTTCGTTAGCGCTGAGGATAATGCCATTAGCGTTAGGGACATCTCCGTATTGACTGGTATTGCCCTGAGCATCGGCATAAAACACCCCGGTACCGGACACGGAAAAATATACGCCGCCCTTGGCATCAGCTGTCAGATCATTCATGACCCCGCCGACACATTCCAGTGGCTCGCCATTAAAGCTGTTAGTAAGCAATTTTCGCTCGGGCTCCAACTGTTCAATGCCGGTACCAATACCCCGTGTCGCCACATACAGGGCGCCATTCTTGCTGCGCGAAACCGCTCCGGCGGTATTGATATCATCATGAATGATGCGCGCCAGCCCGGTTTCAAGGTCAAGTTCCATGACATTGCCGGCATCGTTGTTGGCAAACAGCATGATGCCGTTATCACCGGCAATGGGACCGTCGGCATTATTGCCCTGCCAGCGCCAGACCACCTGCCAGATTTTCCCCCCCTGAATAACTCCAGGAATGGATGCTGTTGTGGGCAGTGTTGGCATGGGTGGCGATGAATTGTCATCGGGCCCTTCTCCAAATTGAATAGACGCGGGAGCTATGTTGCAACCGGCAATGACATCGGCAAAGCGGGGATCCAGCCTGGCCTGCAGTGAATTCCCCCGATCAAAAGCAGACGCTGGCTGCTGAGCTGATACCCCAAGCGTCAGGCCTGAAAGCAATAATGCCAGAATTAATTTTGTACTCATCGTCTTCCCCTCGTTATTCTTTTATTCCATCAGTAGTGATGACTGTCATCAAAATGCCCGCAACTCACAATTAAAACAAATTTTTCACTTTGCCGATCCCGACGTATTGTTATAAGTCTTTATAAAACACTAATCACACTATATAAAGTAACAAATATCAAAAGGCTCAGATAAAATAAGCCTATAATTTTGTAACGGGGTATATCAATGAAAATCATTTTTATCATTTTTACGCTGGCAATGACGGCAATGCCTGCTAGCGCCCAATGGCTGGATCGTCCCTGGCCCGGTATTCCACGTACCGCAAGTGGTGAACCAGATACTGGTGCACCAGCGCCCCGTGGCGTCGATGGCCACCCCGATTTTACCGGTGTCTGGAGCGGGCCTCCTCCCGTCGCCAACCTCGACCCGGCACAATTACAACCGTGGGTTTCCGAACTTGCCAGTGCGCGCCAGCAGAATTTTTACAAGGATCGTCCCCTGTTTCGCTGTCTACCCAACGGGCCAGAAACAGAAAGTTCCGGCGGCTGGAAACGACTTATTCAAACACCGGCGACCATTGTTATCCTGAACGAGGATCTTACTTATCGGGTGATTCATATGGATGGTCGTGAACTGGAAGCCGACCCGATACCAAGCTTTACCGGGTATTCGGTTGGTCATTGGGAAGGTGACACGCTGGTGGTCGATACCAATGGCTTTAACGATCAAACCTGGCTAAGTCGTTGGGGAGTTTCGCACTCTGAAGCATTGCGCGTAAATGAACGCTACAGTCGTCCGGATTTCGGCCACATGGAAATAGTGACTACCTTTACAGACCCGGAGGCATTTACAGCATCCTGGGGTTTTGAGACAACAATGGAACTGGCGGCGGATACCGAAATACTGGAGTCTGTTTGCGAACGTCGTAGTGACGATTGGTCTGGCAACTTATCGGATACCGAGGCGAAACGAGTATCCGTAGCCCCAGAAACGCTGGCACAGTATGTAGGTCTTTACCGGGGTATTTATGCCGGTAGTGAGCGAACCTATGAAATATCACTTTCGGGTACCGACCTGGTCGCCAGGATTGTTGGCGATTATGATGCCATTGGTCTCGGTGCCGCAGGACTGGAGCAAGGTGCACCGCGAAAACTGGTACCCCTGTCACAAACGCAATTTGATGGCCTGGGACTCGGGTATAATTTTATGGTTAATGAGGATGGTCAAGTGGAAAGTGTGAGTATTTCCCATGTCTCGGGTGACTATACATATTCCAGACTGCCATAGAACGAAACTTTATTATGTTATTAGGGTATAGCTGAATATCTGTAGGAGGTTTAAAGTCTTTATCCCTTCTATTGCAGAATTCTAGTGGCGCTAAATATATCGCCGGCGTTAATTTTAGAGGAAGAATCCCGACCACTAATTGCCCCACATTAGACAAAGGCTGCTGCAGTACCGCAAACTGGAAAAAAGGATAACCAGTACAACAGGCAACAAATACCGCAGGCTGCCAATCATTGCTCCAAGAAGTTATTTTAGGGTGTCGAGCATGAATTTAATAAGGGCGTCTGGAACAAGCCAGCGCTTGATATTTCAGTACGCCCTTTATATTGCGTCCTCTTTATTGAGTTGCCATTAACTACCAGCCTTCATCCAAAGGCAGCTCAGTATTGGCCTTGATATTCACCACCGCACAATGGTGATAGGTGAAGCCGCCTTCGCGGAAACCGGGATGCTCTTCCATAAACTGTACCACCTGTAAAAAGCAGCCTTCACAGTCGATATTCGGCATGGAAATTTCAGTTTCCAGCGGACCGGTACGTCGCTCCTGATTAGCCCACAAACCATCCAGGATGACCGGTGCCGCAGGTTCCATTGCCACCGGCGCATAATCCGAGCGCGGACCGCGATCAGTGTCTTTCATCACCGCTTCAGGATCAGCCGGCAGCCAGTTTATGCGTCTGGCCAGCGCAACCCGATAATGTCCCGGATGGTAAATGGTTTCTTCTATAGCAAGGCGCAGCATGGCGCCGCCCATGACGTCGGTCACCACGCCAGTACGGGTACCACCATCAGCCACAGTCCCGCCGCAGGGTGCCATTTTCTGCGGATCGCCACGCTCATCCTCTTCTATCCAGGAGGCGGGTGAATTCAACTTGAAATGACCATAGCTGTTGGCGGCCATCAGGCTAAAGGCCAGTCCAAGACCGGTTTTCAAAAAAGGATTAAGCACATCAAACTCCCTTGTAATACTCCTACACACGGCGGAGTTATTATGAGTAACGAAGTGGAAATTTATCACAGACAGAAATAAAAAAAAGCAGGCAATAAATACACTTCATTTCTTTGCCTACCTAACGGGTAAGTCTAAATCACTTATGGAACCTCTGATTAATCTTATTTCACACTTTTTTGGCAATTATGGGCAATACAGTGGTAAATTTGTAAGTTGTTCTTATGGGGGATAATTATGTCAGTTACATTTAGTGAAGTTATGTCAAAAAAACCACTACGGCTGTTTCAGGTGGTTACATTTATTATTTGTGTGATCGTGCTTGTCGCAGACGGTATGGATGCACAGATGCTTGGTGTTGTGGCACCTCTCATCATTGAGGATTTTGGTATTGACCGGGGTACTTTTGGTTTGGCGCTGAGTGCAGCGCTGGTCGGTTTTGGCCTAGGTTCCTGGAGCGGAGGATGGCTTGGAGACACCGTTGGACGACGCTGGTCGCTGGCGCTGGCTGCAGTAGTTTTCTCCCTTGGCACAATCGCCGTTAGTACCTCCGCAGATGTCTGGCAAATGGCATTTTGGCGTCTTGTCAGTGGCCTGGGCTTCGGTTCTGCTTATGCCAATGCCATCACTCTGGCTGGCGAGTGGCTGCCGGGACGCTGGCGCTCAGTGGGCGTAACCACCCTTTCAGTGGGCACACCCGCTGGCGGTATGGTGGTGGGAATCATCGCGCCCAGTTTGGTGGACAGTTATGACTGGGATGGCTCCTTTATCTTTCTCGGTATTCTTACCTTGCTGGTGGTTGCGCTGATCATTGCTTTTTTGCGCGACAGTCCCACTTTCCTGATGGCAAGAGGTAAGGTTGAGGAAGCGAAAAAAGCTGCACTTAAGGTTACTGACGAAGCGCTTGATCTCATGGAAGAAACGCACCTTCCTGATTCAGATGGTGGCACCATTGGTGTGTTGCATCGCACCAACAAACGACTCAATATCGGCGTTGGTATTGCCTTTACTTCAGCGACGATGGTGGCTTATGGTATCCTGGGCTGGACCACCACCATACTGACAGCCAAAGGCTTCGAGTTTGACCAAGCTTCCTATGCGGTTGCCGTCGCCGGAATGACTTCTATCTTATCTTCCATTGCCGCCGGCCTGATTGTGCAGCGCTTCGGTTCAAAACTGGCCATGAACTCTTTCAGTGGCATTTTGCTGGTGACCCTGATCCTGCTGACCATTATGCTGGAATCACTGTCGGGAGTGCCAAGTGACAGCGAGAGGTTAATAGTGGTTACATTGATCGGCATCGCTGCTGCTTTTTTCAGCGCCAGTATTGCAAGCATGTATGCCATCATGACTCACGCCTATCCACCATCCTGCCGTTCGGCCGGAATTGGTTTTGGAATCTTCATGGGTCGCTTTGGTGCTATCGGCTCCAGCGCTTTCGGTGGTACGCTGCTTGATATCGGTGCCGGCAGTACAGTGCCGTTTTTTGCTGTCATGTGCATTGGTGCTGCGCTGATTTCCACTGCGGCATTCGTCATTGACCGACCTGTACCACCGTTAGCCAAGACCTGACACTAAAAAATATAGACGACCATAACCTGGCAACTTTTTAATATGCCTGCATGTTATTAAGTTGCCTAGTTAAGAGGAAAAGTAAAAAGGGCGAGCCTTATAAAAATGGCTCTTTTACTGCGACAGGATTAACGAGGGGTATAGGTATTAAAGTAAGCAGGAGGTAAACCCCCATCCTGGGTAATGAGACGTTTGGTGATATACCAGGCGCCATTCACTTTTCTAAATTCAGTATCTTCACGGCCCTGCTCTATAAGACGAGGGGCCAGGTATACCGAATCATTCATGACTTCTGTGTATATCATGTGAGCTGTCGCAGTATTACCATTGACTATGATTCGCGGGTTGGTCATCAACACATGAACCTTGCCAGGCACATCTTCTTCCGGAGAGATTTCTCCATAGTTATCGTATAGCCCCTGAATCTCTTTTTTCCCTTTATACACCAACCCGTTGATATCCAGCACCGCATCATCGGTATACATGGTCGTCCAGTCATGGCCGTCGTCCACTTCAAAACCGTAATAATAGGCGAGCAGCATATCTTCTATCTGCAGTCGATCTAGTAGTGTTTCCTGGGTAGTGATTGGTATTTGTGCAGCAACGGGAAGTGCTGCGTAAAGGGCCAACAAAAAGCATCCGCATAAAGCGACTTGCAGGCGTCGCAGAACTTTATTTACAGGTAATGAGCCGAGCATTGATATTCCTCTTTATATTTTTTCTTCGTAATTTATAAAGCTTACAATTATCCAGATGATTACTGACAGGTCTGTTAGTTTTTAGTTAATCCATCACGATACTTCGGATAAGCCATTATGAATCTATCTTCATTGCGCATTGGAATGTCACTCAGCGAGCTTGCATCCATCACGGCATCTTCTTCGATGATGCCATTAAGATATAACAAATAGGCAGTCTGGGAATAGACCTCATTGTCATTCAGAGTCTGTGGCATATTAAATGGCATGGCACGCCGGATATAGTAATACACAGTACTGCCATAGGGCCATAAGCTGCCCACCGTTCTTATCTATTGCAACTGATCCAGCTTACCGTGTTCGCCCACAAGACGATCACTCAGTGTTTTTCTGATGTCTTTCATGCGCCCGATTCCACCGTAGTGAGGCAGGTTATAAGCTATGGTTTTTGTTTCATCACTCAGGGTGTCTTCTAGAAAAATTGGCATATCGATTTCAATATCCTGAACGCACCGGGAAAACCTTTTTTCGCTGCGCACATGGGCGCCAGTTGCGCGATAGTGAAAATCCGCACCGAAAATCGATTCAAAAAAATCGTAATAATCACCTTCACTATAGCCAACGCACGTTTTAAAACCAAAAAGAAATAGTTCCGCTAAATAACACATTCTGCTTTCCCACTTGAAAAGCGTTCTTTTGACTATTTCTTTACAATCTGAACGCCCGTTCAAACCCTGCTTATAACTATAGTTATTCTTTGCGTCATAAATCTATATGTGGCACTATTTCACGACTTTTTCTGATCTTTTAGCAGTAGATTCGTATCAGCAAACATAAAAAAATTAGGTTCTTATTAAACGCACTGTCAGAATAGAAGCCTCATTATTTAGCAATTAGCTCCTTACCTCTGATAAATAGTACGTTACCATCAATTGTTGAGGGGGACTTGCATGATGGATATCCAAAAAAAGGGATTTTTCCCTGCTGTGCTTGCAGTGACACTTGTACTAACCGGTACTCTCTGGGATATAGACAAAGCCTATTCCTCTGCCACCATGGTGGATGCCGCCCGCGCTGATGACCAGACACAGTTGCAGCAAATGATCAATAACGGTGCTGATGTGAATATTCCAGCGCCTGATGGCACTACCCCTTTGCTTTGGGCAGTATTTAATTCATCCTCGGACATGGTTCAATTATTACTTGATGCAGACGCTGATCCAAATATTCCCAATAAGCTTGGAATAACCCCTTTACTGCAGGCTAGCCGTTATGGCGATGCCAGCATGATTAATATGCTAATCAGCAGTGGGGCCAATCTTGTGCACAGCGGACTCGGTGTAGAATCTCCGCTCATGTCCGCAGCACGATCCGGCAACACCCAGGCACTAAAGGCCCTTCTTGAGGCTGGCGCCAATCCCAATGCCAGTGAGCCTGTTGATAATCAGACTGCCCTGATGTGGGCAACAGCCGAAGGTCATCTGGATGTTGTCAAGATACTGCTTGATGCTGGTGCCGATCCCAACATGCAATCC
>Ga0181605_10002665_pt1 | contig 15411 bp, 14 predicted proteins | sample 041ome_11_FD_148676 | JGI IMG/M metagenome (GOLD analysis project Ga0181605, IMG submission 148676) | Coastal salt marsh microbial communities from the Groves Creek Marsh, Skidaway Island, Georgia - 041411US metaG (spades assembly) | ecosystem: Environmental > Aquatic > Marine > Intertidal zone...
GACTCGGCTGATTTGGAGAAAAATTGCCCAGGTACTGTTTTAGTTCTTCACCGTAAAGTGGATTGAGCGGCAGCAAGGTTTTAATCTCATTCAATACGGCCATTGCGTAAGCTTTGATCTCTTGGCCTTCTCGGTCACCTACGCTCTTTGGATACTCGACGCGCACACGGTAAGGCGCATCGGTTTGAAGCCAGTCGACGATGCGAAACCGCTTTATTCCCTGAACCAGAAATTGCTGAGCACCCCCTTGTTGCGGAGGCTTATGCAGACGCACCACGCAGCCAATATCGGGCACTTGACTGATCTCGAGTTCCCCCGGTGATCGGTTGGGCACAAACGCCAAAGCGAGCAACCCGTTATCGCGCTCCATCGCTTGCTCTAGCGTACTCTGCCACTCGCTCATATTCACAACGACCGGCTGAATCTGCCCGGGAAAAAAAGGCCTGTGAGGGATCGGCATCAAGCCGAGCGTATCGGGCAAAACGTCGTCTATAAGAGCAGGTGAATTCGAACTCTGATCTGTCATGCTTGCATCCTCATGGTCACAGATCATTAAAGTGGGTACAAATACGGTTTTTTCAACATCTGTGAGCTTGCTTGATTTTCGTTAGGCAGCAGTGCAGGTATAATTTCCGACTCCACAGCCTCGCAACCTCAGGAGCCCACAGGTGCACGTAGACCAGCTAAGTTCTGCTCAGCTAGAGCAGGCGCTCGCCCAAGCAGAAACCGATTATCAAACTTTACTCGCACAAAACTTGTCGCTTGATTTAACCCGAGGCAAACCCTCGGCAGAGCAAACGGCCTTGTCCAATGAACTCGACGGCATTCTCGAGGGCAACTACCTTGCTGAAGACGGCACTGATGTGCGCAACTACGGTGGTATAGACGGTTTACCTGAAGCAAAACGACTTTTCTCTGAAACACTCGGTGTGCCGGCCGATGAAATGCTCATTGGGGGCAATGCCAGTTTGACCTTGATGTACCAAGTGGTTGAGTTTGCTCTTAACTTTGGCTTTTCAAGCCCTTGGAAAAATGGCACTGGAACACCGAAAGTGTTGTGCCCCGTCCCAGGATACGACCGTCATTTTTCGATCTGTCAGCATTTAGGCATTGAAATGGTTACTTTGCCTATGCTTGATACGGGCCCCGATATGGATGAAGCCGAGCGCCTAACGCAAGAGCTCGACAACGTTTGCGGCATTTGGTGTGTACCCCGTTTTTCTAACCCAACCGGCTGTGTCTACGACGAGACAACCTTGGCACGGCTGGCAAAACTACCGAGCCTTGCACACGGTGATTTTTTGGTTCTTTACGACAATGCCTATGCTGTTCACGCCTTGACCGCTGGCGCTCCCAAACTCGGCAGCATACGCGATTATGCTATTGCGGCGGGCACAGAGAACCACATCATTCAATTCGGCTCCACCTCGAAGGTCACTTTTGCCGGGGCCGGCGTCGCCTTCATGAGCAGCAGCAAAACCACGCTCGCGCGATTCAAAAACCACCTGAGCTTCCAGACGATAGGCCCTGACAAAGTCAATCAGTTGCGACACGTCGCATTCTTCAAAGACTTCAATGGTTTGATGGCGCATATGGACAAACACGCGGCCGTCATGAAACCAAGATTTGACGCCGTATTGGAAACGCTTGATCGCGCACTGAAGGGTACCGGCATGGGCACTTGGATCGTGCCTGAAGGCGGTTATTTTGTGTCATTTGAAACACGCCCCGGGTTGGCAAAAACCGTGGTCGCGCTTGCCGGCGACGCGGGTATCAAGCTGACCCCAGCGGGAGCTACTTTCCCCTACGGCAACGATACGAACGACTCCAACATTCGTATTGCGCCCTCTTTTCCGAGCATCGCGGACGTACAGGCAACGATGGACGCGTTTGTGCTCTGCGTTAGATTAGCAACCTTGCGCGCGCTTGCTGGCAAGCCCTAAACACACGGGAAAGTCGAACGAGCAGCGCCTCAGCTGCTCATAGTGTTTGGGCGCTGTTCAGCGATTTAATCGTCGCTGGGTGGCGCCATTCCCGCATAGGGAAATCGAGTCACGTTACTCACCGTAGTGCCGCCTGCAGGTACCTCGGAAATCTTAGAGGAACCCTCTTTTTCGACTTCGTCGATACGAATAACGGATTGATAGGGGATATATGTGCGCTTGACGCCGGCAAACTCGTTTTTCAACTTTTCTTCACTGGGGTCAACTACGATCTGAGATCGCTCACCAAAAACAAACTCTTCGATCTCGATGAAGCCCCACATATCGCTCTGGTAGATCTGCCGCGCGAACACCTCGAATACTTGATTAGCATTGTGAAAAATCACTTTGTACACGTTGGTCTCCGGAGTAGGGATCGATCGAAAAAAATTAGGGCGCGCAATACTACCAATACGGGTGAAAATTACCAGAAAAATCAACCCCGCACCCAAAATATTGTGGTCGAAACGCTAGGTTTCAAGGGTTTAGATCGGTATACTCGCGGCCTTTGAACCCACGTGCACTGAACGCCATGTCGACGAAAAAACTCTTTATTCAAACCCACGGCTGCCAGATGAATGAGTACGATTCGGCTCGAATTGGCGACCTACTCAAAACCAGTCATCAGCTCGAACGCACAGACAATCCCGAAGAGGCCGATGTACTGTTATTGAACACCTGCTCTATACGGGAGAAAGCGCAAGAGAAAGTGTTTCATCAGCTCGGCCGATGGAAACCGCTTAAAGAGAAAAACCCCAACTTAATTATCGGCGTTGGCGGTTGCGTAGCCAGCCAAGAAGGCGCGGCCATCGGCGAGCGTGCACCCTACGTCGATCTCGTTTTTGGACCCCAGACACTGCATCGCTTACCTGAGATGATGGCAGAACGCGCAGAAAAAGGCCCAGGCAACACCTTAGTGGTGGACGTGAGCTTCCCGGAAATCGAGAAGTTTGATTGCCTACCCGACCCAGAGATCAAGGGCGCCAGTGCTTTCGTCTCTATCATGGAGGGTTGCAGCAAGTACTGCTCGTTCTGCGTCGTGCCCTACACCCGCGGCGAGGAAGTCTCGCGCCCACTAGATGACGTTATAGCCGAAGTGGCACACGCTGCAGACCACGGGGTCAAAGAGGTTAACCTCTTGGGGCAGAATGTGAATGCCTACCGCGGTCTCAACCACTTAGGCGAGGTAGTGGATTTCGCCGAATTGCTCACTTACATTGCACGAATCCCCGCCATTGAGCGAATTCGATACACCACATCGCATCCGGTTGAATTCAGTCAAGCGCTGATCGACGTTTACGCTGAAATCCCACAGTTAGTAGACCACTTACACCTACCTGTGCAAAGCGGCTCAGACCGTATTTTAGCGGCAATGAAACGCGGCCACACCGCGCTTGAGTACAAATCGAAAATCCGCGCTTTGCGCAAAATTCGCCCCAATATCAGTATGTCGTCTGACTTCATCGTGGGTTTCCCAGGCGAAACAGAGGCCGATTTCAACGCCACAATGAAACTGATTGAGGATATCGGCTACGATAGCTCGTTCAGTTTTATATACAGCGCGCGACCTGGCACACCCGCAGCAGACCTGAAAGACGACACGCCAATGGAGGTCAAAAAGCAGCGTCTGCAGATTTTACAAGCCCGCATCACGGGCCAGGCCCGCATCATAAGCGAGAATATGGTCGGCACCGACCAGCGTATTCTGGTGAGCGGCGTCTCCAAGAAAGACCCCGGTCAGTTGCAGGGGCGAACAGAAAACAATCGCGTCGTAAACTTCCGTTGTGACGACCACAGTTTGATTAACGAGTTCGCCTGGGTGCGAGTAAATGAAGCTTTGCCCAATTCACTGCGAGGAACTTTGTTAAAAAGTCATTAATTTTCCGCTAAATCGCACAGCGTGACTTGACTCGTCGCGCTGTCTGATTATCCTTGGTGATCCATACACACTGGCTTTTTGCCCACACACGCATTGACAACACAGCTACCTGAACTCAGCGGCTTTACGCCGCAAACGCTTACCACGACGCTAGAACCCAACGATGCCACGCACCTGGCCACGCTGTGCGGGCAGTTCGATGCGCATTTAAAGCAGGTGGAAAACCGGCTCAATGTGGCGATCGCCTCTCGTGGCAACCGATTCACGATCTCTGGCAACAGCGACCAAGCCGAAGCGGCGCGCGACTTGCTAGAGGCACTCTACGCCCAAATATGTGCTGGCGAGGGTCTATCTGCCGAGAGACTGCATATACACATGCAGGATGCGGGCCTTGAAGTCCTGCAAGAGAATCGACTGAATCCGGCCGAGACAGCAGAAAACGTCGTCGTCATAAAAACCAAGCGGGCGCCAGTCAAACCACGCGGAAAAAACCAACAAGGTTACGTTAGAGCGATTCAGGACTTTGACATTAATTTTGGCATTGGTCCTGCGGGCACGGGCAAAACTTACCTAGCGGTTGCCTGCGCGGTAGAAGCGCTCCTGCAAGAGCGTGTTCGTCGCATTCTCTTAGTGCGCCCTGCGGTAGAAGCCGGTGAGAAGCTCGGCTTCTTACCTGGCGATCTTGCTCAAAAAATTGACCCCTACTTGCGCCCTCTTTATGACGCACTGTACGAAATGCTCGGGTTTGAACAAGTTACGAAGTACATCGAGCGCAACATTATTGAAGTCGCGCCGCTGGCTTTCATGCGAGGCCGCACGCTCAACAATGCCTTTATCATTCTCGATGAAGCTCAAAACACCACGCGCGAGCAAATGAAAATGTTCTTAACGCGGATTGGCTTTGGCTCAACCGCGGTGATAACCGGTGACGCGACCCAAATAGATCTACCCCGTGGCGCGCACTCCGGCTTGACACACGCCAGCCACATATTGGACGGCGTTGACGGCATCAGCTTTACCTACTTCGCTAATAAAGATGTTGTTCGACATCCGCTCGTGCAACGCGTAGTAGAAGCCTATGACGAGCATGAAGCGAACACATCCAAATTTGAGAGTAACAGCAGATGACGATTAGCATCTGTGTCGATCGCGCGACCGAGCACCCCAACCCGGACGACGAGAGTTTTAGGCGCTGGGTCAGCGCAGCCTTGAACGCCTGTGGGCGAAGTGAAGGGCACGTTGACCTGAAACTGGTAGACAAAACCGAAATACAGACTCTCAACCGCGAGTTCCGTGGCAAAGACAAACCAACAAATGTCCTCTCCTTTCCCACTGATTTTCCTAAAGGAGTGCCCTGCGATTTACTCGGGGATATTGCTCTGTGCGCACCGATAGTGGCCGAAGAAGCACTCCAACAGAACAAAGCACTGCTCGACCACTGGGCGCACCTAACGATTCACGGCACTTTGCATCTTCTAGGGCACGACCACATCGAGGACGACGAGGCCGAAAAAATGGAAAACCTTGAAGTGTCTATTTTAAACGAATTCAACATCAGCGATCCGTATCAAGATCTAACCAAGGAGTTTGAAACCGCATGACGGATGACAAAGCCGGTGGCGACAGTAACGACAAGTCGTGGCTTGAAAAAATTGGACTCTTGTTTTCGAGCGAACCGCGAACAAAAGAAGATCTGCAAGACGTTCTAAAAGTCGCAGCTGAAAACGAATTAATCGACCGCGATGCTTACACGATCATTGAGGGCGCCATGCAGGTAGCCGACCTCCATGCGCGTGACATTATGATACCCCGCGCTCAAATGGAGGTAGTCAAAGAGGACGCTACTCTGGCGGAACTCCTGCCTCAGATTATTGAATCCGCACACTCACGCTACCCTGTTGTGGGCGACAATAACGATCAGGTCTTGGGTATTTTATTGGCCAAAGATCTCCTACCGAGATTGCTGGCAGAGGAGCAAGACTCCTTTAGCGTGACTGAACTTATGCGCCCGAGCTTTGTTGTTCCCGAGAGTAAGCGACTGAACGTGCTACTGAAAGAGTTTCGACAAAACCGTAACCACATGGCCATTGTGATAGACGAATACGGTGGTGTCGCGGGCCTCGTGACTATCGAAGACGTGTTAGAAGAAATTGTGGGTGAAATCGAGGACGAAACCGATACAGACGAAGAAGACGATTTCATCCGTCGCATCACGGATACGGAGTTCTTCATTCAAGCTTTGACCCCCATCGAAGACTTCAACGACTATTTTGGCACGGAGTTAAGTGATGAAGAGTTCGATACCATAGGCGGACTGGTCATCCAAGCCTTCGGGCATATGCCGGCCCGAAATGAGACGACCTCTTTCGAGGGGTTCCGATTTAAAGTCATCCACGCGGACCAGCGTAAAATCCAAAGTCTCCGCGTCTCTAAACTGTAAAGCACGATGACGCACACTGCGCTGTGGATTCGCTGCCTGCTAGCCGCGTTAAGTGGGGCAACCGTAACGCTCTCACTGGCGCCTTGGACTTGGTGGCCTCTCGGGGCGATGTCCGCAGCCACACTCCTCTGGCTATGGCACAGCGCGCTCCCACAGCACATTTTACGTATCGCATGGTGCTATGGCTTTGGTTTTTTCGGAGCCGGCATTTCATGGGTTTACGTGAGCATTAATGAATTCGGTAACGCCAGCGCACCTTTCGCCGCTTTTTTAACCGCTCTATTTTGCGCCCTGCTCGCCCTGCTCTTTGTGATTATGGGCTGGGTATATCGCTTCACGCTCTCGGGAAAGCAGCTTGATGCGACGCACATACTCGGCTTTACGGGGTTGTGGGTGCTGAACGAGTGGATTCGAACCTGGTTCCTAACTGGCTTCCCGTGGGTATTTCTGGGCTATGGCTACATCGATACCCCGCTCGCGGGTTTTGCACCCATCGGCGGTGTATTTCTTCTGAGCTTTATGGCCTGCGCCATTACCTGCACCTTCGCGACTGGACTCATCCGGAACTCCAAACCTCTGATAGGTGTTTCTTTGGGCCTTGCCCTGACGAGCGCTATCGCAGGTCACACATTGAGCTCGGTAGAGTGGACAGCACCAAGGGGCGAGACTCGGACCGTCGCTATTGTGCAACCCAACACACCTCAAGAGCTCAAGTGGAACCCGCGTTACTACCAGCAAATATTGTCAAATTTGGAGCGACTGAATGCCCAGGCCGCTTCCGGGGATATCATCATCTGGCCTGAAGCCGCGGTGCCGCGCTATTTACACAATGCAGAAGCCGACCTAGAGAGCATCAAAAATCGGGCCGGCGAGCTCAACCAGGCCTTAATCACGGGAATTCCCTTTGCCAACCGCGCTTTGAAGCAAAGTCACAATAGCATTACCGTGCTCAGCGGCGGCGAAGGCCTATATCACAAGCAGAGGCTGGTTCCCTTCGGTGAATATGTGCCGCTCGAGTTCGCATTGCGCGGACTCATTGATTTCTTCGACCTACCGATGTCCAGCTTCAGCAAAGGCAAGCCTTTTCAATCCCCACTCTGGGCTCAAGGGCAGATCATCTCGCCCTCAATTTGTTACGAGGTCGTCTATCCTGACTTTGTCGCACGTAACGCTAGGGCAAGCGATTGGCTGCTGACCATCAGCAACGACAGCTGGTTTGGGGATTCAATCGGCCCCATACAGCACCTTCAAATGGCGCAAATGCGCGCACTTGAAACTCAGCGATACTTAGTTAGGGGAACCAGCAACGGGATCTCTGCGATTATCAACGAACGAGGCGCTATTCAGGCCCAGACAGAACAATTCGTTGCAACAGTCCTTCGAGGCGAGGTCGAATCGAGAACGGGATCCACTCCCTTCATGCAGGCCGGCAGCACGCCGATTATCGTGCTGTCTCTCATCGCCTTGCTCTACGCGCGTCGAAGAAACCCCACGTCGGCTAATTAAGGGGCAAAAACACCACAAGCAGTACCGCCAACAGTGTCTAACTGCTACTATTGCAGCCTTTAATTTTAGATCTAGTGGGCCGTTTGGGCTCGCTACTGTCACAAGAGAGACCACGTGCAATACCAAGCCGCCAGCATCGAACAAGCCGCCCAGGCTTTTTGGGAAGACCAAGCCAGCTTCATCGCCAAACCCGATCCGAATCGAGAAAAATTTTATTGCCTAGCGATGTTCCCCTACCCCAGCGGTAAGCTTCATATGGGTCATGTGCGCAACTACACCATCGCCGATGTGATCGCCCGCTTCCAGCGTATGCAGGGTAAAAATGTCCTACAGCCTATGGGATGGGACGCGTTTGGTTTGCCCGCGGAAAACGCAGCAATTAAAAACAAAGTTCCACCAGCAGCCTGGACAGACGACAACATCGCCTACATGCGCGACCAGCTCAAACGGCTCGGCTTCGGCTATGATTGGAGTCGAGAAGTCACTACCTGCAAACCCGACTACTATCGTTGGGAGCAGTGGTTCTTTACTCGATTATTTGACAAAGGCCTGGCTTACAAGAAGCAAGCTGAGGTGAACTGGTGCGAAACAGATCAAACGGTACTCGCCAATGAACAGGTTGTCGATGGCTGCTGCTGGCGCTGTGACAATCCCGTCGAGCGCCGCAATATCGATCAATGGTTCATCAAAATCACCGCCTATGCAGAGCAACTGCTGAACGACATAGACCAGCTCGAGGGTTGGCCTGAGCAAGTCCGGACTATGCAGCGCAATTGGATCGGACGTTCTGAGGGTGTAGAGCTCCAATTCGAAGTCGAAGGCCACGGGCCGCTGCCGGTTTACACGACTCGCCCTGATACCCTGATGGGTGTAACTTACGTCGCAGTCGCGGGACAGCATCCCCTGGCTCAAAAGGCAGCAGAAACGAATCCCGAGCTGAAGGCCTTCCTTGGCAGCATCGCCAATACCAAAATGGCCGAGGCCGATCTCGCGACGGCTGAAAAGCTGGGTATGGCAACGGGCTTTGTTGCAATACACCCAGTGACCGGCAAGCAAGTACCCGTCTGGGTGGCCAACTTTGTACTGATGAGTTACGGCTCGGGCGCGGTTATGGCCGTACCTGGCCACGATCAGCGCGACTGGGAATTCGCCACAAAATACGGCTTGCCTATCGAACAAGTTATTGAACCCAGCAACGACGACACCTGCGACCTACAAAAAGAGGCGTATACCGCAAAAGGGCGATTGGTGAACTCGGATGAATACACGGGGCTAAGCTCGGCAGACGCTTTTGACGCGATCGCGGCGAAACTGGAAACACTCGGCAAAGGTCACAAGACGGTCCAATACCGACTGCGTGATTGGGGTGTATCTCGGCAACGCTATTGGGGCGCCCCGATTCCGATCATCAACTGCCCCTGTTGTGGCGCTGTTGCGGTACCTGAACACGATTTACCCGTGGTACTCCCAACCGACGTGGAATTCGACGGCGTAGGCTCACCCATCAAGAAAATGCCTGAGTTTTATGAAACGCAATGCCCCAAATGTGGTGGCCGAGCGGAGCGTGAAACGGACACATTTGACACTTTCATGGAATCTTCTTGGTACTACGCGCGCTATGCCAGCGCACACAATCAAGAGGCCATGCTCGACGAGGACGCCAACTATTGGCTACCCGTTGATCAGTACGTAGGTGGCATTGAACACGCGATTTTACACCTGCTGTACGCTCGCTTTTTCCATAAACTCATGCGCGATGAAGGGCTGGTCAATACAGACGAACCCTTCGCCCGACTATTGACCCAAGGCATGGTACTTAAAGACGGCGCCAAGATGAGTAAGTCGAAGGGTAATACCGTTGATCCGCAGGGACTGATAGACAGCTATGGCGCAGACACCGTTCGCTTATTTTCTATGTTTGCTGCCCCGCCCGAGCAATCGCTGGAATGGTCCGATGCGGGCGTAGACGGCGCTCATCGCTTCTTGAAGCGCTTATGGCGCATGGCCAGTGACTCCATTGATGGCTCCGCAGAGACACCAGAGAAGCCACTCGCCGCGAAAGACGTTCGTCGCAAGTTGCACGAGACCATTGCGAAGGTAACGGACGATTACGGTCGCAGACAAACCTTCAATACCGCAATTGCCGCCGTTATGGAGCTCTGCAACGAACTCGTTCGACTCGACCAAAGCGAAGCCGAAAGCAAAGCGGTAATGACCGAAGGCTTGAATGTCACCGTACGCTTGCTCGCACCGATCGTGCCCCATATCTGCCATGCGCTATGGCAAGCGTTGGGCAATACAACCGACGTCGCCAACGAGGCCTGGCCTGAAGTCGACGAAAGCGCGCTTGTTCGGGACGAGATCGAGCTCGTCGTTCAAGTAAACGGCAAAGTACGAGCGAAAATGTCGGTAAGCGTTGACGCAAGCAAAGAAAGCATTGAACAATTAGCGCTCGCACAAGACAACGTGCAGCGCTTTATCGCTGACGCAACGGTACGTAAAATCATTGTCGTACCGGGTAGGCTCGTAAACATAGTGGCTAATTAATGATCAATCTGCTTCGCCTCACATGCATTGTCGCGCTCACTACACTGGTTGGCTGTGGCTTTCAATTACGTGGCCAGCCAACGGCACAGGGCGAGGCGGAACTCGAGGCCCAACCCATTAAAGTGGTTGGCGTGAGCCCCTACAGTGAATTTTCTCGTCAACTCAACCAAGCGTTGGCTAACTTCGGTCTAGATAACAGCGCTGAGGCAGATACGACCTTAATCGTAAAACCCATAGAGTTCAGCCAAAACACGCTCACAATGGGCGAATCACTTCGTATCGCCGATTACGACATACGCGCGACAGTAAAGTACCAACTCATCTTCAAAAATGATCCGAACAGCCCAGTGGATGAGCTCGCAGCAAGTGACGAGTTCGACCGATTAATCGAAGCATCGCAGCGAATCGAATACGATCCTGAGTCACCCTTGGCGAGCCGTGCCGAACGAGATACGGTCGAGCGTGAACTCGAACAGACCTTGGCAATGCGTCTGGCTCAACGTATCAGCCTGCGGGTTCAAGCTTTGCAGAACTGATGCAAATCTACCCCAATAAACTCGATCAGCATCTCCAAAAATCACTACTGCCCGTTTATCTTGTCTCTGGCGATGAACCGCTCCAACTGCAGGAATGTTGCGATGCCATCCGGCGAACTGCGCGCGCGAGAGGCTGTGAAGAAAGGATTGTTCATCATGCTGACGCCAGCGGATTTAAATGGGACGACTTCAGTGCCGACAGTAATACGCTGTCCTTATTCGCTTCGCAACGACTGATTGAGGTTCGACTCGGAAAACAGAAAGCCGGCAAAGAAGGTAGCGCTGCACTGGCTGAGTACTGTGCGCGATGCGAACCCGGTGGCGACATTCTTCTTCTGATTTGCGACAAACTCGATAAAAGCACCCTAAACAGCAAGTGGGTTAAGCAAATTGATCAAGTCGGGGGCCTTATTCGCATTTGGCCCATTGAAACTCAGCAGCTGCCAAATTGGATCGACCAACGCCTTAATCAAGCAGGTCTGAAGGCAGAAGCCGAGGCCATACGACTTTTAGTCGAACGTATCGAGGGCAATCTGCTGGCCGCAGCGCAGGACATCGAAAAGCTTAAGCTCTATGCTGGCGAGCAACATTTGATAACCGCCGAGCTAGTGCGAGAAGCCGTAGCCGACAGTGCGCGGTTTAACGCATTTGACCTGGCAGATGCACTCCTCGCCGGGCAGGCACAACAGGCGATTCGCATGCTACGTGGTGTTAGAGACGAAGGTACCGATGCCTCCTCTATTCACTGGATCTTACGCCGAGAAATCCGCCTCCTAACTGACTTACATGACAGTATGCACAAGGGTCTCAATCCAAATCAGGCCATGTCGCAACACGGCGTCTGGAAAAATCGACAAACCCTGATTGGCCAAGCACTCGGGCGTATTCCACTTAAACGTTTGCAGCGTGCAACGGCACAACTAGCGGAAGCCGATCAAGCCATTAAGGGCGTGAACGATGAAAATCCTTGGCGTATCTTCGAACAAATTGCCGTTAACTTTAAATCCAAAACATCAACCTGAGTGAAATCCATGAGCATCTCTTTTTATAACGCGACCATCAAACCTCTCAAAAAGGCGGTAAAAAATTTACGCCGTATCCTCAGCGTGGGCAGTAAGCACGCTCAAGAAAACGGTATTAGTGAAAATGATCTGCTAGAGAAAAAACTGTTTGAAGATATGTTCGATTTACGCACGCAAATTTTTGCAGTCCAAATGCTGGGCGGACACCAAGGTGCACTGCGTATAGCGGGCATTACCCCTACCCCCGCGAATATGGCCTTTAGCGATTTCGCCGGAGCAGATGCCCTGCTCGAAACGCTCTTGAATGATCTAGACAAAATTGACCCTGATCACTATCAAACGCTCATCAACGCTCCGGTGCAGTGCGATCTACCCATCGGCTCTGCGCACTTTGAAACGGCACTCGAGCACATGCAACAGTGGGTGATTCCACACACCTACTTCCATGTCACGACAGCCTACAACATCCTGCGCCACAACGGTGTTCCGCTCGGTAAGGCGGATTATCTGGGCGCGGTCAATATGCGCTTGGAATAGCCGCATAGCATGTAGTCAAAAGCGACACACCAGTCCTTGCGTAGTCATTATTTTTAAATCAAGGCCTTGATCTCAGCCGCGAAGATAAGTACTGTATATAAATACAGTACTTATAGGTTCGGCAATTGCCCCCTGCGCAAAAGAGATGAGGTCGATATGAATGCACTATTAGAACAAGCGATTCAACGCGAAGACACCTGGCTCGGCGGATTTAACTATACCGAGCTGAACGTCAGCACCTACCGACGCTGCCAAAGCACCGGCTATCAAAACTTAGACGCTGTTTTAACTGGCGGCGGTTGGCCCTTAGGGAATACGGTTGAAATGCTGAGTGACGGCTATGGCTTAGGCTCAATGGGGGTATTTTTACCGCTTATGCAGAAGCTTGCCGACCGCAAACAGTGGTATGCCTTTATTAACGCGCCCTGCACGCCGTATGCACCTTTACTGGAAGCCAGAGGGATACCCAATGAGCATGTCTTACTCGTGCACCCACAAACAAAAGAAGAAATTCTGTGGAGTATCGAGCAAGCAATCAAACACAACACCTGCTGTACCGTATTTGCTTGGCTCGGCAATCATCGTTATAGCTACGCTGAACTGCGAAAGCTACAGCTTGCGGCAACAGAACACGACAATTTAGTTGTATTATTCCGCCCGCTCCAAGCCGAAAACGAACACGCCCCTGCGTGCCTCCGCCTAAAAGTGACCGGTTATCGCGAACTTGAAATCGTAAAACAGCGCGGCGGAAAACAGCAAATTCGGGTAAACTTACCCGCAGTGGACGATCTACCCGATCAGCCTCAATTGTGGGAACTACCCCTTAACACACGGCAGCCCCAGTTAATTACACTGGCCTACCCTTAAGAGACATGATGAGCGATCAGTGGCTAACAGAATACGGAGTAACTCTCGGCGTTGGCGCACTGATCTTATTCATGATCTTTATCGTTTGGGATTTAGCGAAACGCAGCGGCGCGGGTAAATTCGGCACTATGATTCTATACATTGCGCTGGCCATGGGCATTTTTGGCTTCGTCATTAAAATCATCATAGCCTATTTACTCGAGAACGCGGCGGCCTAACCCTAACCCTACTCGAGGTTCAAATGAACCTGTGGCTATGCTTTCGTTTCTCCCAGTGGCCGCTTGATAGCCAAACACAGTTGCCGGAACCGGCGGTGGTGGTCGAAAAACAGCGCATCATCGCCTTCAATGCTGCCGCTAAAAAGCTGGGGATTACGTTTCAACAAACCCAGGCCCATGCTCTACAGTTAGCCGCCGAAACTAAGCTAATCACACTGGAACGCAAGGTAGAGCAAGAACAGAGGTGTTTAGAGCAATTACACGCCTGGGCCTACCGCTACACCTCTACCGTATACAGTGATTTTGGAACAAACCTCTTACTGCGAATCGATCAAAGTCTGCGTTTATTTCGCGGCTTAGATGCCTTACTCAAACACATTCAAATCGACTTTGCACACCACCCTTACACACATAAGTTAGGCTTAGCCCATTCACCCATAGGAGCGTGGCTTGCCACTTACCTACGCCAAGAATATGCCTTAAGCGACGCCACTGACACAGAAAAATTGGGAGGTCTGAATATCGCTTTACTGCAGAGTCGTCACCCCAAAGATACTCAAGCTCTCCAACGAGTGGGAATTCATACTTTAAGCGCACTATTTGATCTGCCGCTAGAAGCGCTCCGCAAGCGTAGTTCCAAACATTTTATGGAAGATATGGAACGGCTAAAAGGATTACGACAAACCATCATCCCCGACTACCACCTGCCGCCCAGATTTCATGACCGCTATCGATTTGGATACGAAGTCAGCGATAACGAAGAACTTTGGCCAGCCATCAACTATCTACTGGACGGACTCAGCGCATTTCTACAAAAAACGCAGCATCGCACGAGCGTACTCACTTGGCATTTGCAGGGTATACACCGCTACCGCGAAAGCTTTACCTTGCGTAGTAGCCAGCCACATATTCAAGCAGGCGCTTGGCTCGCTCTAATGGCTGTACGCCTTGAAACACTCACTCTAAAAGAAACCATAGAAACACTCAGTTTAGAGTGCAATGAGCTTGAACCACTGCAGAACGACACAGTCGATTTGCTCGGTAATCATCAAAGCAAACCGAAGTACGCCTTAACCGACCACCTGCGCACACGATTGGGCCACCAAGCGGTGCAGTACATCCGCGTACGCGATGAACATATTCCCGAATACGCTCACCAGAACAGCACAGAAACTCCTTCTAAGAGCCATAAGGCTCAGGCTCCTTCTAGGACTGTGCCCTCTCGACCGGTTTGGCTGCTCTCTCCCCCCGTAACAACACAGTCACGCAAAGCCAAAGAATGGATACATGGCGAACTGACGCTAATGCTTGGACCTGAGCGGATCGAAGACTACTGGTGGGAGCACAGTCAGTGCCGTGATTACTACATCGCTCTGGATGAACAGCGCTATCGTTTTTGGGTGTTCCGAGATCGCCATACTCAGGAGTGGTTTTTGCATGGTATTTTTGATTAGTGTGATGATTGTGGTTGGTGGTGTATTTTAGCCTCTCCCCCGCGCCGGTATTTTTCGACTCCGGATCACTCGATCCTCCGGATTTCCTTCACTTGCTCGCAAGCTAAGTGGCTCGCTTGCGAGCCACTGGATCTCACTCGACGCGTTCAGCGAGCGATTTTTATCGTCGCTGAAAAACACCGGCGCCCGGTCGCTGAATTCAGCGTGAGATTTGTGTATCGCCGCAAAAGAACAAGCGCAAAATCTAGACAGGAAATATGAAATATCAAGTCGCGTGTAATTTAAAAGAAACTAAGCCAATCCTTTGGGAACCCACACATAACCGTTCTGGAAATCACCAAAACAATACCCCTCAACACCAGTAGCGTATAGAGCTGCAATATAGAGGCACATCAACGCATCAAGCGCATCTTCGTTATCTTT
>Ga0181605_10002681_pt1 | contig 15341 bp, 26 predicted proteins | sample 041ome_11_FD_148676 | JGI IMG/M metagenome (GOLD analysis project Ga0181605, IMG submission 148676) | Coastal salt marsh microbial communities from the Groves Creek Marsh, Skidaway Island, Georgia - 041411US metaG (spades assembly) | ecosystem: Environmental > Aquatic > Marine > Intertidal zone...
TGAGCTTATTGCTCGTATTTTTGCAGAAACAGGTGTTAAAGATTTATTTAGAAACATATACGCACTCGTACAAAGATACGAAGATAGACAAAAAATGTTCTATCTCAATGGTAAGTTTGTGCCGATTGACGTATCAAGGTGGAAAGAAAAACTAAATTGTACTGTTAATGTAGGTATTGGTAGTGGTTCACAACAATCCAAAACACAAACAATGTCTTCTATTATGACTTTACTAGGTACAGTAGTACAAAATGGTGGTATGGGTAGTCTTGTTACACCTAAGAATTTATATAATGCTATTAGCGAGTTTATTGCACAATCAGGATATAAAAATACAGATCAATTTATATCTAATCCTGAAATGATGCCACCACAAGCACCACCAGAACCATCGTTAGATGAAAAAGTTGCTGCACAAAAAGCACAAGTAGAATTACAAAAATTACAATTACAAGCTCAAGAACTAGAAATAGATACGCAACTAAAAGCACAAGAACTCAAACTTAAACAAGAAGAAGCTGCGATTGATCTAGCAATTAAGCAACAAGAACTACAGCTAAAAAAATCTCAATTAGAACTTAATGAACAGGAACTAGCCCTAGAAGCAGTACAAAATAGACCTGTTGGTATAGGACCTACATAATGGCTTACCCTAAGTTTAAACCTGATTACAAAGGAAAGAGCAGAGTTAAACTTATATCAAAAAAGATTAAGATTCTAAAAAAAGAAGGAAAGCCACAGAAACAGGCAGTTGCTATGGCACTCAATATGTACCCAAAACGCAAGAGGTTGCCACTAGCATGAACGATAAGGATATCAAAACAGAAATAGAATTACTCAAACAGGATGTAACCCTTATTAAGACGAATCATTTAGCACATATGGCTAAAGATATTGATAATATGATGCTAGAAGTAAGATCAGTAAACGAAAAGGTTTCTAAAATAGAATCAGATTTATCAAAATTTAGACACATAGCTTATGGAGCTATTGTTGTTTTTGTTTTGATGAGTGATAAATTTAACGATATATTGAGGTTATTATAATGCCAAAAGGACCAGGAACATATGGAAAGAAACGTGGTAGACCACCAATGAAAAAAAAGAAGAAGTGTTATGGCAAGTAAAGGACTATATCACAATATAAATAAACGCAAGAAAGCAGGTACAAGTAGACCTAAGTCTAAATCTACTATAAGTGCTAAAGCATATGCGAATATGAAAGCAGGATTTCCAAAATCAAAAAGCAAAAAAAAGAAGAAGGCATAGCACGTAGTAAATATTACTCTGACAGATATGACCATTACATATCTTTAGGACATCCTAATGGGGCATCTGCTAAGTTAGCTCATGTTGATTTAGCAAAAGAATTTAAACAAAAGAATCCAACAATAGACAAACTTAAACAAATATGACAAGTGATGAATTACAAACATTATGTTTGAAACACCGACTTTCTGTCGAAGACGTATTCAGGAATACAGGGCATAAACCTAATGATATTCGTGGATGGTTATCAGGCAAAAAGAAGATTCCTTGGTATATTACCGAAGAATCTTTAACAAAAAAAAGCTAATACAGCGATCAACTACACCTGCGTAAGCAGATAGAATCCAGGAGAAAACAAATGGAAGACAAAAAAGAAGCTCAGATTAAAGCTGGGCAAGATGCAAAGTTATTACTTGAGAATCCTCAAATGATAGCAGCATTTAATACTGTACTTAATGGTGGATACCAACAATGGATATCTACAGATATTAAGGACACAGAAGGTAGAGAAGCACTTTATCACAAACAAAGAGCCATCTTAGAAGTTAAAAATACTCTAGTACAAACATTAGAAAATGGTCAAATACTAGAAGAAGAACGCAAAGGAGGTAAGTGATGAGTGACGATAATATACCTATGAAGGAAAGTAAACATGGTGGAATTCCTGTGACTGATGTTGAATCAGCACAGAAAGCACTTCTTGACTCGATGAGGGCTTCGAAAGAACAACCTGAAACAGTTGAAGAAGAAACAGAAACTCAGGATATAGTTTCTGAACAGGCAATGGATGTTGCCGAATCAGTTGAAAACGAAGTAGTTGATACACAAGAATTAACTACAGAGGACTTAGTCGATGATAATCAACAAGAGCAAGTCAGCGAACCTAAAGTATATACTGTCAAAATAGATGGTAAAGACACACAGGTCACCGAAGACGAGTTATTGTCAGGTTATAGTAGACAAGCTGATTACACTAGAAAAAGTCAAGTATTGGCAGAGCAACGCAAAAAGATGGAAGAAGAACTCGCAGCGACTCAACAAGAAAGACAGCAGTACCAATCGCAACTTGAACAATTTAATACACAAGCCGATTCTAAATTAGAAGAGTTCAAATCGGTAGACTGGACTAAACTCAAGGAAGAAGATCCTATGGAATATGCTCTGAAAAGAGACCAATATAGGGAACTTCAGGAAAACAAAAGGTTAGTTGCTGAAGAACAGCAACAACTTGCACAGAAACAACAAGCAGAAATGCAAAGTAAGTGGAATGAGGAACTTCAAAGACAGCAAGAAGTTATGGCTCAAAGATTACCTGAATGGAATGACCCAGACAAAGGACCTAAACTTAAACAAGATATTAAGTCTTTTGCTCTTACAAAAGGGTTTACTGAGCAGGAAGTTGATAGTCTAATTGATGCTAGATCAGTAGATGTACTTCACAAAGCTATGATGTATGAAAATCTTTTAGCAGCTAAGATTGCTAACAAAAAAGCTAAAGTTGTTCCTAAGATGCAAAAACCAGGTACACCAAGTACCAAGTCTGAAGTTAATAGCGAGAAAGTAAAGCAAACTCGAGCAAGACTAAAAAGAACAGGAAAGGTTGATGATGCAGCAGCAGTAATCAAATCTTTAATGTCATAGTCTTAATACTAACTTTTAACACAAAGGTGTAATAATGGCACAAGCAACAAATACATTTGAAACGTATGATGCTGTGGGTAACAGAGAAGATTTACAAAATGTAATCTATAACATCTCTCCAACAGATACACCATTTATGTCTTCAATTGGTTCAGGTAATGCTGAATCTACAAAGCATGAATGGCAAACTGACTCACTAGCTTCAGCAGCTTCAAATGCTCAAATAGAAGGAGATGATTCTCCAAGTGCTGCGTTATCTGCAACTTCTCGTGTTTTCAACTATACACAGATTTCTTACAAACCTGTTATGGTCTCTGGAACACAAGAAGCAGTAAATCACGCAGGTAGAGATTCTGAACTAGCTTATCAAATCGCAAAAGCTGGTAAAGAACTCAAAAGAGACATGGAACTAGACCTTACAGGTAAAAACGCAGCTACAGCAGGTTCTGGAAACGGAGCTTCTGCTCGTAAATCTGCAGGTTTTGAGTCTTGGACAACAACAAACAACAGCTATGGTGCAGGTGGAGGAAACTCTAGTGGTACTGTCACAGATGGTACACAAAGGGTTCTTACAGAAGCTATCTTGAAAGGTGAGTTAAAATCTTGCTTTGATAATGGTGGCGATCCTGACCTACTATTAGTTGGTTCATTCAACAAACAAAAAGTATCTGGTTTTACAGGTAACTCAACTCGTATGGACATGGCAGAAGATAGAAGTTTAGTAGCTACTATTGATGTTTATGTTTCTGACTTCGGTGAAGTAAGAGTTGTAGCTGACAGATTCCTACGTTCTTCAGGTAGAAGTGCGTTGGTTGTTGATACAGAAATGTTTGCGACTGGTTTCTTAAGACCTTTCCAAACACAAGAACTAGCAAAAACTGGTGATGCTGAAAAACGTTTACTACTCGCTGAGTGGACACTCGTTGCTAAAAATGAAGCATCTTCAGCTACTATTGCTGACTTGACAACTTCATAAAAAATATTTTTCATGTAACTTTCTCATCATGAAAGGGGCAGGTTTTTCTCATATTGTTTTCCTGCCCCACCCAAGATACTGATTAATAATGACCTTGAAGAACGTATCGCTTCGGAACGAGGGTTATTGACTAGGAGACTTTAATGAGAACATTAAATGATTATTTTGTAACAGCAGAGATAGAAGACGTATCTACTGCATCTAGTACATTCGTTGCTATCCCAGATGGTGGACGAGTAGTTAAAATTATATCTGCACTACAAGGTGCTATTAGTGGTGGTGATGCTGCAGTTTCTTTTGAAATTGGTGGTACAGCTATTACTGGTGGTGGTATTACAGTTGCTAACTCAGGTTCAGCAGCAGGTGATGTAGACACAGCAGAACCTACAGCAGCTAACAGAGTTGAAGAAGATGGAACTATCGAGATGATTACAGATGGTGGTTCTACAGGTACAGCTAAATTATTAGTAACATTTGTAATTAGGAGATAAGCATGTCAAGAATGAGAGTAACAAATACTATCGTAAGAGGTGTTACTGCTACATCTCAACAGTCTACAGCTACTGATGCAAATACTGAGTATGTCAGAATCGTATCTGATACAGATGGAGTTCATATAGCTTTTGGTGCATCACCAACAGCAACAACAAGTACAACTATACTTGGTGCTTATGACCCTGAAGTATTTAAGATAGATGGTGGCATGAAAGTCGCTGCAATACTTGCAAGTGGAACAGGTAATATTTACATAGATGAGTTAAGTGAATGAAACGTAAGATAGGACAAAATCAGATATTTCATTATCATAATCCTACTGGCGAATTTGCTATCGAACACATCGAAGATATACAACCCCTTTTAGATTCTAATAAGAAATTACAGAACGAAGATCATCACAAAGCAGATGAGTTTAGACTCTCTGCTCGTATTCCTATGACTGTAGTTTATGAATGGAAAAGACTATTTGGGGTTGATTTATTTAATAAAGACCACAAAGAAGCAGTAAAAAAACTTATTAACAGTCCTGATTACAGGTATCTAAAGACAACCAATAGGCGAATATAATGGCAATAACTAATTACTCAGAACTTAAATCAGCAATAGCTGACTGGTTAGATAGAACAGATTTAACTGACCAAATACCTGACTTTATTGTTTTAGCAGAAGCTAGACATAAAAGGGATTTTAAAATCAGAAGAATGGAAACAAGGGTTACAGCAGATACTATAGCTGATACTGAGTATTACACATTACCAGACCAATATGTTGCTATGCGTAACATACAGTTAAATACTGATCCTAAAACACCTTTAGAGTATTTAACACCTGAACAAATGGATAGAATTTATGCAGGAAGTAACAAAGGAAAACCTAAAGCATATAGTATTATTGGCAATGATATACAGCTAAGACCAACACCAGATAGTGCTTATGAAATAGAAATATTATATTTTAAACACTTTACTGCATTATCAGATTCAGCACCTACTAATGAGATGCTAACTAACCATCCTGATGCTTATCTTTATGGAGCATTAGTTGAAGCAGAACCTTATCTGCAAAACGATAAAAGATTACAAACATGGTCTACTCTATATGACAGAGCAAAAGCTGATATAATTAGTTCTAATGAAAGAGATAGACACTCAGGTGTAGCACCGACTACACGTATTGATTTTGGATTATATTAATGACAGTTTGGGCAGAGCAATCTACAACTAGTACCAATTGGGATATAGCAGGTACATTTTTATTTAAAACAGAAGATGATTTGTTTTTTCTAGCAACAGAAGACAACGATATTTTACAGCAAGAAAACATACCAGTATTAACAGTTGATGATTGGACAGTACAATCGACAACAGCAACCACATGGACATAAATGGCAAATAAGAAATTTTCAGAATTAACAGAAACCACCTCCCCTAATAGTGAGTCTATATTTGCTACAGCTTATGATGGGGATAACTTCAAAGTTACATTAACAAACATTGCAGCTAATATGCCATCTATCACTACAAGTGGCACAGTTACAGCTACAACATTTGTAGGTAACGTAACAGGTAATATTACAGGATCAGTTACAGGTAATGCAGATACAGCTACAGCTTTAGCTACAGGTCGTACAATAGGTATGACAGGTGATGTTACTTGGACTTCAGCATCTTTTGATGGCACAGGAAACGTAACAGGTACAGCTTCTATAGGAAGTGGTGTTATTGTTGATGCCGATGTTAATGCAAGTGCTGCAATAGATGCAAGTAAAATACATGATGGCACAGTTTCTAATACAGAATTTGGATATTTAAATGGTGTTAGTTCTGCAATACAAACGCAGATGGACACAAAGATTACAGCTAGTTCTACAGATACTCTAACCAACAAGACTATCAATACAGCTAGTAACACGATTACAATAGTAGAAGCAGATATATCTGATCTTGGTTCATACATTACAGCATCTTCTACAGACACATTAACAAACAAGACATTTGATGCTAATGGAACAGGCAATAGTCTTTCTAATGTTGAGGTAGCAGATTTAGCATCAGGTGTTCTTGATACTGATTTATCAACTGTTTCTGCATCTGACGATACACTAGCATCAGCAAAAGCAATTAAGACTTATGTAGATGCACAAGTTACAGCACAAGATTTAGACTTCCAGGCAGATACAGGTGGTGCATTATCTATTGACCTAGATAGTGAAACACTAACCTTTACTGGTGGCACAGGTATAGATACAAGTGGTAGTGGTAATGCTGTTACATTTGCGATTGATTCAACTGTTGCAACTTTATCAGGCACACAAACACTAACCAATAAAACAATCAATAGTGCGTCAAATACTATAACGATTACAGAATCAAACATATCTGATCTAGGAGCTTACATTACTGCAAGTTCAACTGATACTCTAACTAATAAATCAGGAAGTAACAGTCAATGGACTAACGATGCAGGATATATTACAGCTTCATCTACAGACACACTTACTAATAAATCAGGTAACATTAGTATGTTTACCAACGATTCATCATACTTAACTGGCAACCAAACCATAACATTAAGTGGTGATGCTAGTGGTAGTGGCACAACAGCTATCACAGTTACAGTTGCAGATGATTCTCACAACCATATCATATCTAATGTCGATGGATTACAAACAGCATTAGATGGCAAGGTAGCAGAAACAGCTTCTACAGGTAGTGCTGAGATCCCTGCAGGTACAACAGGCGAAAGAGATGGCTCACCTAGTGCAGGTTTTTTAAGATTTAATACAACTGATACATCATTTGAGGGCTACGATGGTAGTGCTTGGGGTGCAATCGGTGGTGGTGGAGGAGCATCAGCAGGTGGTGCTATCTATGAAAACTCAGATGATATAACATCTGACTATACAATAACATCAGGTAAGAATGGATTTTCAGTTGGACCAATGACTATAGCAAGTGGTGTAACAGTAACAGTTCCTAGTGGACAAAGGTGGGTAATACTATGACATGTAAGGTTAATGCCGATACAACTAATGGATTAAAATTAACATCAGACACAAGTGGTGTCATAGATTTACAAACTAATGGTACGACAAAAGTTTCAATGGACACTAGTGGTAATTTGCAATTCGATTCAGGTTATGGCTCAGTTGTAACTGCTTATGGTGTAAGGGCATGGGTAAACTTTAATGGAACAGGAACAGTCGCCATCAGAGAAAGTGGTGGAGTTAGTAGTGTTGCAGATAGAGGAACAGGACAATATACAGTAGTGTTATCAACAGTTATGCCTGATAACAATTATTGTGGAGTAACATCTGCTATTCATGATATTTCATCATCAACAAACAGAAATAGAATAGCAAATGCTTTTACAAAAGACACTAACGAAGTATATGTAAACTCTTTTGATACAGGGGGTAATGCTAGTGATGTTGAACAAGTTAATGTGGTTATTGTAAGGTAAAATATGGATAAAAGAATAGTATATATAAACTCAGATGGCTCAATAGTAATATTGATACCTGCTGAAGAATGTGGATTGACTATAGAAGAAATAGCAACTAAAGATGTACCAACAGGACTGACTTATTACATTGTGGATAAATCAGAAATACCAACAGACAGAACTTTTAGGGATGCGTGGATATGGGAATAGAAACAGATATTACAAAAGCAAAAGTAATAGTAAAAGAAAAACTAAGAGCAGACAGAAAACCTTTGCTTGAAGCACAAGATATTCTTTATCAAAGAGCATTAGAAACATCTGCTGATACAACAGCTATAATTGCAGAAAAACAAAGATTAAGAGATATTACAAATGATGTTGATGCTATGACTACAGAAGAACAATTAAAAACTAAAATCACAGCATTGGAGAATAATTAATGGCACTCACTTTACATGGTACAGTATCAGATAACACAGATTTACAAATAGCTAGTAATAATAATACTCCATATTTTGTTGCAAGAATTGGCACAACTCATACTGCAACAGACAATGCATATACTAAAGCACAGTTTGACACAATAGTATCTGAATCTACTAGTTCAGGATTTGACACTACAAATGATAAATATGTAGTGCCATCAGGTAAAGCTGGTATTTACCAAATAGAAGCACAACTAAATGTTCAGTCATCTACAGCTACAACTATGGTAAATTGCTATATCAGACCTTATATAAATGGTGTAGCTGATATCCCTTTAGCTGTTAATGATTTTTCAGGTAATAACATTAAGAAATTTTCTCCTAGTTTTTCAAGAATAATTGACCTTAGTGCAGGTGATGAAGTTGAAATTTATGGATTTTCTAATATAACATCGGGTACATTAGAATTTACTAACCAATCAATTTGGTCAATGTTTAAACTTATTACATAGGAGATACAATGTCATTAGCACGAAAAATAATAGAACTTAGACCAAATCTAACAATAGATGATTTCCAACCTGAAACGGGAACAATCGTATTAAGAGATGATGGTAATGGTGCATATATTGAATTATGGAATCACCCAACTGAAACACAACCAACAGCAGAGGAATTAGCATAATGGCAAGTATAAAACTAACTGGTGACACGAGTGGCGAGATCACAATCTCAGCACCTGCTGTAGCAGGAACTAATACTCTTACCTTACCTGCAAGTACAGGCACACTTATTACCGATTCAGTTAGTGGAGATTTTACTGTTGATACATCTACGTTCCATGTTGATTCTACAAACAACAGAGTAGGTATAGGAACTGCTAGTCCATCTAAAATATTAGAAATAACAAGCACAGATGCAGGAACAACTGGAGTAGAAATAAAATTAAACCACAATAGTGCATCACCTGCTGATAACGATACAATTTCTATTATTACTTCTCAAGGCAACAACGATGCTGCTGAAGCTGTAAATTATTCAGAGATTCACACACAAGTATTAGATGTATCAGATGGTACTGAAGATGCTCGTATGGAGTTTCACCTTATGAGAGCAGGTACACTTACAGAAAATATGAGACTGAATGAAACAGGAGATTGTCATTTTGATGGAGATGTCATTGCATTTTCAACATCTATATCTGATGTTGCATTGAAGTCTAATATTGAAATGATACCTAATGCACTAGATAAAATTGACCAAATAAAAGGATATACATTTACACGACACAATGGACAAAAGTCAGCAGGAATTATTGCACAAGAATTAGAAAAAGTTTTACCCGAAGCTGTTAGAGAAAAAGAACTAGCACTTGTAGATGGCAAAACTTATAAAACTGTAGAGTATGACGCTATACATGGCTTATTAATTAACTGTATTAAGGAACTCAAAGAGGAAATTAAGGAGTTAAAGAATGGCTCTACCAAGTAGCCCCAATCAAATATCACTAGGAGATATAAGAACTGAGTTTGGTTTGGCAGCAGGTCAAATAGCTATGTCATCTTTGTATAGCAAAGGTAACGCACCTGCAAGTGGTGAAATACAAATCGGTGCAGACTTTCATGGTGTATCAGCAGAAGTTGTATTACTAGAAACCACAATAACAGCAGGTACTAGAGTAAGAGATTCTAAATTAGGATTACATGAATATGGATTTAGTGATGGTAATAACTCAGGAACAGGTAGTGATTCTTATGGAAGTATAGCAAATAATTCTATATCAAGTGCAAGTAGAACTGTTAAGGGTATTAGAACAGGTGGTACTTCAACTACTGCTAATCATGTTTTGACTTTTGTTGTTAGTACTTATTCTTGGACAGGTTGGACAAAAATAGTTTTAACAAAAGGAAGTACAGTAGGCACTCTTTTAAGAACAAATACAACACATTCTCAGTTTCAGGGTAGTAATTTGTATTCAGGCAATTTAGTAGATGCTAACGGCAGTAATGTAACAGGTATATTTGTAAACGGGCAAACAACTAACTTTAAATTAACATTATGAGCTATACATTTACAGAAGTAGACACATTCCCAATAGATAATACATTTAATTCTCTATATGCTGATAGTTTAGATGACATTAATAGTGGCACTATAGTCTCTAATGGTGAAACTGCCGAAGAAATGAAACAACGTATTATATCAACACTAAACGAATCAAATTATAGTACTAAGAAAAATATAATTATTGCTAAAGATAGCACACCTTGTATGTACATTCATGGCAAATATAAAGACAACACATACACATGGGTAGTTGCCTTAGTAGGCAAAATTAACAACAGCAAAGCATGGACATGGACATCTGAGTTTCATCAAGCTAATAAAGATTGGATTCAATCATTAGGTGGCACTAAGTTTGCATTAGAATGTGTTGTAGATTCTAGGATTGATAACTACTTTACACAAGCAACTACAGATGGTGTTTGTTTAGGAACACTAAGTGAAACACCTACAGAAGCCTTAGATGATAGAACTAAAGTTATGACATGGGAATACTAATGTGGCACTTAGTCTTTTATACATATTCTATTTTGGATTAGCACTTTACTCTTTTGTAGCATTATCATGGCTACAACTTTTATATACATACATACTGTTTTACTTTTTACTAGAATTTACTATGAGCTTGTTTATACATAGATGGGCTACACACAATCTCTGGAATCCACCTGTATGGTTTCAAAACATAATGAGTGTAGTATCTATGACTGCATTGATAGGTACACCAATATCTTATAGTGCATGGCACAGAAACCATCATAGATATGCAGATACTATTGCTGATCCACACAGTCCGAAGCATAGCCCATGGTTATATATTATATTTAGAACACACGAACAAGATTATGATTTATCTTTATGTGGGGATAGACTAAGAAATAAATGGCAATTATTTTTAACTAAGAATGAAACAAGTTTGGTATACATGTTTAATGCTATTCTTTTCTTAGTCCTGCCGTTAGATTTATTTTTGATGTGGGCAACAGCAGTAGCTATGACAACCTTTTGGGTTATGACAGTTACAGGTATTATGTGTCATTTAGGAAAAGTAAAAGACGTACCTTATATGTACCCTGTAGCTTTTTCTGAATCATATCATGTACAACACCACATAAAACCACAACTCAAACATTGTAGGTTTGACCCTTGTGTATGGATAATAACTAGATTGGGGTGGGCATGAAACATGCAAGATATGTGCAGATACTAGCATTACTTAATCATGTAATAGCAATAGCAGGTTGTATTTATTATCCTGAGTATATTATTTACGGATTAATTGCTTGGGCATTTGTAAACATATTTGGCACAAATATAGCCATACACAGATTTATGGCACACAGAAGTTTTACAACAACTTTTGTAAAAGAAAAGATTTTAAAGTATTTAACAATTATACCTGCATTTGGTAGTCCATTATCATGGACAGCAATGCACAGATACCATCACATGTATAGTGGCAGTAAACAGGACATGAATCTCCTAAAAGAATAGGTTATATTAGGGCATGGCTTACATTGTATGATTCTATAAAAGTACCTAAGTCTATGGTTAATGATATACTTAGAGATAAGGATTATATGTTTATTACTAAACATTATTGGAAACTATTATTTACTTACATAGGTATCTTGTATGCGATAGACCCTTTGTTAGGTATATTTGCTTTTAGTTTTCCTGCAGCATGTGTATATCAAGCAGCAGGGGCATTTGGTGTAATACCACACATGAAACAATTTGGCTATATTGTGGTTACACCTAGAAAGGATTGTACTGCTGTTAATAGCCCACTTACATCACTAATTAGTTGGGGTGAGGGTTGGCATAATTATCATCATACAATATCAAAAGATTACAGACATGGACATAAATGGTGGGAAATAGACCCTCCTGCATGGTTTATAGAACACTTATTTATAAAGAGGACATAATATGGGATTAGAAACAGGAACATATATAGATAGTCTTAATACATCAAATCCAGGGGCAACTGATTCTGTTGCTCAAGGTGATGACCATATAAGATTAATTAAATCAACAATAAAAAATAGCTTCCCTAATATAACAGGGGCAATGACAGCAACACATACAGAATTAAATTTACTTGATGGTTGTACGGCAAATACTACAGAACTTAACTATGTAGATGTAGCAACACTTGGTACAGCAGAAGCATCAAAAGCACTAACTGTAGATGCTAGTTTAGATGTAACAGGTATAAGAAATATTACTGCTACAGGTGCATTGTCAGTTGGATCAGGAACTTTAGGTGGCAATACAATAGCTACACTAGCAAACATATATCCTGTTGGTTCTATTTACATGAACGCAAGTGATAGCACTAACCCTGCAACTTTATTAGGTTTTGGTACATGGGTAGCATTTGGTGCAGGTCGTGTTCCAGTAGGTATAGATGCAACACAAACAGAATTTGACACAGCAGAAGAAACAGGTGGTGCTAAAACTCATACATTGACTGTTTCTGAATTACCATCACACACCCACAATAATCCATCAGGTATTCTTCCTCCTCCTAATGCGAATGATTTAGATATTACAGGTGGAAATGCAAGAACACTAGGAGATGATGTAGCAACAGAAGCGACTGGTGGTGGACAAGCCCACAACAACTTACAACCATATATTGTAGTGTACATGTGGAAAAGAACAGTTTAGTAAAAGAATATAAGTTAAGCGATACTTTTCTTGATGAAGCAGAAAGGATTGTTACAAGGTCTAATATAAGTTTTATATATGACAGAAAAACTAGTAGAGGTGAAATAACTGACTCAAATGTTATAGACAATGGTCAGATAATACATCACCTTTATTATGATAACCAACCTAAGTGTCAGTATTATGATTTTTTTAAGACTGTTTTTGATGAAACAAAAATACCTATAAAACAAATGTTAAGAATGAAAATTAATGTTACTTTTCCATTAGTAGGATACAGAGAACATAACCATCAAATGTGTCATCAAGATATAAACAATCCTGAACAAAGACCTGATTTAAATTTTAAGTCATTAATTGTTTATATTAACAAGTCTGATGGAGACACTATGTTTTTTGAAAACAATAAGATAAAAGAAAGGATAGATTATGAAAGAGGAAAAGCTATATTGTTTGACTCTAACTTATTACATGCAGGACAAAACCCAATGAAACACAATACAAGAATTGTATTAAACACAATTTTTACACAGGAGACTAATTAGTGGCAACATTTGTAGCACCTGCTCCAAAGGGCATGATAAAGGATACAAACGATACTGTACTTCCACCTGAGTTTTATTCACATGCAAGTAATATAAGATTTACTGATAATGCAGGGAAAAAGATCAAAGGACATGATGTAGTATTTGGCACACCTAGTGTAGCTCCATACTTTGTACTTAACTGGTCTACTGGCACAGCATCATATTGGTTTTATCCAGGTACAGCAAAGATATATAGAACTGATGGTACTACTCATACAGACGTTACAAGGACTTCAGGTGGCGATTATGGCACAAATTTAACTACAGTAGGTAATTGGACAGGAACTGTATACAATGGTCTTCCTGTCTTTTGTAATGGTGTTGATAAACCACAAGCATTACCTAACGTAGGAGCTACTAACTTTGTAGATTTACCTAACTGGGATGCAGCAGATACATGTAAAACCATAAAAGCATTTGGTAATTATTTGATGGCATTAGGAATAACAACATCTAGTACAGAGTTTCCTAACAAAGTTAAATGGGGCGACGCAGCAGAAAACTTTAGCTATCCATCTTCATGGACATCTTCTTCTACTAATGATGCAGGTGAAGTAACTATAGGTGATGAATCAGATTTTATTGTTGATGGTCTAGCACTTAAACAATCATTTGTAATATATAAAGAAAACTCTACATGGTTAGCTAACTATATTGGTGGTAATCTAGTATTTAGTTTTCAAAAGCTATTTAATGATACAGGTGTATTGACTAGAAACTGTATAGCTGAGTTTGATGGTAGACATTTTGTAGTTACTCAAGGAGATTTAGTAGTACATGATGGGGTAAGGAAAAACTCTGTAGCTACTGATCTAGTTAAAAAAGAACTATTTGATAACATAAATGATGCATATTATAATCTCACTTTTGTTGCACACAATGTACAGCAAACAGAAATGTGGGTATGCTATCCTGGTATAGGGTCGCAATATTGTAACAAAGCATTAATTTATAACTATGTTAATAACTCATTTACTTTTCGTGATTTGCCTGACATTTATCACATTGGTAATGGAATTGTAGACCCTGGTGCTACATCCATAACTTGGAATACACAGACAGATACATGGACAGATTATAGTGGAGTATGGGGAGAAAGAACCTATAATCCTACAGAAAGAAGTATATTGATGGCAGGAACATCAGATACTAAATTGTATCGTGGTGATTTTGGCAGACAATTTGATGGCGAAAACTACATATCGACACTAGAAAGAAAAGGATTAACCTTAGATGGTAATACCAATACTGTTAAACAAGTCAGAAAACTAACACCTAAAGTAGGTGGTTCAGGACAAGTTGTTATATCAGTTGGAAGTTCTATGTCGCCTAATGGCACATATACTTACACAGCAGGACAAAACTTTGACCCAACACAAAACAACAAAGTAGATTGTAGGTCAACAGGTAAATATATCGCAGTAAGATTTCAACACACAGACAACAGTCCATTTGAACTAAATGGCTATGATTTAGAGTATGAAGTTATAGGGGAAAGATAATGGCACAAGCTCCTAAGTATGTACCTAATCCTGTACCTGCTAACTCAGAAGATTTACCAAGATATATATTTGAAGAACTAACTAAGTTACAAGGGGCATTACAAGAAAACCCTATAGCATTTATAGAAGAAAAGAATGTTGCACCTAGCAGAGTAAAGCAAGGTGATATCGCTTATGCTGATGGTACTAACTGGAATCCAGGACAAGGTGAAAACTTATATTACTATGATGGTACTGTATGGAGAGCATTTGCAGGTGGT
>Ga0181605_10002719_pt1 | contig 15201 bp, 17 predicted proteins | sample 041ome_11_FD_148676 | JGI IMG/M metagenome (GOLD analysis project Ga0181605, IMG submission 148676) | Coastal salt marsh microbial communities from the Groves Creek Marsh, Skidaway Island, Georgia - 041411US metaG (spades assembly) | ecosystem: Environmental > Aquatic > Marine > Intertidal zone...
TAGAATTGAATCCAACGAAGACCAACTAAGGATAGCTTATCCAAAACGAAGTTTAGAACAAATGAAGATTTCTTTTTTTAAAGTAAAACTACACAAGCGGTTTCCTCTTGCCATCAGCAGGGGGGTTCGGTACGATTCCGAAAATATTTTTTTGAGGCTTGAAAAAGAGGGCATTACGGCTTGGGGAGAGGCAGCACCGGGAAGTACGGAAGGGGCTACTACGGCAGAGGAGATTCAACACTATCTGGAATCATTTACCGCAAAGGGTATCGAAGGAAAGTCCATACAAACCCTTTACGATCAGGCTCGGGCCGAACAAATCCCACCCTGTGCTTATGTTGCACTAGATACGGCTCTTTGGGATTGGACAGCAAAAAAAGCGGGGCTTCCTCTGCATCAGCTCTTGGGGTTTTCCAGACCTCATATACCCACATCGGTTACTATAGGAATCAATCCGCCAGAGGTGGTCAAAGAACGGGTCCCTTTACTCCTGGATGGTACAACCGTAAAATCATTAAAGATAAAGCTCGGGTCACCAGAGGGAATAGAGGCCGATAAAGCCATGTTTGAACAAGTAATAGAGAGCACTAAAGCATACAATGTAAAATTAAGGGTGGATGCAAACGGCGGCTGGGAGGTTGCTGAGGCTCAACACATGATGCAATGGTTAGCTGATAGAAAAGTAGATTATATTGAACAACCCTTAAAAGAAGGGCAAGAAGCAGACCTCAAATATTTATTTAAAAACAGACCCCTTCCCATATATGTTGACGAGTCTTGTCGTTTTGCAGAAAACATTCCCGCATTTGCCTCACATGTGGATGGGGTTAATATGAAATTAATGAAATGTGGAGGCATTACCGAAGCTCTGAGAATCATTGCAACCGCTCGAGCCCATGGATTAAAAACCATGATTGGTTGTATGAGTGAATCCTCGGTAGCCATTGCAGCTGCAGCAGCTGTGTCGGGGGGAATTGACCATATCGATTTAGATTCCCATTACAATCTTTCACCAGATCCAAGCCAAGGGGCACCCATGGTGGACGGAGTTACCCTTCCCCCAGCTGTACCGGGTCATGGAGCCGAATTAAAAAAAGAATTCTATGCTTAATCCCACTCAAAAAATAGCAGTCTATATGGAGGGTCATGTAGACAGTGATTACGGAAAAATGGGGGCAGGAGTAGTGCGCTATCTTCCCAATCCCATCGTAGGGGTCATTGATAAAAAATTTTCTGGGGATCAGATTCAAGACCACATGCCTACGGAAAAACAAGCGCCCATTTTAGGAAGTTTATCCGAAGCCATAGCGTTGGGTGCTGAGGTGCTGATCCTTGGAATTGCACCCTCTGGGGGGCGAATACCCGAAAGTTGGAATCCCGTGATTGAAGAAGCCTTAAATACAGGATTAAGTATTGTCAATGGCCTGCATGATTTATTGAACCCTGTTTGGGGAGCTAAAATTCCCTTTCCAGAAAAACAATGGATTTGGGATGTTCGTGTACCCCAATTTATTCCCAATATAGCTACCGCCCAAGCAGCCAATCTTAACAACAAGCGCATTCTTTTTATCGGTACGGATATGGCGGTTGGTAAAATGACCGCAGGGCTGGAATTGTATGCGCATTACCAATCACAAAAAGTAAACTGTGGCTTTGTTGCTACAGGGCAAATAGGAATTACCGTGACGGGAAAAGGAATCCCGCTTGATGCTTTTAAAGTAGATCATGCCTGCGGAGCGGTTGAACAATCCGTAATGGAACAAAAAGACAAGGACATCGTCATCATAGAAGGGCAAGGATCCTTGTTACACCCTGGAAGTACGGCTACGCTTCCCCTGATGCGCGGGAGTTGCCCAACCCATTTGATTCTTTGTTTACGTGCAGAAAAGCAAAGCTTGAGAAGTCCTGAACACATTCCAATTCCCGATTTACAAAAGTTTATTGAATTAAATGAGTCGCTTAGTAGTGTAGTAGGAACCTATCCTCAAGCGAAGGTAGTGGGTATAGCGGCAAATACCAGTACATTCTCTGCAGAGCAGGCAAGGGACTACATTACCGCCTTAGAAACAAAGCTCAACCTCCCCGTGACCGACCCCATTCGTTATGGAATGGAAAAGTTGGCAACGGCCATAGAGCAAGCTTAATACATTTTTTTTCGGTCCACTTGATGAGGCAGCGGAAGCCCTTTTTCTACCCGTACAAAACAAGCTAACATTTGAAGTACACTTTCTTTGGGATAGGTTAAACTGGCTATATGTGGCGTAATTTGTACAGCTGGATGCGTCCAAAGGGGGCTGTTTTTGGGAAGGGGTTCTTCTTCAAAAACATCTAAAAAAGCTCCACACAAAAGGCCTTCCTCTAAGGCTTTTAGAATGTCGTCCTCCACCTGAACAGATCCTCGAGAGACATTAATCAAATAGGTGGGTTGTTTCAGTTTTTCAAACAGGGTATAGTTTAAAAGGCCTTGTGTTTTTGGGGTATAAGGAACCAAGCAGATCAAGACATTGATTTGAGCAAGAAACTCGTTCAGCGCATCGCCTGCATAGGAGGGAAAAGGGGTCTCTTTGGGAGTAGTACTGTAGCCGATTACGTCAAAACCCAAATGATGTAATTTTTTGGCAGCATCCATTCCTAAAAAACCCGTGCCAAGCACTCCTATTTTCAATTGGCGTTCGTCAAAGTCAAACTGGGCCCAATGCTTTTGTTGTTTTGCGTTTTGAAAATCGTACAAGGCTCGGTTGTGGTTGAGCACCGCCATGATTACATAATTACTCATTGAAAATGCCATCTGAGGATCTACAACCCTACAAATGGGAATGTGTTCCGCTATGGTGTCATCTTCTAGCACATGGTCTACCCCTGCACCCATAGAGAAGATGAGACGTAAATTTTTAAACTTTTGCAAAGCCCCCCGCTTTTGTTTCCAAACCATGGCACAAACGACCTCATCGGCATGGTCGGTTTCAGTGCCTATGACTAAGGGGATTTGGGGAGCAAGTTGTTCTAATTCTTTTTTCCATTTTTGAGTCGGAACATCTGGAGCAATAATCGCAAAACGCATAGGCAGGTTGTTTTAAATGACTGAATTAAATATAGTCAAATTGTATATTTTTACACCGGATGAAAGCAATGCAATTCAGAATTATACTTCTTTTTTTAACGAGTTCCCTCTATTTAGGCTGTACCAAAGAAGCCTCCCTAGAGCAAGAAACTTCGGGTTTAAAGGAGGAGATAGCCCAACGGATTTTAATAAAAACCAATGCCATACGCTCCTCTCAAGGGTTCGCGGAACTCCTACAAGACGATGAAATGGATCAATTGGCGACCCTGCACAGTGAAAACATGGTCACACACGATTTTTTTGATCATATAGATCACGAGGGAAATTCACCTTCGGAACGCGCGGATAAATTGAATTACAACTGGTCCACTATCGCTGAAAACATTGGCTATGTTCCTTGGTTTGAAACGGTAACGGGTTGTGGAGATACCCGCAGCGCTGAAGCAATTGCAGATTGTGTGGTGGAAGGCTGGAAAAATTCTCCAGGACATTATGCCAATATGATCGGAAACTTTAAGGAGCTTGGCGTAGGGGTTGCCTTTACTCAGGACAGCACCGCCTATTTTACTCAAGTGTTTAGAACACGCTAACTACTTACAATGGTAGTCTGCGGCTCGGGTAGCTATTTGGTTATTGGGTTTTACATTGACTTTGTATCCGAGTGAATTTGCCCAACCTTTTGCCGCTGAAATTAACTTATGGGATTTGAAATTTTCATCACCATTATAGTCCATATCAATTTGGACTTTTACACTTACTTTTTGGGTTAACCACTCCGCAGTATCTATGCTCAGTTCGGCTTCTTTCCAAAGTCGTGTCCACATGTCTCGAATGAGGGTAACATGGGTTTTACTCAAGATATAATGGACTCCTCTACTGCCCAGTTTATAAGCGATAACGGTAGTATACCGACTTTGTTTATTTATGTTTTGAGAGTCTGTACCAATGTGAATTTCAACATAGGAATAGTTCTGAATCACTTCTAGGGTATGGGAAACAGGATCTACAGCCTGACCGCGAATGTCTTTAAAAAGCAACATACCCACTAAATTAAAAAGAGTATTTTGCTTAAAAGAAAAATAACGAAAGATTTATGACCACACTACTTTTTACGATTTGTAACAGTCTGGTATTACTGGCCTGGTTTGCCCTATTGGTATTCCCAAAGCACAGGCTAACCGAAAGGCTCATGGAGTATCCCTGGCTACCGTTGGGGGTAAGCGTAGTTTACCTCTATTTCATCATCGTTTCTGGAGGGCTTCTAGAGGCAGATTTCAGCAAATTAGAGGGAATTGTCAGTCTGTTTCAGCGTGCAACACCCGAATCAGCAGCGGCGGGCTGGTTGCATTATTTGGCTTTTGATTTTTGGGTTGGGGTCTGGATGATCAAACACAGCAGAAAGTTCAAAATTTCACACAAAATCCTCCTCCTCCCCTTGCTCCTTACCTTTATGCTGGGACCCACAGGAATCCTAGCGTACAGTCTGATACTTTTGGCTCGAAAGCTGTCTACTCCGGCCAGTGAAAGCGAACGGTTTGCTTTAGATCAGGATGAAGCGAATGAGCTACCGGGCAGTTAAGGGCTGAGCGTTCCAAAATCAACTTTGTTTTCGTATCCAAGGATTTAACGAAATGGAAGTCAATTTTTATTTCAGCGATTCTTCTAGGATCCGAACCCATGATTTTTTGAACTTCAGCAACGGTTCCTTTTAAATCCAGCTCGAGAGCTTCCGCCTTAATGCCCATAATGGTCAGCATACAAGAAGCCAAACCGGTAGCTACCGTATCGGTAGGAGAAAAGGTTTCTCCCTTGCCGTGATTGTCGACAGGGGCGTCTGTAAGAAAGGTGGTGGATGAGGCCAAATGAGTGCCCTCGGTGCGGAGGGCTCCTAGATAATGTACGGTACTGGTCATGAGGAACATATTTTAAGATAAAGAAGGTTGGCAACTACCGCGCCTAGACCTAAAATCAAAGGATACAAAATAAACAGCCATAGGCTGTCTTTAAGGGTGAGTAAATCAGATAAGGGGCTTGAATTAGTCAGTCCATCGAGCAACGCATACCACGATTTTAACTGCAGTTTTGCAGCAATAACATTGGCAATAATTACGGTGATCAAAATAAAAAGACCGATAAAATAGACTCGAATCATATTCAAAAATAATCAAGTTTGACAACTAATGTGTACCTTAAAGCCAAACTTCGATAAGATGCTTAAGTGGACCTTAAAAATTGTATTTTCCATAGGATTTATAGTGGCTAGTATCGTAGTTGGGATCATGTACCACAAGCTCTCATTTATTGATTGGCCCTACGTCATCGTGGGGTTGGTTTTATTCGTGGCAGCCGTATTGATTCCTGTAAAAAAGCAAAACAAATAAAATAGTTAAAAGAAGGAATATGAAAAAAGTAATTCTAGGAATGGTCTTTGGACTCGTTCTACTCCCCATCAATGCCCAAAATAAAAAAGGACTGAAAAAGGAAGTCGTGGCTTCTGTAGAATCGCAAAAAGAAGCTTTGATACAAGCAAGTGATAAAATTTGGGCAGCTGCAGAAATTGCTTTTCAAGAAAAGGTTTCCTCACAAACACTCATCGATTACGCTCGCGCAAATGGTTTTGAGGTGGAGGTCGGTGTGGCTGAAACCCCCACGGCTTTTGTGGCAACCTATGGCTCTGGAAAGCCCGTAATAGGTATTTTAGGAGAGTTTGATGCCCTACCAGGAATTTCACAGCAAACCGTTCCGGTAAAAACCCCCTTAAAAGAAGGAGCAGCCGGTCACGGTTGTGGGCACAATATGTATGGCACCGCTAGCTTGGGTGCGGCAGTAGCAATAAAAAATCTCATTGCTGAAGGTAAGTTAAAAGGAACCGTTAAGTTTTTTGGAACTCCTGCCGAGGAGAAATTTTTTGGCAAACTTTGGATGGCTCGAGCGGGCCTTTTTGATGATTTAGATGCTTGTCTGGATTGGCACCCTGCAGATACTACAGAAGCCGATGTTCAAAGTTCTTTGGCTTTGGTGGATTTTAAGGTTGAATTTTTTGGACAGACAGCCCACGCTTCTGCAGACCCTTGGAATGGAAGAAGCGCCTCCGATGCCCTGGAACTCTATGCACACGGAATAAATTCCTACAGAGAGCATGTCAAGCCTACAGTCAGAATTCACTATCACATTCAAGATGGAGGTCAAGTTGTCAACGTAGTTCCTGATTATTCTAGAATTTGGGTACGGGTGCGAGATACCAAAAGAGAAGGGATGAGTGAAGTTTATGAACACGTAAAAAAAATGGCAGAAGGAGCAGCCATCATGGCCAATGTGGACTACAAAATCAATTTGATTTCAGGAATTCATGAAATCCTACCCAACCGTGCCGGAGGAGCAGCCGTTCAGAAAAATTTAGAAACCCTTGGGTCCCTAGAGTATACGGCTGATGAACTGGACTTTGCTTATAAAATTCAAGAAGCCACCTCCAAGCCTAAATTAGGAATCAACGGAAAAATCACCCCTTTAAAGCCTACCGCAGAACACCCTATGGGAGGGTCAACCGACGTGGGTGACGTCAGCTTTTTGGTTCCCGTAGTACGTCTGGGGGTAACCGTAGCCCCAGAAGGGACGCCCTGGCATTCTTGGGCCGTAGTTGCTTGCGGCGCTATGTCGATCGGGCATAAAGGAATGGTTTATGCTGCCAAAGCATTGAGCATGTCGATGGTCGATTTATTTACTGACAGCAAACTTTTACAGGAAGTTAAAGACGAGTTTAAACTTCGCAAAGGAGCGTATCAGTATACGCCCATGCTCCCTCCCGGGCCGCCACCCATTGGTCAAGAATAGTGAAATAAGGGGGCTAGCTCATCCAGTTGCGCTCCCGCATTTCTTGTTTTACCCCTTTTGCTAAATACACTAGGGCAATCATATTGGGAATACACATAAGGGCAAAAGCCAGGTCGATGATTCCAATCACGACTTCAACTGTGACGAGTGCAGAAAAAATAATGCTGCCTACATAAAAGTAGTTGTAGTACATTCCCCATTTTTTCTGAGTCAGAAAACCAAAACACTTCACCCCGTAATAGGAATAGGTAAAAAGAGTTGAAATCCCAAATACAACCACCATAAGCAGTAAAAGCTGGTCACCAAACCCAAAAAATAAAAGGCGAAAAGCTTCCAAGGTCAACACAATTCCGTTGAGGTCATTCATTTGATAGGCCCCACTGATGATGACAATCAGCCCCGTAATGGTACATACTAAAACGGTGTCGAGTAGGGGCCCCAGCATGGCAACTAACCCCTCATCCGTTCCTTTGGAACTTTGAGACTGGCCGTGGTACATAGGGGCATTACCAACGCCACTTTCATTGGAGAATACCGCCCTTCGCACCCCTAAAATCACGAGTCCCCAAAAACCTCCTGTCACTGCCGTATCAAAATTTAAGGCTTCCCTAAAAATCAGGCCAAAGGTGGGCAGGACCGTCTCACTATTGGAAAGGAGGATGAATACCCCCATAAAAAAGTAAAGGCCCACCATGAGGGGGACCAAATTTGAGGTGACTTTGACAATGGACTTAAGCCCCCCAAAAATGACGAGCGAACTGGCAACGGCCAACACAATTCCGATTAAAAATTTCCATTCCAAATGACCCAAAGAGAGCAGAGAATCCGGTTGGACTACATTCATAAAAGTTTGGGTGAGCTGATTGGCAGTAAAGGCGGGAAGCACTCCAAAGAGCCCCGCAATTGAAAACCATACAGCAAGGGGCTTTCCCCATTTTTTAATCCCCAATTGCATGTAAAACATGGGTCCCCCTAGGGGGTCTCCATTGGCTTCTACTTTTCGCAACTGAACCGCTAGGGTACAAGAGTAAAATTTTATGACCATACCAATAAGAGCGGTAAGCCACATCCAGACCAATACTCCGGGGCCGCCCATATGAATGGCGATTGCTACCCCAGAAATATTACCCAGACCAACGGTCGCAGCCAGCACAGCAGAAAGGGCTTGAAAACGAGAAATTCCTTGATTTTTTTCTTTTAAAAAAAGAAGTTTAAATGCGGGTCGGAGCTTTAGAAGAGGAACTCCTTTACTGTGAACCATCAAAAAAAGTCCTCCTCCAACTACTGCGAAGAGCATCACCCATTCCAGGGGACTGATTAGTGTTTTTAAGGCTGCCTCTAAAGAGGAGATCAGTTCGCTCATACGGTAAAGTAAACATTAAATTTTGTTTTCATTTAAAAAAAATTGAACTTTATAAAAATCAAAAACACATGCACTCACGTAGAGATTGGATCAAAGCCTCCATGGGAATTGGAGGATTGATGCTGGCACCTTCTTCGTTGCTTACAGCCCAAGAAAAAGAACATTTTAGACCCCGCAATCTGGATCCCATCGTTCGATTGAGTTCAAATGAAAATCCCTACGGTCCCTCCCAAAGGGTGCGTGACCGGATTAAACAATCTTTTGAACATGCCTGCCGGTATCCCTATGCCTACTCGGACGAGTTGGCCGAACAATTGGCAAAAAAACACGGAGTTTCGCCTGAGTCAATCATTGTAACAGGAGGCTCTACAGAGGGGCTAAAAGTTACTGGGATAACGTTTGCCGCCAACGGCGGAGAAATCATCTCGGGTCAGCCTACCTTTCTTGCCATGATGGATTACGCCAAACAATGGGGAGCCACTGTCAAATGGGTGCCCGTAGGCGAAGACAAAGGCTATGATTTGGAGGCCATTGAAAAACAAATTTCTTCAAATACCAAGCTGGTTTTTTTGTGCAACCCTAACAACCCCACAGGAACCTTGGTTCCGGCCCAAAAGCTGGTTGATTTTTGTGCAGTGGCAAGTAAAAAAACAATCGTTTTTTCAGACGAGGCCTATTACGATTTTATAGAAGACCCCAACTACCCCAGTTTGTTAGAGGCGGTAAAACAAGGTGAAAATGTGATTGTCTCTAAAACCTTTTCCAAGGTTTATGGCATGGCAGGTTTGCGTGTAGGCTACCTCATTGCCAAGCCTGAAATCGCCCAACAAATCCGCAAGAATGTTGTTGCAATGAGTAATGTACTTGCTGTAGAGGCGGCTAAGGAAGCACTTCAAGACGAAGCCTTTTACCGTTTTTCACTCCAAAAAAACAAAGAAGCCAAAGCGCGTATATACCAGCTTTTAGACCACCTCAAGCTTGATTATGTCCAATCACATACCAATTTTATCTTTTTTCAATCCCAGCGCGACATCCGCGAATTGGGACCGGCAATGCTGGAGAAAGGGGTTCGAATTGGAAGGCCCTTCCCGCCTTTTTTCGATTGGTGTAGAATCAGCACAGGTACTGCGGAAGAGGTAGCGCTGTTCCTCAAGGGAATGCTCGAAATTTACGAGACTTAATTTTCTTTAACGATGATGTAGGTAGCTTTAACCCCTGTAGCGAGGTTCCACCGATTGGCCCCTACGAGTTTGCCTTCGTCATCAAACACCCGAACTTCTGCAGTATTGGGCCCCGACTCCCCTTGGTTGAGGGCGACAAAATCGATTTTGTTAAAGCCGGGAACCAAATCGATAGAGATGGTTTTAAAACGCTCTAATAGAAGCACTTGAGAAACCACTTCTTGATCATTTACCATTATTTTTATCAAATCTCCGTCTGGAGATTCATGGTCACGAAGGGCAATTTGAACAAACTTTCCATTATTTCTAAAGTCACCCAAATATTGATCAACTTTAAATTGATTTGGATTTTTTTCCTTTTCAGCTTGTCGATTTAAACGATTCAAATACTGTTTTCCAGGATCTAGAAACTGTTCTCCACGACCAAAATTGAAGGGAGGATTGTTTACATCGTTTTTGGGATCTTTAAATTCCAGTTTGGGATTAAAAAAGTCTTCCGAAAGAAATTGTTTTTCTTTTTTAGGCGCAAGCAGGCTAGGAGCATTATTTTCTGGGGGAGGGAGCAGGAGCTTAGGGGTCTCTTTAGATTCACCTGCGATTTGTCCCGAAAGGAGATTGGCTCCCAAGAAAAGAAGTAAAACCAGATGTAGAAGTGTCTTTTTCATTGAAAATCAGCAATCACTTAGGACAAACCTAGGATGAATTCGTCTCATTCTCAAGCCTTTTAACAACTATTTAATGCCAAACAGTTTTTTAGCTATCTTTAGTTCAACCAAATAATTTAAGCTTATGGAATTAGCACTATGGGATTGGCTCATAATATTTTTATTTTTTGCACTATCCTTGGGTATTGGAATCTATGTGTCGAAGACCTCTGGCACCAGCGCCAATCAATTTTTTCTTTCCGGGCGAAGCATGCCTTGGTGGCTACTGGGGCTATCTATGGTAGCCACTACTTTTTCTACCGACACCCCTAATTTAGTTACCGACATTGTACGAACCAATGGGGTATCTGGCAACTGGGTCTGGTGGGCTTTTTTAATTACGGGATTACTTACGGTTTTTGTCTATGCCAAACTGTGGAGAAAATCCAACGTAAACACCGATTTAGAATTTTATGAGCTTCGCTATGGGGGCAAACCCGCAAGTTTTCTAAGAAAATTTAGAGCGATTTATTTGGGGATTGTTTTTAACGTAATTACCATGTCGGCGGTTACCTTGGCGGCGATCAAAATCGGAGGAATTATGCTGGGCTTAGAGCCTTGGCAAACGGTAGTTACCGCTGGATTGGTTACCGTAACCTTTAGTGCCATTGGAGGGTTTAAAGGAGTGGTTTATACAGATTTAATTTTATTTTTTGTTGCCATGGGCGGAGCGATAGGTGCGGCCTATTATCTGGTAAACCTACCCGAAGTTGGAGGCATTGAATCCTTATTAGCCCATGAAAATGTGGCGAGCAAAATTGCGATTTTACCTGATTTTGGAAACCGCGAAGCGCTGATTACGCTGTTGATTATTCCACTTGCTGTGCAATGGTGGAGTTCGTGGTACCCTGGAGCTGAGCCAGGGGGTGGAGGCTATATTGCCCAACGGATGCTTGCCGCCAAAGATGAAAACCATGCCATTGGCGCAACCTTCTTCTTTAACATCATGCATTATGCTTTACGACCTTGGCCGTGGATATTGGTAGCCTTGGCCTCTCTTGTGGTTTTTCCTGATCTGAACAGCATTCAGGCTGCTTTTCCTAACATTACCGCAGACAAACTCGGACATGATTTGGCCTATCCTGCCATGCTTACCAAACTTCCTACAGGACTTTTAGGGTTGGTATTGGCGTCTTTAATATCGGCTTATATGAGTACCATTTCCACCCAATTAAATTGGGGCTCCTCTTACGTGGTGTACGATTTCTATCTGCGACAGATTAATCCCGATGCTTCTCAAAAAAGATTGGTAGCCGTTGGGCGAATTTCTACCGTAGTGTTGATGGTGTTGAGTACCTTACTTGCACTGCTGCTTCAAAATGCCATGCAACTCTTTAATTTGCTTTTGGTTTTTGGCGCAGGTACAGGATTGATTTTTATTCTCAGATGGTTTTGGTGGCGCATCAACGCCTGGAGCGAAATCGTAGCGATGATTGCTTCTGGGGTTATTTCTTTGCTTTTAGCCGTTCCATCCTTTGGCGTAAAAGAAGCATTATTTGGTGCGGGAGGTGTTTTTCCGGCTTGGTTTGAGTTTCCGTTTGTGGTGGTGGTAACCAGTTTGCTGTGGCTTTTGACCACCTATCTGACTCCTGCAGAAAGTAATGAAGTGTTGCGTTCGTTTTATAAAAAAATCCAACCGGGGGGCCCAGGATGGAAAAAAGTCATCGATGCAGCTCATCATGAGGGGGTGAATCTCAAAGAAGGGGAACAAGGATGGACGGTACCTTCTGGAATAATCGCCATGTTGTTGGGGTGTTTGATGATTTACAGCATCATGTTTGCCTCGGGATATTTTATCTACGGCAATTATCAGCTGGCGCTACCTTTGTCGTTTTTAGCAATAGCATCGGCCTATTTCCTGATTAAAACATGGAAAAAAATTAGAGTGAAAGTACTGTAAAGAGGGGCTTATCCTAGTATAATTCCGGCAATGGTGGCAGACATCAAGGAAACTAAGGTTCCGGCAATCATGGCTTTAAAGCCGAGTTCGGTTAAGGTCTTTCGGATTTTAGGCGCAATGATGCCGATTCCGCCAACTTGGATTCCAATGGAAGCAAAGTTTGCGAATCCACACAGCATATAGGTTGCCATGACCACAGATTTTTGATAGCTGAAGTGAATCGCGCTGGAACTGTCTTTTAAACTTACCAATTGGGTATATCCCACAAACTCACTTGCCACCAGCTTAACTCCCAAAAGTTGTCCCATAAGCGCCATATCTTCTTGGGCAATGCCAATGACCCACATCAGCGGGGCAAACAAATAGCCTAAAATAAACTCGATAGAAAAGCTCTTGTAGAGGGTATGCCCAGAAATCCAAGGGTTTAACCCAATAAAATCCCCAATACTAGTCAACACGCCGCTAAGCATAGCGATTAGCGCTATGAAGACCAAAAGCATCGCACCGACATTGACCGCCATTTTGACTCCCTCACCCGTTCCGATAGAGATAGCTGACAAAAAATTAGATCCTATTTTATCTCGTGACACTTGTACCTCAGTTTCAATTTCTTCGGTTTGGGGATAGATAATTTTTGCAATTGCTATCGCTCCGGGCGCGGCCATTACAGAAGCGGCAAGCAGGCTCTTGGCAAAGGCTAGACGTTGCACGGGATCATTGCCCCCCAAAAAACCAATATAAGCGCCTAATACACTTCCCGCTACTGTTGCCATGCCTCCAACCATAACCAAAAACAGTTCGGATCGGTTCATTTTTTCCAAATAGCCCTTGATCATTAAGGGGGCTTCGGTTTGTCCTAAAAAAATATTTCCTGCTACCGAAAGGCTTTCCGCTCCGGAGATTTTCAGTAATTTAGTTAATACCCAAGCTAAAAAACCAACGATCTTTTGAATGACCCCAAAATAGTACAGTATGGAGCTTAATGCTGAAAAGAAAATAATGACAGGAAGTGCTTGAAAAACAAAGATAAAGCCGTACTGATCTACATCACCAAATTCTCCCAAAAGCATTTTTGCTCCTTCCCCAGTATAGTTTAGTACGCTGATAAAAAATCCGCCCAAACCTTCAAAAAGTCCTTTGACCCAATTGATTTTTAATACACCTACGGCAACAACAAGCTGTGAGAGTAATGCAATTCCAACCGTTTTCCACGCAATTTGCTTTTTGTGGTTGCTCAACAGATAGGCAAACAACAAGAGTACTGCCATACCCAGCACACCTCTGAGAAGAGAGTTAACTGAAAATCCTGAACTTGGAATCAACTCCATACCAACCTAGTCTAGGTAAAGATAGCAAAACGCCTATCTTTGAAGGTAAAAAAGAGCCGATGAAAATAATTTTTTATTTTTTTGGACTATGCCTGTTGCTAGCTTGCCAGCAAGAAGATGAAGTTTCCACGGGATTGGATATTGAAATCACCACGCCCGATCCGAACCCCCAGCCTGAGGTAGAAACCCCCCTTGAGTTAGTTTGGTCTGACGAATTTGACGGAACCGAACTCAATAGTGACCATTGGAGTTTTGATTTGGGGGATGGATGTCCAAACCTCTGCGGATGGGGGAATAATGAATTTCAAAACTATACCGAAACCAACCACCGCCTAGAGGATGGCTTTTTGATCATTAAAGCGGATAATAACGATGGATATACGTCTACCCGGATTTTAACCAAAGGAAAAAAAGAATTTCAATACGGCCGAATAGAAGCGCGTTTAAAGTTACCTACGGGAGCGGGTCTCTGGCCAGCCTTTTGGGCCTTAGGAGCCGATATCGACAGCGTGCCTTGGCCCGATTGCGGGGAAATTGACATCATGGAGTATGTGGGCAAAGAACCTGGACAGATTTTTAATGCCGTCCATACGCGCAGCAGTTTCGGGAACACGGTCAATACCAAAGTAACTTTAGCACCGAATGTGGAAGACGACTTTCATGTTTACCGTGTGGATTGGAAAAAGGACGTGCTGGAATTTTATTTTGATGAAACATTGGTTTACCGCTATGTTCCACAATCGTTAAGTTCGCAGCATTGGCCGTTCAACAAACCCTTTTTTCTCCTGATTAATCTTGCAATAGGAGGAAACTTTGGAGGACCGGTGGATCCCAGTCTTGTTTTCCCTAGAGAATACCGCATCGATTATGTCAGGGTATACCAATAGAAGATTGGACTAAAATTCGGAGCGTAAAATTTTTGCAATGACTTCTCGAGCAGTCATCAATTTAATTTTATGCACACTGTCGCTGTAGTTTCCCGATTCAATTTGCTGATCGATATGTTGTAAAAGCGCTTTAGCGGAAAGAGGAGATTGTTCCATTAGATTTGCATTGGTACTTCTAGTAATAAAATACGGGAATCTTTTTTAGCCGCGATCGAAAAAGAGGGAGTATCCCATACCCCAACTGCATCGCGTTTGCTCAAATCTTGACCAGCAACCGTTCCTTCTCCTTCAATCACAAAGGCATAGACTCCATTTCCTTCTTTGTTGAGGAGGTACTCCACTTCTTTGTCTTGGTCAAAATCACCCAGATGAAACCAGGCATCTTGATGTATCCACATGCCCGGTCCTTTGGGGTCGGGAGTTACAATCGGATAAAATGCGTTGGGAGTTTTTAGATCTTTGATGCTTTTTTGATCGTATCGGGGGGTTACATTTTGCGTATGGGGAAGCACCCAAAGTTGTAATAAATTTACCGATTGATCTTTATTTTTATTGTATTCACTGTGGTATATTCCTGTACCGGCACTCATGACTTGAATTTCATCGGCCTCGATTACTCCCACATTATCCATGCTGTCTTTGTGTTCTAAAGCCCCCTCCAGGGGAATGGTAATGATCTCCATATTGTTGTGCGGATGGGTACCAAAACCCATGCCCGGAGCGATGCTATCGTCATTCAGTACCCTCAATGCCCCAAATTGAATGCGTTCAGGGTTAAAGTAATTGGCAAAGCTGAAGGAATGCCTTGCATGAAGCCAACCGTGGTTGGCTTCACCTCGGGTGGAAGAACTATGATAGATCGTTTTCATAAGCAAATGCTAACCTAACTGTTGTAGCTACAAATTTAGGGTTAATTTTCCGATTTTTCTTCGTTTCGGATTTGATT
>Ga0181605_10002720_pt1 | contig 15199 bp, 9 predicted proteins | sample 041ome_11_FD_148676 | JGI IMG/M metagenome (GOLD analysis project Ga0181605, IMG submission 148676) | Coastal salt marsh microbial communities from the Groves Creek Marsh, Skidaway Island, Georgia - 041411US metaG (spades assembly) | ecosystem: Environmental > Aquatic > Marine > Intertidal zone...
GTCGCGACGCGCGGCGCGCGGCGCGCGGCGCGCGCGCGACGCGACGCGCGAACGACGGCGAAGTCGAGGTCGAGGTCGGGACCGGCGACGGCGACGGCGCGCGCGGCGCGCGCGCGACGACGCGACGGCGCGCGCTCGCGGCGACGGTGTTCGTCGGCGCGGCGGCGTCGGGCGTCGGTGCATCGCGCGCGGAGGATGAGATTACGGCGGGCGCGCGGGAGGCGCTCGCGCTGGCGCCGACGACGTTCGACGACGTCGAGCTCGAACCGTACGTCGACCTGGATAACGGCTACGCGTTCTTGTCGCCCAAGGGTTGGGTGAAAGATTTACCGAATGGAATCGCGGAGATCGAGATACATCCCGTGAGCGAGTACGGCGGGCGACGGTTCAAGGTGCAGGTGCGACCGTACGGGAAGAAGACGAAGTCGCTGCGCGTCGACGAACTGGACGAACCCGAGTACGCGAATCCGCGAGCGTACGCCGAGGATGTAGCGCGGAAGTACGCGCCGTTGGAAGGCGAGGGCGAGACAAATCGAGGGCAAGCGGTGAGCAAGGTGCTGAGTTCGAGGATGAGCGACGACGGGAGGTATTATTATTTTGAGTACTCGACGGAGAGCATGTTGCCGCTGCATTTTTGGGGAGTGCTCGCGTTAGGACCTGGGCCGGTCGGGAGCGCGCGCAAGTTGGGGCGAAAAGACATCATCACCATGACATGTCAAATGCCCGAAGACAAGGGACCGGAAGCGGCGGCGCTTTTGGAGCACCTTGTGTCGACGTTCAAAGTTTTGGACGTGTAGAGTATCAAATCCAATCGCGTGCGGTATAGTAATTTTTTGATACACAGCTCGCTAAGCTCGCTAATCATCCGTCTCAGAGTCGGACGCTAAACTATCGCGATCCTCCAAAAGCTCCAAACACATTCCGAGCGCACGAGCTTTGTCGCGGATTCGGCACACGAACGCCTCCTTCTTCATCAACTCGCGCGCGAACCGCCGCCTAGCCAAATCGTGTGACTTCACTTCCAGTTTCAACTCGTTTTGGGTCTCTATGACGCGCTCTCGAAGCGCTGCAAGTAAATCGCCGTTTCTGAGCGATCTTATACGCAATTCTAAATTCATTTCCGTTGACAGCGCTTCTTCTGCCGCCGCGCGTGCGCGATGCAGTTCTTCGCTCACCTTGGTGAGCTCTTCCCTGAGTTTTTCTCGACCCATTTGCTCTTCATGCAAAGTCGCCATGCATTCGCGTAGCGTCTCACGCGCCTCCACCTCCTTCGCCTCGGTTTCGTACAATCGACGCTCCATTTCCTCGCTCGCCACTCGCGCAGAAGCGAGCGACGATCGCAACATCTCGTTCTCCGTCGTCATCGCCGCCAAACTCGCAGATTTCATTCGCAACGCTTCATCCTTCACCGCTTCAGCTTCCCTCGCCTCGTTCGACATCCTCGCGATCGTCTCCTCGAGCTCGCGCGTCGCGTCAACTCTCCTTCCGTTTCCGTCGCGCATCTTTAATTTCGGCCCCGGAGATTCTCCCTGATGACGCCATTCCGGCAGCAACTCTCTCGCGAGTTCGCGCAGCGGGTCCCTATCGTCGCTCGCTTCCCTCGCGCGTTCTCGCGCGTCCGCGCCACCGTTCCGTCCCGGCGTCGTCGCCCGCTCGAGCGCGCGCAAGTATTCGCGCACTCTGACCCCGCGCTGCGCCCCGCTCGCGCCTTCCTCGTCCGCCACGGCGCACGACCGCATGAGTGCCGTGACGTTTTCAAACGTCAGCGCGTGTCCGCGCGCCCGCATCGTCGCGCGTCGCGCGTCGAACGGCGTGACGACGTCCCTGTCCCCTAACGACTTTGCGACGGTCGACACCGAAAAAGAAGCGCTCGCATCGCCGGTGGACGCGCGGGGCGTCGCGCGCGCGACCGCCTCGACGTCGTCGCGCATTCGCGCGCGCGCGCGCGTCGTTGAATGGTGAAGTCTACTCGCTACTACAAAGGACTACAGTCTCTCGGGACGGCGACGAAATAATGAAAAGCCTACCGGTTGTCGTTGTACTTCTTGCGATTCCTCGGTCGCCTGCTCACCCTAAATCGGTCGGTGCGCTTGTTATTGCGCGTGCGCTTACCCTTGGTGTGGACGCCCCAAGGCGTGACGCTGGGACGACCGCCCGACGTGCGACCCTCGCCGCCGCCGTGCGGGTGGTCGATCGGGTTCATGGCGACGCCTCGCGTCGTCGGCCTGATCCCACGCCAACGATTGGCGCCGGCTTTACCGATATTACGATTTTGATGCCCACGATTGGACAGCATCCCGATCGTCGCCATGCATCCCTCCAAAACTAAACGCTGCTCGCCGCTCGGAAGCCTGACGACGCAGTACCCGTCGTCGCCCTTCTTCACGAGCGTCGCCGCCGATCCCGCCGATCGACACATCTGCCCCCCTCGTCCCGGCACGAGCTCAATATTATGTATCGTCGTCTGCAGCGGTATATTCTTCAACGGCAGCGCGTTTCCGATCTTTATATCGCTCTCCGCTCCGCTCTCCAACTCGTCCCCGGCGCGCGCGCCGTGCGGCGCCAGCACGTACCTCGTCCCCAGTCCTCCCTCGTAGTCCACCAGCGCGATTCGCGCCGTGCGATTCGGGTCGTACTCCAGCCTTCGTATCACCCCTCGCGCGCCCGTGAGATCGCGTTTAAAATCTATCATTCGGTACAGTCGCTTCGCGCCGCCGCCCCGGTGCCACACCGTGATCCGCCCTCGCGCGTTCCTCCCGCCCGTCTTCCGCAGCCCGACCGCGAGCGCCTTGTGCGGGCGTCCTCGGTGCAGGCCCTCGCGCGAGGTCGTGATGCGCCCGCGCTGTCCAGGGCTCGTGGGCTTGTACGCGCGCATGCCCTCGCCCGCGCGCGTCGCGAACGCGCGCGCGATGGCGACGGCGCGGCACGTCGGCGTCGGCGCCGCCGTCGCGGCGACGCGCGCGCGCGCGACGACGGGCGGCGCGAGCGACGACGCCGCGGTCGCGCGCGTCGCCGCGAGCGCGCGCGTCGAGCGCGCGAGCGCGGCGCGGAACATGGTCGTCGCGCGTCGCGGTGTCGCGACGGCGCGACGGCGCGACGGCGCGCACGGCGCCGCGGAGCGCGACGCGCGCCATGAGCGCGTACGAAGACGCGGTGCGAACGACGCTCGGCGCGCTCGCGCGCGCGCTCGACGCGAAGCGGTGCGACGCGACGCTCGAGGGCGCGTGGAAGCTCGACGTCGCGCGAAGCGAATCGCTCGGCCCGTTCCTGCGCGCGCTCGGCGCGCCGCGAATCGCGACGCCGATCGCGGATAACCTGCCGACGACGGTGACGGTGAAGTGCGACGACGACGGACGCGGATTCGCGATCGTGGACGCGACGGCGCTGAGCTCGAGGAACGAGACGCGCGCGCGATTCGACGGCGCGGAGACGCCGCGAACGACGCGGGGAGGGCGGAAGCGGTTTTATCTGTCGGGAGACGCGCGAGAGGGCGCGCTGGTGATCGTGTGTCGATTGTTCGAGCGCGGCGAGGGGTGGGCGACGGAGCAGATTCGCGGGATGGATCCGAGCGGGAGCGGGATGCTGCGAGAGCGAAACGTGCTCAAGCGACCGAACGGCGAGCCGGACGTCGTGGTCGATCGGTTCTTTCGTCGAGTGGTGGATTAGATGATTAGAGTGAAATTAGTTCTAATACTAGAGTGTTAGTGTCGTGGCGTCATCGCCGTCGTTTCGACGATGTTCATCGCTCGAGCAAGAGGACGGCCTCGACGTGTGCGGTGTGCGGAAATAAATCGAGAGCGAGCGCCTTCACGGGCGTGAATGGGACGCCGCCGCCGTTACCATCGGCGCCTTGCGGCACGCATAGATCAATAACGTTAGTCGCCATCGTGTTCGCGTTGCACGAGACGTACACGAGACGTTTCAAACGGTTTTCTCGCCGCAACGCCGACAATACGTGTCTATGCAACCCCGCACGCGGGGGATCAACGATTGCGACGACGTCATCGAACTCGTGATTCGCGCCCACGAGCTCCGCGTTGGTGGTTTCTTTCGCTTCGACGATCGCTTCTGTTTCTTCATCCGCGCTCAAGTCCGGGTCGTCGAGCACAGATACGGCGGTGAACGGTTTTGGAGCGCGGCCATCGGGCCTGATCAACGTCTTGTAGTCGTTCAACACTTTCGGAAGAACGTGCTCCGCCTTGCCCGCGAGCCAGTCGGTATTATCGACTCCGTTGAGTTTCGCATTCGTGAACGCATCTCTGATGGATTCTTCCACGATGTCGACACCGACAACTTTTTTGACGGCGCGCGCGAGCGTCAAACCGATCGTCCCCGTGCCGCAGCACACGTCCAACAGCAAGCTTTGCCCACCAGGACTCGCCCACTCACCGGCGAGTCGATACAAAGCTTCGGCGGCGACCGTGTTGACTTGGAAAAACGCCGTCGCGGAAAGCGAAAACTGGAGACCGCACATGTGTTCGTGAATGATGTCTGCGGACTTCTCGCTCGGCGCGTTCGTCCTCAAATTTTTAATCTCCGCGTCGTCCGGCGCGACGTTCGATACACCGTCCCAGAACTGCACCAGACACGTCTTTAAATTGATTGGCTTCGCGCTCTTCGCGACGGCTTCTTCGACCGCGGCGAGAACGCCATCGCATTCCTCTTTCACTTGCTCGTCGGTGTAGCCTCGCGTGCACACTTGAAACATGACTAAAACTTCGTGCTTATCGCTATGTTCGCCCGATGGCGAGGGTAACGAGAACTCCTCGTCAGGGTACGTGAACGCTACCCGATCCGTCGCGTCGGGGTCTTTAATTTCCCCGTCCGTGCCCGCAGACGGTTTCGGAGGACCGGCGCCCGTTCGCAACCAGTGCTTCCAACCGTGTTCGCTCGCCGGCGCGGTGCCGGCTTCGCGACACAAGAATAGTCTCCAAAACCCTGTCGCCTTTCGCTTATCGTACACGGGCAGCCCTTTACCGTCCGCGGCCCGCGCGCGAAGGTACGTTTGCGTGGCGTCGCCCAGATACTTCGCCGTATCGCTGATGTTTCGGCATCCCGTGGGCGGCGCCACGGCGGTGACGCCGTCGCGAAACGACCCGACGTTAAAACCGCACGTGATCTCGCCGTTCGCGCTCGGCCCTATGGTAAATTCACTCTTGTTTCTATACCCATCCAGCACCGGCGACCGCACGATGCCTCCCAGCTCGCAACAAAGTTTATCGTTTCCCAACGCCGCGCGCATCCACCCCACGTCGGCGCGACGCCCGCTCTTCCTCGCCTTATTACTCGCGTTCCGCACCCCTCTCGTGATGTTCCGCATCGCTTCCGCGACGATCTCTTTCTTCCTAGCCAACTGTTCGCCGTAACTCACGTTCCACAGCGGCGTGATGACGTCGCGTATGTCCCGTCTCGCGTTCGCGTTCGCGCGTTCGATGAGCGCCGACGCGTCCGTCGACCCGTCCGTCGACGCCACTCCCGTCTTCCCCTTCGCCTTCGCCTGCTTCACGCGCACGCACCGCCCACGAAACTCGACCCTCTCCATCGCCGTCGTCGCCTCGATTCGATCGCCGACCTCGCCGAACGTCACGAAGCCGTACGTCCACCGCCGCCGCTTCTTGCTGCTCACGCGCCGGCACCCGAGCTCGGTCAACCACGCCGCGAACGCGCCGTCGTCCCACTGTTCGGGGACGCCCTGAACCATCGCCGTGCCGCCGCTCGCGCCCGCGAGCGCGACCGCGCCCGTCGTCGTCGTCGTCGTCGTCGTCGTCGTCGTCGTCGTCGTCGCGTTTTCATCCGCGGCGGCGCCGCCCGCGCTCGCGTCCGCGCGCGCGCGCTTCGCGTCGTCCGCGCCCGCGTCCGCGACGTCCTCGCGCGCGCGCTTATCGCGCGTCGCGTCGCCGTCGGCGTCGGCGTCGGCGTCGGCGTCGCGCGACATCGCGTCGGTCGGCGTCACTGCGCGTCGCGCTCTGATGACGTCGCGGTCGCTTCGCGCGCGCGTCTGCGCGCAGACGCGACGCGTCGACGCGCGCGCGCGACGCGGTGGGCGCGTCGCGCGCGCGACGACGCGCGCGGGCGCGGACGCGGACGCGAGCGAGGGCGTCGGGGAGACCGTTTCGACGCATCTGGATGAGGGAGCAGTCGACGACGACGCAAAGACGACGACGACGACGACGACGACGACGACGACGACGACGACGCTCGACGCGCTGGCGTCCGTGCTCGTCGATCGCGCGGGCGATAGGAACGGCGACGACGCGTCGACGACGGCGACCGAGGCGCGCGAGGCGACCGAGGCGAAGGCGAAGGCGAAGGCGAAGGCGCGGGACGCGAACGCGGCGGAGGCGTCGAGACGGCGAGCGACGCCCGAGGGCGTCACGGACGCGTCGTGGAAACCGTATTGGAGCCCGTTGTCGACGATGTATAACGTGCCGACGGTCGAACCGACAGTGGCGTACTTCATCGCGTTCGCGCACTGCGCGGCGTTCGCGACGGATTTGGCGCTGCTGCGGAGCGGGACGTCCAACGGCGGAGATTTGTTCATTCGTTTGGCGTTGTTCGATAACGCCGTGGTGTACGGGAGTCAGTGGATGCGAACATTCACGGCGTGTTTCGTGGACTTTGGGTTGTTGCATTTCGCGCTCGTCAACGTCGGGTTGGTGACGATCGGAGCCGAAGCCGAAGCGTTGCTCGGCACCAGGCCGTTTCTGGCGGTGTACGCGTTGAGCGCGGCGATGGGGGGCATCGGCTCGATGGCGTTCGACCCGACGACTTTGCACGTAACCTCAAGTGACGGTCTGATGGGTGTTTTCGGTGCGTTGTTACTTTACTCGGCGCTGAACGTCGAGAACGAGTGGAACCTTCGCGGCTTCACCGTGCGATTGCTCTATTGCGGGTTCTTCTCGGTTGGTTTTCAATACCTCGCGAGTGTCCCCACAGAGGATGGCACGCACGTCGTGAACTCCGTGGGACACCTATGGGGCTTTCTGGCCGGCGCGGCGATGGGCTACGCCGGGCTCGCTCCCTTGTTTACCTCTGGAAAGAAATTTTCCAAGCCGCCGGACGACGGGCGCAAAAATCTAGAAGACGTCGGGGCGGGTCCGAGAAAGACGTTCGTCATGCTCGGTTCGGCGTCCACCGCGCTCGTGGCTTTATGCGTCGTCGTTTTGCTCAAGAGAACTTTAGACGTGGACCCGAGAGATGTATTTTAGTTCGACCTCGCCCGCCGTCGACGCCCGACGCCGGTTGTTGTAACCTCGCGCCGCACAATCACGCTCGACTCGTCTCGATGTCGCACGCCGTCACTCACGCGAACGCCGCGTGCGCGACGCGCGTCGTCACCTCGCGTCCCGCGTCTCGCGCGTCGCGTCGCGCCCGCGTCGGCGTGAAATCGTGCGCGACGTCGTCCGATGACGTCGCTCTCGGCAGGCGCGACGCCGTCCTCGCGGCCATCGCGCTCGGCGCGCTGACGCGCGCGGACGACGCGCGCGCGATCGGATTTCAGAAGGAACTGAAGAAACGCGGGCCGGTGAGCGAGGACGCGTACTCGAAGACGGCGGGATTTGAGTTTCGAGGCGAGGCGAGGGATGGGGTGAAGTACGTCGACGTCGTCGAAGGGAAGGGAAAACCCGTCGAAGCGGGCGCGCTGACGACGCTGCACTTTGAGTGTAAATACAGAGGTTTGACGGTGTCGTCCACGCGCGAGGCGCGCACGCTGGGGGGGAATCGCACGATTAGCGAGCCGTTTCAGTTCAAGTACGGGACGCTGCCGAACGAGTTCACAAAGGCGGCGAAGAGAAAGAACATCATCGGCGTCGGGATCGAGGTGAGGATCGATCCCGATTTGAGAGAGCTTTATGTGGTGAAGTGCGTGTTCAACGGTCCAGCGGATCGCGCGGGAATCAAACCGAACGACGTCATAATCTCAATCGACGGCGTCGGCGACCTCGTGGACAAGCCGATTCAAGATATCGGAGCGTTGCTCGTCGGCGACGTCGGGACCGAGCTCGAGTTGAAGGTGAAGAAGGGCGGCTCGCGCAACGGTCCGGACGCCCCGATCGAAACCTTCAAGTTGACGCGAGAGGTTACCGCTGTAGCGACGCCGAAGCGCGAAATTCAAGTCGACGGTGGCGGAGGACTCTTTACCGGCGGCAGTGGCCCCAAACCGCCGCCGATTATTTACGTACCGGAGGCACTCGCGGGAATGCAGGTGGGTGGTCGACGCAAAATAATCGTCCCTCCGGATGTCGGTTTCGAGGACGTCGGGGAAGGTGAAATTCCTCCGGGCGCGACGTTCGAGCTGTTGATTGATTTGCTCGACGTTCAAGAGAAGTCTTCGTAAAATCAGCCGGTTGGCGCGCTCACGTTCGTGAACATTCAAAATTCAATCACTCCACGTGCGCGCAGTGTGGACGGAACTCGCAGGATTGTAATCTATTTTTTGCATCAAACGTACTGCACTTCGCGACTTGCGAGCAATATGCCGAAGGAAAAGGTTACGCCGCCAAAGAAGAAGACAGGCAGTAAGACGGATAAGAAGGCGAGACCGAAAGCCGATGCAGCGGATGGTCTGTCGGGCGAGGGTCCGATTCAAGAGACTCGCGCAGAACTCTTAGCGAAGATCCAAGCTGTGGAGCGCGAAGCGGTCAAGGCCAACGAGCACAGAAACTATATGCAGCTCGAGCGCGACAAGATCGATTCATTTTGGGAAATCACCAAAGCAGAGCTCGAGTCTACTAAAGTCGACTTACGTGATGCCCAGCGCGAGCTGGAGGTGGCCGGCGAACAGCACGAGATGGAGCTGCGTCTACAAACTCATAAGCTCAAGCAAGTCAAACACGAGCGTTTGGAGGCGGAATCAAAGGTTCGCGCACAGTACGACCAGGCAGAAGCACAACTGCGGGAGGACTGTCGAGATCGACTGCAAATCAAATCTCAAGAACTTGCGGCGATGGAGGCGAAAATTCGCGAGATTCGTCGCGAGCACGAAGATCGTCGCCGAAGACTAAAATTAGAGCACGATGCGAATTTAGGCGCAGCGCGAAAGCAGTTTGAGCAGAGTGCCTCGGAGCACGTGAACAAAGTCGAGCGAGAATCGTTTGACGCCATGAATTCCTTCAAGTGTCGCGTCGAAAAGCAGCTCACTGACACTGAGGCGAGATATTCAACCTACATTGATGAGCTCGTCGAAACGCACACAAATGCGTACGCCGAACTCAAAGAGTACTTCAACTCGCTGACAGACACGCACGTCGTTGAGATTAATCGACTTGAGCAACGTCTGAATGCGAAAGAAGAGAGATTACACAAGCAAGCCCTAGAGTTAAACGAGATTCGTAAGAAAAACGCAGCGCTTGTGGTCCCGCTGACGCAAGCCGAACACAAATGCGAGGAATATAGAAAAAAACTTCTTCATTCCGAGCGCAAATGCAAACACCTCCAGTATAGCGAGAAAGCCCTACACGACATACAGAGCCAATTGAAGAGTTCAAAATGGCAAAATGAGATTTTGATCCAAAAGTTGGAGAAAAGCGAGGAAGATTTAGAAGCTCTGAGGCATGAAGGGATGTCGCATCGGTTCTGCGCGCCAAGTTTTACGAAGACGATAAAGTAGACGAACGTTTGTTGTTGTACTTTCTGTGTTAACAAGAGAACTAAGAGTCAAATTCCAAATCGTACGGCTGGTGTTGTCGCTGCGCGTGCTTAAACTTTTTCGTCGGTATCCATCGCATCTTCAGCCTCTTTGGCCTTTTCTTCCACCCACGCGTGGAATTTCGCGAGGCGAGCCTTTTCATTCTTTTCGAGCAATGATTTGCGCTTCGCCGAAGCTTTGCCGTTCGTCTTCGCCTTCTTCTTCGCACGGCGTAATACATCTTCGGTGTCAAGTACATACGACACCTTGCTCGTGCTACAGCTGACTTTGCATTCTAATGAATTCGTCACGATGGCATTTTCCATCGCCGCGTCCAAGTCGCTAAAGCCAGCCTTCTCCTTCGATCGGCTCAGGAATACGGCGGTGTGTTCATCGTCGTCATCATCAAGCTCCGCAGACTCTGGAATATCATCGGTGGCCGGAGTGGTCAAGAAGGTCTGTAAATGCGTCGCAAAGCGCGCGTCCATCGTTCCCATCGGCAAGTCGGGCCGTTCCGGTCCCACTTCTACGAGTCTAACAAACATTGTCTTGCCATCTTCGGATGACGCTAAGCGATAGCATGCTTCGTCTTGCAGTAGAACACACGCATTTGCGCGGTAGATACCTTCGTTGAACGACGCTTCACGAGCCAATTCATAGTCGTGGAGGTGCAAAAGTTTACTGCTCGGCTCCTCCTGAATAACAAGTTGCACTTGTTTGATGACTTTATAGATGAGCTTGTCTAAGGTGAACAGGAGGTACGATTTCGCTCCCAACAGCGTGCGACAGTCGTCCTCGAATTTACCAGACTCCGTTGTGCCGTTCAACAAGTGGAAGAGTAGTCGAAGGAACTCGGTGTGGACATCAGCTTGCTTGCGCGCGGGCTTGCTTGCCTTGGCCATGGCCGCAGCGCTCTCTCGCGCAGTCGACATGCGCTCAAACAAATGCGAATGAAGACGGAACATGTGGTAAATCTGATCGTTGGCGTAGAACACAGTCCTCTTCATGTTCTTAAGCGCAACTGCGGCCGACGCTTCGGCGGCATCGACGATCCCACTGACGGGTTTGCAGAGTGCAAACTCTTTTTCCTCTTCGTCGTCTTCGTCATCCTCTTGTTCCTCTGCTTCCTCTTTTGGCTCAACTTTCGGTGCTTTCCGCGCACTCGAAACTCGCATTTTATCGTCCTCGTCTTCTTCCTCTTCGTCTGATTCGGACTTCTTATTCTCGTTGAGTTTCTTGACGTCCTCTTTCTCGGTACCCCGAACAAAGTTCGCCGCCGTCTCGGCGGAGGAATCCTTGAAATCATCCGGATTTTCTCGGTTTACGTTAAAGAAGGACTCGACAAAGTTTCGATAAAGCGTCAAAACGCGCTCGCCTTGCTCCGAGTTGAGCATTTCGTTGGTACTAAACTTGATAACGGCGTACACGTCGTCGTGCACCCGGGCGTCAGAGTAATCAAGAGTGAGATCAGGAGACTCGTCCACCGGAGGCATCCCCTTGCCGATGACTTCGTCGGACGTCTTCTTCTTGTCGTTCAACTCCTTGACTTCCTGGGCCATACCCTTCATAGAGAGCGCCTTTTTGTCCATTTGCTTGAAGTAGAAGGATTGGTGATCGAGAGACTTGGCGTAATTCTTCGTGTACACGTCGGACCAAATCGGCATCATCTCGTTCTTCAGCTCGACCCACTCTTCCTGCTTTTGGTGCAAACGCTTCAAGACGATTGGGATCGTCGCTTGCGGCGCAGTCTTGACCAGGTATCCGATTTCATCCCCACGATCACCGTAGATGCGCAGGATGGCGCGCTCACACACGGCGCCCAAGTATCCTTCGGGCATGACCGCGGCTCCGCGAGCCTCCTCGGGCATCGCGTTGATTTCTTCCTCAAACTTTTGCAACTTTTCGATGCAAGACTTGGTCGTTTCGAGAACCATGTCGATCTCGAATCGATCATCTTCACAGCGGAACAACGCCTCCTCGTACTGGTTCTTACGCATCGCCTTGAAAGAGTAATCCTCCGAACCCGAAGTCACCGCCACCCAGTTGTCGTTGAGAACATCCTTGCACAGCTGCGTCCTCGTCGTACACGGGGCTGGCGGGAAGTTCTTGGGCAACAATCGGTACGACGGGCCACAGCGCTCGCTCATGGAGAGATCCAACTCCGAAATGGGTTTGGAGACGAATTTCTCGCGCTCGGCCACCACCTTCATGAGTTGCAAATCCTTCGGCGACAGCTTCTCTGGCGGTCGTTTTGCCATAGATGGGTCGAAATCGAGCGCCTCGCACCGAGCGACAAAATCACTAAATCCAGACTGAAGCTCGGGGAACTTGCCGAGAATGTCGTATGCGAGCGTCGACATCTCCATCTTGGTGATGATACCCATGTTGAAGATGTTCAGGATCTTGATGAACTCGTTGTATGCGTCGCGGTTGCGAAGTCTCGCCTTTACTTTTTCGAAAAATGCGAGCTCCTTTGCCAGCGCCGCCGCCGCGCGTCTCGCCTCAGCCTCTTCCGGAGTTTCCGGCGGCAACCCTTTTCTACCACGCACGCCGCGCACACCGCGTCCCTTCTTACCAGCCGCCGGTTGCGTAGAATCGGGCAAAAAGTACGTAAACTCGTCCAAAAGGTCGTGATGATGTTTGAACAACTGCGCCACTTCCTCGTAAACCTGCGAAATCGTCTTCACGTTCTTCCTGTACATGTTCAAAATCTCCAGGAAGTTCTTATACACGCGCTCGTCGTTCGAAAATCTCGACTTGATCTTGTTCACGTACGATATCGCGTGCACGAATTCGACTTGCGGCTTCGCTCTGACGCCGTGATCCATCGCCTCCTCGTCGTCTCGCTCGATGTCCGCGACCGTAATCTCGTGTCCTCGAGGCAGAAATTGATTGAATCCGAGGATTAAATCCGTGTGTCCGCGAAAAATTCGCTTCACGCGCTTGATCACCCCCTCCGTGTCCAGCCTATTCGCCTTAAACTCCTTCATGATCTCCAAAAACTCATCGTACGTGTGTCTCTTATCGCGCAATCGCTCCTTGAGCTCCCTCAAGTAACTCAACGCCTCCTGCTTGCGCGCCTTTTCGCTCAGAGGTTCACCGCTCGCGCCCCCCGCTCCCGGCCTGTCGTCCGTCCGCGATCGCGCGCGCGTCGTCAGTCATCGCGCACGCATCGCCGCGCGCGTCGTCGTCGTCCTCGCGTCGCGCGCGACGCCCTCGGTCGTCGGTCGGTCGCCCGTCGTCCCGTCGAAGGCGGCACGAAAACTCGGCGCCGATCTCGTCGCGAATCCCGCGTCGCGCGTCGTCGTCGCGTCGCGCGCGCGCGCGTCGCGCCGACGCGTCGACGCGCGATCGCATCGTCGTCGCGTCGCGTCGCGTTCGCACCGCTTGATCGCCGCGCCGGCGCCCGGGCCGTCGTCGCGCGAGCGCTTCATCCCTTGACCGCGCGCCGCGCGCGGGTTCGATTTTAATTAAATGCGCGCGCGCGCGAGTGCGCTCGCGTCGGCGCGCCGGGACGCCGCGCGCGCGCGGAGAGCGCGATCGCGCGACGATCGGCGCGAGAGGCGCGCGCGAGGCGTCGCGGGCGAGCGGGCGCGCGCGTGTGACGCCGGACGCGCGCGCGAAACGATCGAAATCAGTTTGCCCTCGCGCGCGGCGACCGACCGAGATGTGCGATCGGGTGTCGGGCGCCGCGCGGTGGTCGTATTGTGGGCGAAGGGGGGGGGATGAAAGTTTTTAGGGAGACGCGCGCGCGAACGCGCGCGCGAACGCGCGCGCGCGCGGAGGGACGCGCGATCGATGATCCGATGGGTGGGTATTAAAATCATAGGATGACGCGCGCGCGCGGTGAGGCGATGGCGTGGGCGCGCGACGCGCCGAAATCACCGAGGGCGCGCCGTCTTTTTCGCCGCGGCGGCGGCGTCTCGAGCTTGGAACTCCTGTTCTATGTTCTTTCGCACGGTCTCGAGCATCGTGCGCGTTTGCTTGCGCGTTTGAGTGGCTTGCGCGAGCATCGCTGGATCGACGGTGAGGCCGTTGTCGGCGCGAGCGCGCAACGTTTTCACCGCGGCGTCAGCCTTGAGATACATCGCTTTGATTTCGGCGAGAAGTTTCTTCTTCGCCGGATCGACGCTCGGATGCTGTTGAGAAGCGGCGCTAGCCGCGGATTTTTTGCGTTTTTTGCGCATTTTTGCGCTGTACTCTGGATCGCGCCACTTGTCGGCGATGGCTTTAGAGATCTTCGCGCGGTGCTCGCGCGTTCGCTTGTTGGCCACCTTTGGCTTCACTTTCCGCATCGCTCGACGCTTCAAGACGAGCGTGGCGACGAGCTGCTTCTTCAACTCGCGTTGCGTCTTTAGGCGTACTTTTTCTTCATCCTTTTGACGTTGTCGAAGCCGTGCGATGTCGGCGGTGCCGTTGACTCCAAAGGTCACCGTCATCACCGCGGAGTTTCGGCGAACGAATATCCCCGCTGAAGCCGCGCCGTTCATACCTCTCTTCAGGCCCCAGACCTGTTTGGACTCCAAGCCAGCTGTCTCTAGCTTTCGCGCCCGCGCTCTTTCCACCGACGCCCTCTTGATCTTCGCTCGCGTGTACTCGGAATGACGAGCGTTGGATCCGTTGTACGACGCCTTTAGGCGCTCTCTGTACGCGGGATTCGCCATGTGCATGAGCGTCGTCGCGCGAATTTTTTCGATCGTTTCCTTGCTATGCTTGCCGCCTTTATTCCAGGGCACCTTACCAGTGTTCGCGGTACCGATTCGACGGCGTCGCAACTGTTCCACCTTGGCCATGTCCTTCACCGTACCCACGGCTTTCAAGGTTTCAAACTCCTTCTCGCTAATAACCACAACCTTGATCGGCTCACCGCTAATATCGACGCCGTTTCGCACGCGACATCTGAAGACGTTACACGTCGGACAAGGACAGCCGTTCAAGTGGTACAGCGTCTTGCGCGCGCCCATGATGAAACCGTCGTCGGGCGTCACGAAGACGACCCTCTTGTAGTCGTGCTCGACTCCCGGATCGCCTTTACCCAAATTCTCCACGCAGTGCGTCCACGAAATCTCCTTCAACGCACCACCCGATCCATTTGAACCTCGCGCACCGTCCGATCGCATCGCCACGACCGACGCGCGCGTCAAAGACCGCGCGCTCGCGGCGCGCGCCGCGTCCCTCCCTCGCGTCGGCGTCGCGCGCGCCTCCAACCCCCCCTCTCCCGCGCTCGCGCCCCCATCCGCGCCCTCGACCGGCGTTTGCAGCGCACCGAGCTTCGCCCGCGATCCCCGCGCGTTCGCGCGTCGTCGCGTCTTCGCGCGCGTCGTCTTCGCGCGCGCGTCCGCGCGAAGTCGCCCTAAACCCCCGAGCGCGGCCGTCGCCATGACGCCCTCCCGTCCGCGCGCGCGCGACCGGCGTTCACCGCCCGTTCGCGCTCGCGACGCGCTCGCGACGCGCTCGCGACCGCGCGCTCACGTCGCGCGCCGTCGCTCGGCGCGCGCGTCGCGCGAGTTCCCTCGCGCGCGTTCGAGCCGCAGCCGCCGCGCCCCGCCGTCGCCGCGCGCGCGCTGCGCC
>Ga0181605_10002750_pt1 | contig 15095 bp, 11 predicted proteins | sample 041ome_11_FD_148676 | JGI IMG/M metagenome (GOLD analysis project Ga0181605, IMG submission 148676) | Coastal salt marsh microbial communities from the Groves Creek Marsh, Skidaway Island, Georgia - 041411US metaG (spades assembly) | ecosystem: Environmental > Aquatic > Marine > Intertidal zone...
TCGAAGACGCCACGCGGCGACGCGTCGCGAGCGGCGCGATCGACGCGAACGCGCGACCGATTCGATTCGATTCGATTCGATTCGATTCGACACGCGACCGTTGGTATCGCGCGTTCGACGCGACGGCGCAAAGCGCGCGACATGGAACGCGCGACGACGACGCGACGGCGCGGCGACGCGCGAGCGATCGCGAAAGGCGAACCGACGAAAGCGACGGTCGGGGAGGCGCTGCGCGCGCTGGACGCGCGCGCGCGAAGGATGGAGGCGGAGGCGAGGCGCGAGCGGGACGCGCGCGCGCGGGACCGGGACGCGCTGGCGCGGGTCACGGAGTCCGTGGACGCGCTCGCGGCGACGTTTCGAGAGGCGATGGAGGCGATTTCGTGCGATCACGACGCGTGGACGCGAGAGCGGCGGGAGATTAAGGCGGCGGTGGAGGTGGCGGCGAGGGCGGCGACGACGGCGGCGACGCGCGCCGAGGCGAGAGAACGAGACGCGGAGCGGGCGAGAGCGGAGGCGTTGGCGATCGATGCGAGAGTGAGCGAGGGGTTGAGATACGTGAAGGATGTGCGGGATGAGTTCGTGGCGGTGGAACGGGTGATTCAGGAGGCGAAGGAGAGGACGAGGGAGTTGGAGGCGCGAGACGTCGCGCGCGCGCGCGCGGTGGAGGAGTTTGAACGCCGCGCGCGCGCGGCCGATGCGCTGTTGCGGGATGAGATCGAGACCGTGCGCGCGTGCTCGCTGCGCGCAGAGACGGCGGCGAGCAAGGCGGAAGAGATCGGCGGACTCGCGTCGGACGTGCGAGAGTTGGCCAAGTGGTCGAAGGAGACGGCGGCGCACCAAAACCGTCGACTCGCCGCGCTCGAGCGCGAGACTTCTCGCGAAGGTGGCGACAAAGAAAACGGCGCTGCTCGGCGCAAGGGAGAGTTAGCGACATCCGTGAAAGCCACCGAGCTGGCGTTGAAGGCGCAGCAAACGCGTCTCACCGCGCTCGAGGAAAAATCCGCGTTGCGCGCCAGACGCGACGCCGCCGTCAAGGCGGACGTCGACGTCGTCAAGCGCGCTCTCGGCGAGCATCACGACCTCCTAGCCAAGATCAGAGACACCCTCGACACCGAACTCGGTCCGGAGGCGACGCTCGGCCCCGCCTCGTCCGCGTTCGCGCGCTTTCGATAGCGGATAGAAATATCTACGGTACCCGCGCCGTGAATACATTGCAACTACGAGACTACGCGCCGCGCGCCCGACGTCCGTCCTCAGAGCTTCGACGTCGTTCCCACGGGTAAAAACTTCGTGTGTTTCCCCGTCGCCACCACTTCTCCATCGCTCGCCCGCGTCATCCTGCACTCCATCCACGCCAGCGTCTTGCCCATCTTCACCACCTCGCACTCCACGCGCACCGTCTCCTCCAGCGTCGCCGGCGCGCAGTACGCGCACGACAGCTCCACGCTCACCCCACCGCGAGTCGTCATCGTCAGCAGCGCCGCCGTCGTGAGCACGTCCACGATCGTCGCGATCGCGCCGCCGTGCAGCGTGCCGAAGCGATTCGTGAGCTCGCGCGTCACCGTCAGGTCGCACGCGAACCTCCCGCGCGTCGCGCTCGCCGCGTTCGAGCACCGGCGCAGCGGCGCGGCGTCGTACGTCCCGGCGCTCGCGGCGTCGCGCAGGAACCGCGCCGCGGCGTCGCTCGCGGGCGTCGCCATCGCGATGTGACGCGACGCGCGTCCCGGTCGGCGCCGCAGACGCGCGCGCGCGATGTCGTCGAGCGCGACGCGCGCGCGGAGGCTCGCGTCGACGGCGGCGCGGGCGACGTCGTCGAGCGCGCGCGCGTCGACGGCGGTCGAGGGCGCGAATCGAGCGCGCGACGCGCGGCGACGCGGGACGAATCGAGGCGGGAGGCGCGACGACGACGACGACGACGAGAAAGACGCGCGGAAGCGAGCGACGGACGCGACGACGCGCGAGGCGTACGTCGCCGCGCTGGGGGACACGGTGCGCAAGGTGAAGGCGCTGTCGCTGGCGTCGCTGGCGGTGACGGTGGTGGGGTGCCCGACGTTCGTGGAGCTGTCGCAGCCGGAGCTGGCGTTCGAGGCCAAGGCGGCGGTGAACGCGACGGTGATCGGGTTCGGAGGGTTCACGACGGCGCTGTTGCAGTGGTTCATATCGCCGTACGTGAGGAGCATGCGATTGGACGCGAGCAAAGGGACGGTGACGGCGAGGAAATTGAAGTGGAACGCGAGCGAATACGAGACGACGTTCGCGGCGAGCGCGATGAAGGAGAGCGAAAGCTCGAGACCTTTGGTGTCGTGGGAGGCGGATGGGAAGCATTATTACGTGGAGATGGGGATGGTGCCAAAATATATGTACGATGAGTTGGATCTGGCGCGGTTCGACGATCAGGCCAAGGCGGAGGCGGCGGCGAGAGAGATGGACGAGGAGGAGGAGTGAGGCGCAAAGGTCGCGTCGGCGTCGGGATTCTCTTCGGCTGCGTTCCTAGTCATTGATTTCAATTCTAAGCCTCGTACTAGTTCGTACTAATCACTCATTCACTTGCGCGTTCGCGTGCGTTTTGCCGGGCTCGTTTCCAAGGGTTCGTCGTCAGCCTTGGTCTTGACGCCTCGCGCGCTTCGCCTCGCGCCCGCGTCTTCGGTTTTCACCGTCGCCGTCGCCTTGGCTTTGCCTTTCGCCGCAACGCGTTTCTTCGGCACGGCGCGCGCGAGGACGATCGAACCTTTCTTGGCGCCACCGACGGCGCGATCGAGCACGATAGCACCGCGATAGTGCCACTCCTGCTCGGCCTCGTTCCAGAAGGTTTCAAACTCTTCCCCAGAGAGCGCGCACGTCGGTTGGGATTCGTCCACGGGGACGCTCACGTTCTCATCCACCGCGGCTGCCGCTTCGACTTCGGCGGCGCTGTCCTTGTCTTCACCGCCGAAGAAGTTCAACGCGTCCTCGGCCATCGTCTTCAACCCCTTGAGCCAGGCGTTGACATCGACGAACCATTTGCGGCTCACCTTGCCGTCTCGGCGGCGGCGGCGACGAGCGTGCAGCCAATCCATGTGCGCGTCGAGCTCGGCCCGTTGTCGGAAACGACGACCGGTTTGGACGCATTGAAATGGAAGTTCAAAGTAAAGCGAGCGAATGACGCTCTCTCGCCGTTTGCTAAGCTCACCTAAATCTTTCTTCGGGTCGAAATCCGCCGTCAACGCCGGGAGTTCACCCGGTCGCGTCGTAGCCATTGGCTGAGCGGTGGCGATCGGCACGGCCAATGGAGGCGCCTTTTTCGCCTCCAAAGAAGCGATAAGCGCGGAAAGGTCGCCACCGCTCCCACTCTGGAGCATGTTTGCGAGCATGTGACCTCCCGCTGCTCCCGCCAACGTGGGCGGCGGCGGTGGCACGTGACCATAGTTTGCATAAGGTTGCTGCACCGCTGGGGCGCCGTAACCCGTCCATTGCTGTGCAGTTGGTGCCCACTGTTGCTGCTGCGGCGCTTGCCACTGCGTCGGCGCCGGTGCGATCGCTCGAGGCGCTTGCGTCGGCGCCGCGGCGCGCGGCGCGATGTGCGGTTCAATTTCATCTAAAACGCTAGCTGGGAAGACGGGCCTCCACGTGTTAAACAGGCGCGCCATGCTTTTTTTCTGTGTGACGTCGACTTTAGCGTACGCGGGTAGGAATAAATCGCTCAAACCGGTCGCAAAACAACGGACGAAAGGTCCTCTAAGATTCTTCACCACGCTGTCTAATAGATAAAATCCGCAAAGTTTCGTCTTCGCCGGCGCCGTTCTGATGTGGCCACGAATCAATTCAGCGATCGCCTCCGCTCGCGCTTCATCGTTCCCCGCGATCTCTCCAGCTAAAATCGTGAGCGATGTGATGATCGGTTTGCTATTGATCACGAGTTCGCTCAACGCCGAGGCGTACTCTTCAAACTCTTCTCCAGACATCTTCGCGAGTGCTACGATTGAACAACAACACGACGCGAACGCGTGCGCAAAAGCCAAAAGTCAAACGTCAGCACGCACGCCGGGAGCGAGCGAGCGAGGAATCGAGTCAATCGACGAAAACCGCGCTCGAGATCTCTCGCGCGTCTGCTACGACAACTGCTGTATGTGTATTCACCGATATGCTCGAGCACGTGCTATGCCACTCGGCGGCGCTACCGATTCAAACGAAAGAACACAAACCTTTTCACGCTTTGCGCGCGCGTCTCGCTCGCGAGTTCGCTTTGAACGCGCGCGCGAGCCGTTTGTGTCGCGATCTCGCTTTCTTGAAATTCACGCGAATTCGCGTTGAATCTCGCGTCGATCGCGTCACCACGCGCGCGCGTGGGGCTTAACAGTCGCGCAAGCCGTCGTCTGTCACCTTTGGGGCGAACGGGACGTCGGCGACGACCTCGACGTGCGACGCGCGCCGAGAAGTGCGGTTCGCGCGCGCGCGCGAACCCTCGCCCTCGCGTCGCGCGGCGAACGGCGCGAAAACCCGACGAAGACGACGCTCCGCGAGCTCGAGACGCGAGCGGTCGCGCGAATGTTCGATGCGTTAAAAATGATGCGCTAAAGAGTCGCTAAGATTCTACGCCGACACTCGCGGCTCTCCTTTGTACGATTTCTCGCCGACGGCGCTCCTTTTCGATTTCTCGCCGCCGACTCTACTTTTTACGATTTTTCCGAGCCTTGACGCGCGCCTCGACGTCCTCCGCGGCGCTCGCGCCCGGGCCCCGCCGCACGGGCGCGGTCGATTCCCCGAGCACCACCGCCTCGCCGAACTCTGGGTGATCCCCCGGCAGCGGCTCGTCGAGCAAATCCACCCTTCGCAGCGTTCGCGATTCCATGCGATCCGTGTACAGCACCCCGTCCAGGTGATCGACCTCGTGCTGCAAAATCCTCGCCTCCCATCCCACGGCTTCGAAATCCACCGGCTTCCCGTCGCCGCCGTACCCTCGACACCGCACCTTGAGGTGTCGCCGCACCACCGCGCGATATCCCGCCACCGACAGGCATCCCTCGAAGAACGCCGCGCTCGCGTCCCCGATCGGCGTCAGCGTCGGATTCACGATCACCTTCGCCCTGAACGCCTCGCGTCGCTTCATCGCCAGCGCCTCGCTCGTCTCGTCCGACATGCCCTCCGTCGTGTCCTCCAGCACCACGACGCGTCGCCGCGCCCCCAGCTGCGGCGCCGCCAGCCCCACCCCGCGCGCTCTGCACACGCGCAGCATCTCCGCGATCAACTCCTGGATCTCCGTCGAGTCGATCTCGTCGACGTCGACCGCGCGCGCGACGTCTCGCAGCGCCGGCGCGCCCGCCTGGACGACGTCGCGCGCGCCTCGCGCGGCGTCGATCAATCGCCCGAACGCGTTTCCGGGCCCCTCGACGAAGGTCCCGTCGCGCGTCGACGTCCCGTACGCGCGTCGCGCGACGCGGCGTCGCGGCGGCGCCGCGCGCGGCGTCGGCGCGGCGCGAACGCGCGTCGCCATGCGTCGAGGTGTGGCGATCGACATCAAATCGCGACGCGCGCGCGACATGCGCGATCGTTCGCCGCCGCGCGCGCGGCCGACGAGCGGCGAAGGCGCGCCGGACGCGTCGACCGCGCCGGCGGTGCCGCCGGGGATGCGGCGCGACGCCGCGGGCGCGCCGACGCGACCGGTGGCGCGCGGGTCGGCGGTCGGGAATTGGGGTCGCGCGGCGCCGCGCGCGCCGGGCGCGACGCCGAATCGCGATCAATCGGCGCAGGAACATCTCGCGCGCGCGATGCGGACGGAACCGGGACGCGGCGCGGCGCCGGCGCCGCGAAGGCCGAGCATGTTTGACTACGCGAGGGGACGAGACGACGATCGCGCGCGCGCGGCGACGGCGACGGGAGGACCGCCGCCGGGGATGACGCCCGCGGTGCCGACGATGGGACGGATGAACGCGGCGCCGCGACCGGGGTTCGACGCGGCGCCGCCGCCGGGAATGGGGGCGGCGCGACCGAGTTTGCTGGCGAGCGTGCGGGAAAGGCCGAGCCTGTTGAGTCAGCAGCGACCGCCGGCGGTGCGCGTGGAGGCGGCGAGGAGCGGGACGGGGGCGTCGAGCGGAATGGAGAGCGGGGAGATCGGGATCGGGAGCGCGCGGGCGACGCCGACGCCGACGCCGACGAGCGATGCGACGCCGAAAAAGCGGAAAATCGGGGGTTGGGGACAGGCGTTGGCGAGGGCGAAGACGCCGACCACGGCGGGAGGGACGGACGCGCCGAGTTCGCTGCGAGGAGAGGAGGTCGCGGACGAGGGTGAAGTGCGAGGGGCGCCGGGCTTGGGTCGAGGGGAGGAGTCCATGGGATCGTTTGGAGATTTGCGCGCCAAAGCGGGGTCGCCGGCGTCCGCGACGGCGACGCCGCAATTCAAAGACGCTTCGACGCCGACGAGCGATCGCGGTGGATGGGGGGCGGCGACCGCGCGCGCGCAGACGACACCGGCGACGGCGGAAATGAAGGCGACGCCGAAGGCTGCCTCCGTTGATCCGGAGACGGTGAAGAAGGCCAAGGCGGCGGAGCAACGCTTAAAGGTGACCAAGGAAGCGCTTCTGGGGCAGATGGAACGCGTCGACGGCGAAGTCGCGAGCTTGGAAAAAGAATTGCAAGCTTTGAAGAACTCGTCCGAGGAAGAGAAGCTCGGCGCGGCGGCTGGGTCAAAGGATGAGATTTCTAGACACAAGAAGGAGACGGAGGCGCTTCGTCAGCGTCTGAGCAACGCCGAGCGTTCGGCGCAGCGAGCGCAGGATTTTGCGGCGCAGAAGATGCGCGAGGCGTCGGTGCTCGCGCGCGACGCGAGTATGAAACGGGCACAACAGCGAGGTTCGGATGACGTAAAGCGTTTGAACAAAGACGCCGCGGTGTTCGCCGCGAGCGCGATTCAAAAAATGCTCGAACGTCAGGAGGCGCGACGCGATCGCATCGAGCGCGATATGGAGCACAACAAGGAACTCGCGGCGAAATCCATCGTTCGCGTGAAGAACGAATACGGGCTACCGTTGCCGGAAGACATCGCTCGAGTCGATTTCGACGCCGTCGTCGCTCACGTGGTCGAGGGCGCAAAGACTCCGTACATGCAGGAAGTCGCTCGCAAGGTGACGGAGGTTTTGCAAAAGCGCAAGGACGCCGTCGCCGATAAAAATTACACCAACGCACTGGCTTACCTCAAGCAGCGCGAGATCTGGCGAGTAAAGATAATTCAAGAGGCGAACGACAGGCTCGCCAAGGAGTTTGTCGGCGGCAAGAAAACTTTCACTCCGGGCTCGAGAGCGAGCGGCAGAAATCGTTCGACGAACGATCTCAGCGGTGTCGCGCGCTCGGAGTACGAAGAGATGCAAATGATCAAGGCATTGCAGCGCACGGAAGAGTTGCGTCACATGACGACGATTCCGAACATGATTCTCGACCCCGAGGAACGACGCTGCGCCATATTCGACAGCAGAAACGGCCTCGTCGAAGACCCGGTGGCGGAGCGAGATCGCATCAACCTCATCCGGCCTTGGACCAAGGCAGAGAAGGCAATCTTTCACGAAAGGTTTGCGTCTTACGGCAAGAATTTCCGTCGCATCGCCGAGCACTTGGAGGGACGCGACACGGGCGACTGCGTCATGTACTACTACAAATTCCAAAAGACGGACGATGGTTTCCGCGGTCGTCGTCGTGCCGCGATGAAGAAACGCCGCGCGTTCGCCGATGCGCAGCGCATGCGAGCGATTGACCCGGCCACCATCGAGGCTCAGCGCGAAGAGCGCGCGGCGCCCACCGCCGAGGCGCGTCTGGAACGCGCCGCGCTCGCCGCCGCCGCCAAAGCCGCCAAGGCCAAAGCGCGCGCCGAGAAGGCCAAAATCAAAGCCGCCAAGGAAGCTGAAGAGGCGAAACAAAACGCATCCAAGACACCAAGCAAAGGTCCGGAGTGGACCGACATGGAGAAGACTAAATTCGTCTCCGGTCTGCTCCAATACGGCAAGGATTTTGTCGCCATTAGCTCCACCATTCGCACTCGCTCCCTCGACGCCGTCAAGCAGTTTTACGAGGACAACCGTGAGCTCATGGACTTTGACTCCCTCGTGGGCGGTAATTGATTTGATGATGTTTCTTAGTTTAGCGTATCGTTGAAATCTAATCCCATGACGTGTTTGAGCGTCCCGGAATCGACTTCCTGAGCCTCGTCGAGCGCCCCAACACCCTGCGGGTGGGCTGTGATCATCACGGCACACGCGCGCGCGCACGGCCGGACGTCCGGCACTCGCGCGCGATGCGAGAAACATCTGTCGCCACCGTCGTCACGGACATTCCGTCGAGCGCGCCGACTTCCTCGTTGCTTCACGGCGGCGACGCGCGCGCGAACTCGAAGTCGTTCGTCAACACCGTCCTCCTTCGTCGCGCGCTCGTCGCGTCTTGCGTCGGTTTGAGCGCGCTCGTCGGATGTGCGATGCACGCACGAGCGGCACGAGCGTCGTCATCCTCTACGGCGGCGCTCGGGGACGCGAAAGGGGTGGATTTACTCATCGGTCAAACGAAGTTTCCTCGCACGGTCAAGCTGCTGCCGCGAGACGCGCCAGAGCGCGCTTTTGAAACGACGAAATCAAACTGGAATTTGTATCACGTCGACGGCGACAAGGACGTTGAACGCGGAGTGATGCACGATTTCGCAGATTGGCCCACGGATGAGCTTCGTGAGGCGTCGATCAACCTCAAGGTGAAGGATTCGGCGGCGTACGAGGCGTTTGACGCCATTCACAGCGAGTTTGAGCGGTTGAACGCGGATAGAATCAACGCTAGGGCAGATGTCGGACCGGCGTTTAGCGCGCTGTTGGCGTGGGAAAAAGCGAAAGAGGAAGGATTGTCCTCGCTCATCATCGCGACGCCGGATGCATACATTAACTCTCACTGCGGACCTCCGCTCGAGTTTGATTCCTTCATCCTGAGCTTTTTGCTCCGCGGGCCGAAGAAGTGGGACGTTTTGTTCCTCGATCGCGGCGAACGTGGGGTGAACGAAGATAATTTGCGTCATCCCGAGGCATTGTTTAGTAACAAGGCGTGGGAAAAGCCTTACGTGCTCTACAAGAACACAGCGACGATCGTCGGCGAGGCGTTGCCGTCGAACTTTTACATGGTGTCCAAATCATTTATGGACGGCATCTCCGCGCACTTGAAGGCTACACCGCTCACAAACGTCGATTGGTGGATCAATCGTTTGTGTGAAAACGGAGATTTAGAGTGCTTCTCGTACAACGCTGAGAATTGGTACGATGGGTTGACGTCGGAGCGCAAGGCAAAGATGGGCGAGCCGCACGCTCGTGCGCCCATCGTGGACACGACGCCGAAGGTCGACGCGACTCCAGCCGTCGTAGAGAGTGCTGAAAACGTCACCGCCAGCGTCGCCGACGCGAGCGCAGAGTCGGTAAAGGAGAGCCAACTCGGTGTCGCGCAACGACCGGAATCTGTGGTCCGATCGACGCGCGTCGTCGCCGCGTCTGAAGCTGGCAAGTTCATCTAGCGCTAGACGTGGATCAACGAATGTAACCATTAGTTCTTCTATTTCAAATCAAATATCCTCGTCCGTCTCGTCGTCCCACTCGATCGGAACCTCCCCGCGCGCTTTACCCATGATGGTGGACACGACTATCGGCACGTTTTGTTTGAATTCGCTCCCACCCCAAAACGACCCCTCCATTCGAGGATCCCAACTCGCGCTCAAAACACCGTAACTGATCCCGACCACCGCCGCCCCGAACGTCGCCGTGGAAGACACGAAGAATACCCAGCTCGGCACCTCGAGTTTGGCGATGACTTTGGCGTAATAAAACGCCGGTCCCGTCATGAACCCGAGGACCAACGGCGTCCCGCAAAAGATCCCGACTCGCTTCAACATCCTATCCGTGACGACTTGCGGCAAGCCCTCTCGCTGGCGCGCTTTGTACTTGGTGTCGAACGCCGCGCGCTTCGTCGACTCCTCGCGTTGACGGATATCCGCTTGCGCTGCGCGCGAAACGATCATCTTCGTCAGTCGGTGGCGCACGCACACGAAACGCGCTCGTACCTTTCATTTTCGCCAACTTTTTGGCGTCGTACGCGCTCGAACGCGATGAACGCGCGGTAGATTCCAATCTTTCAATGGCTAAGGCATCTTCGCTCTCGTCCTCCGTGCCGGCGCGCTTCTTGTTGTATTCGCCGCCTCGCGCGCGACTGTTGCGTCCCTTGGCGTTAGAGATCACGCGCGCGCGCGCGCGGGCGGATTCGGGGTGCGCCAAAGGCAGGCGGAACGCCATGGCGTCGCGGAGTGCGGCGTCGCGCGCGGATTTCGACGACGACTTTACAATTCTATGGTGCTACGCTACAAAGTCGTTCACGAGCGCGCCGATGCCTTCTATTTCAATCTCCACGACGTCGCCAGGGCGCAGGAATCGCTTGGGATTGAAACCGGCGCCGACGCCGCTCGGCGTTCCCGTTAATATCGCGTCGCCGGCACGCAAGGTTTGATATTTGGACACGCATCTGATCAGTTCCGCGGTGCTGAAAATCATCTTGTCGACGGTGGAGTTTTGTCGGATCTCACCGTTAACTTTTGTGACCAATGATGCGGCGGATGGGAGAGCGTCGTGCCCGGCCACGATCCACGGCCCCAGAGGACAAAATCCGTCACAGCTCTTGCCCAGATACCACTGCTGGTGACTCTTTTGCAGCACTCTCGCCGTCACGTCGTTGGCGATCGTCCAACCGGCGACGTAGGTGCTGATGACATCCACATCGCTCGCGTCGTCCGAGATGTCCTTGCACTCGCGCTTTATGATGGCTGTCAGCTCGCCCTCGTAATCGACGTCCTCGCGTTCGCGCAACTCCACCGACGTCCCCGACCCACACAACGACGTCGACGCCTTGGGAAAAATAATCGGCAGCTCCGGTATCGCGGTTTTACTTATTCCCGGCATCTGCGTGTCCACCTCACCGACGTGCTCGACGTAATTCTTCCCCACGCAGCACACCTTTGCGTCGTCGTCCGCGCACGCGAGCAGCGTCACGTTTCCGAGCGTCCATCCATCGTCCGCGTCCAGCGTCATCTCGTACGCATCGAGGGCGTAGAACATCGTCAATAACTCGCGCATCGTTCGCGAGACGACCGCTTGCGCGCCGTCGCGGCGTTTATCGCGGAATTTCGCGGCGTACACTGTTTGGTGATGTCCCGAACTGGGTGATGCCTTGGAGTGTTTGTCCTCGGCGAGCAACACGCCCACGCGCGCGGTCGAGGACGCGCCGTGGGTGAACCGCACGAAACGGTGCGAAGGACACGGCGCGGGCGCGTCGAGGCGAGGGGCGATCGACATCGGAAAGGGGAGGCGGCGAGTGACGCGACGCGAGCGGGCGAGCGCGAAGTCTTCGTCTTCGTTTATCGATCGGTGTTACAGTAACGGTGTGGCATCGGTCATCAATTAGCGCTTACGTTTAGACGCGCGAGACGCGCTGGTTGTGGTGCTAGTGGGTGTCGATTTCTTGACCGCGGGTTTCTTGTTCGCCGCCGCCGCCGCGCGCGACTTTGCCTTGCTCTCGCTGCCTTGAATCGCCGCGATGGCGTCGAGTTCGCTCGCGCTGCGCTGGAGATACTGGCGCACGAATTCATCGCCTTGCGCGGGATCGGTGTTGAATTCGCTCATCAGCCGAGAGAGATCGCTCGAGTACTGTCGAGACATTTGTCTCGATTTCGTCGCGCTCAATCCGGGGTGAATGTTTGGTTTCGGAATTTGCTCAAAGAGTTTTTGAATCTCCATCGGAACGCCGATCATGGAGCTCGCCGCGTCGCCGGTTTCGCTCATCGCCGCCGATTGCACGATGGAGGGCGTGCGCGCTCGAGGCGGTGGCGGTGGCATGGCGGCGGAGTTGGTCGTCTTGGCGCGCACCACGGCTTCCAAAGACGGCGCGGGCTCCGGGGGCATGTGCGTCGAAGGCGGGACCTTCAGAGGCGTGCCGCGCACGAATCCTTTGGACGTCTTTCTCGGTTGACCCTCGTACACCAGCGCGACATCCTTGGCCGTCAGTCCGAGTCTGGCCAAGACGTCCTCGTCGAGCACCCACTCCGCCGCCTGTCGCTCCTCCTTCTTCGTGAATAAATACTTCACGTCGTCGTTCGCTATGTTCATCTTCCCTTCCGTGGCGATGAAGAGAATCATACGAAAAAACGGCTCGATTTCGGCGTTCTTGTACCAGTATCCACCCTCCGCGAACGTGTCCCCGTACGTCTCCAAAAGAAATCTATCGAAAGCTCTGCGATAGCCCACGCCCTCGCGACTTATGAAACTCTGTTGCCCCGCGGCGCGAATGATCGCGGTCGTAAATCGCGCGATAGCGCGTCGACGATCGGCACGTTTAGGAATGTACGTCCATCCGTGATGATCGCCCGCATCGTTCGCCCCGTGTTGCGCGTTCACCTTACCGAACGCCGCGGACTTGAATCCGGCGTTCGGCGCCGCGCTCTTCGCGCTTCCCGACGCCTTCTTCCCCGCCGTCGTCCTCGTTCCAGACTTCCCCGCGTTCCTCGCGCTCTTCCGCACGCTCTTCACCATCGTCACCGTCGCCGTCGTCGCGCGTTTGACGTCTTCGGTCACCGTCTCGCGCCCATCCGTCGTCGTCGTCGTCGCCTCGCCGAACCCGTCGCCTCCCCGCAGACTGTCCCCCCTCTCGAACCTACTCACCTCGCTCAGCGGAAACGGATCCACCGGCAGCCCTCGCGCGCTCTGCCCGCTCCCCCGTCGTCGCATTCCCACGCGCGCGCCCGTGAACGGGCTTCCAGGTTCGCTCGCGTTCGCCCACGCGTCGTCGTCGCCGTCGACGCGCGTCTTCGTCAGCGTCCCCACCCTCCCGTCGTCCACGTCCGCCTCCTGCGCCACGTCGTGCGCCGATTCCGACCGCAGCAGCGCGCCCAAGAACTCCGCCGTGCCCTGCCGCCGCAGCGTCGGCGTTCCGGGCGCCATCGCGCGCGTCGACGCTCGATCGAGATTCGCCGCTCGAATCCTTCGCGCCGATTCGCGATCGAACGCGTCCTCGCGCGCCGCGCTCGATCGCCCGCGCGCGTCGTCGCGCGTCGTCGCGCGTCAAAGAATGCGCGCGCCGCGCTTTCGCGTCGTCGATCGCGCGATCGCCGCGATCGGCGCGTCGCGGTGTCGCGATTCGCGCGTTCCGATGCGATCGCTCGGGACGCCTTCGCGTCGCGCGGCGTCCGCACGTCGCCGCGCGCGGGGCGATTCGAGCGCGGCGCGACGAGCGCGCGCGCGCGACGACGCCGGACGCTCGCGACGCGCGACGCGTCGGTGCGCGCGTCGGGAAACGCGACGCGCGACGCGCGTCGATCGCGCGCGCGCGATGGGCTCGCGCGACGGCGCGCGGTTCGCGTACGGACGCGCGCGCGGCGAGGGACCGCGCGAGAAGAGCGGTGGGAACTTCGCGTCGATGATGCGCAGGCTGGGGCGACACTCGTGCAGCGTGCTGATCGGATTCGTGATCTGCGCGTCGCTGTGGGCGAGGTCGAGCGCGCGCGGGACGTCGTACGGCGAGGAGGTGCTCAAGGCGGGACCGCTGAGCGCGTTCAGCATCACGGCGAGGAAGATGACGACGCGAGCGCTCGTGAAATCGTGCGCGAGCGCGTCGGGAGAGGTGTATCTGGTGACGGGCGCGGCGGGGTTCGTGGGATCGAACGTGGCGACGGCGCTGAAGCGACGAGGCGCGGGCGTCGTGGGACTGGATAACGTGAACGATTATTACCCGCGCGGATTGAAGCGGAGTCGAATCGGGAAGTTGAGCGAGATCGGTGTGCACGTGGTGGAGGCGGATCTGAACGATGCGGTGACGGTGCGGAAGATTTTGGAGACGTGCGAGGTGACGACGGTGGTGCACCTGGCGGCGCAGGCGGGGGTGAGATACGCGGTGAAAAATCCGGGGGCGTACGTGCACTCCAACGTCGCCGGGTTCGTGACGCTGATGGAAGAGATCGTTCACATGAAACGCATGCCAAAAGTCATCTTCGCCTCGTCGTCGAGCGTGTACGGGTTGAATACCAAGGTGCCGTTTAGCGAAACCGACGTCACGGATTCCCCGGCGTCCTTGTACGCGGCGACGAAGAAAGCGGACGAACTGCTCGCGCACACGTACAACCACATTCACGGCGTGGCGTTGACGGCGTTGAGATTTTTCACGGTTTACGGGCCGTACGGGCGCCCGGACATGGCGTACTTCTCCTTCGCGAACAACATCATGCAAGACAAGCCGATCAAAATTTTCAAAGGCCCGGATGGGGGCGAGCTCGCTCGCGATTTCACCTACATCGACGACGTCGTTCGAGGGACGATCGCGGCGTGCGACACGAGCGAGAAGAGCGGGAAAAACTCCGACGGTTCCAAGCCGCCGTTCCGGGTATACAACCTAGGAAACACCAAACCGGTGACGGTGAGCGACTTCGTGTCGTCGCTCGAAAAGGCGCTCGGTAAGACCGCCAAGCGAAACTACGTCCCGATGCCGAAAACCGGCGACGTCCCGTTCACGCACGCCGACATTTCGGCGGCCAAGCGAGACTTGGGATACAATCCCACCGTCGGCCTGGACGAGGGCTTGCAAAACTTTGTGCGCTGGTACACGAAGTACTACGAAAACGGCGCGCACAGGGAGGACACGCATTACGTTCCGATGTGAACGCCGCGACATTCACGCGGGTTCATCAGTAGCATCACACCATTAATATAAAAAAAAGAGAAAGAGGGGGCATGGCGGAATCGAACCGCCGACCACTCCCACGTCAGTGAAGCCGATCGAGCGCTCGGCGCGAGCCGAGCTCGAGTCTCGAGTACGACGCGTCGTCGCGCGCACCCTAAGAGAGTATCATACCACTAGACCAATGCCCCTTGTGATTGATGATGGGACGAAATCGTCTACACTACGAAACGACACGAATAAATCGCCCGACGACACCCGCGACCTCCACCGCGTTCGTGTTACGGGTTGATGCGCGCGCGCGTCGTCGCGCGCGTCGCGCACGCCGCGCGTCATGGCGCGCCGCGCGTCGTCGCCGCGCGCGCGCGTCCCGCGCGTCGTCGCGCGCGCGCCCGCGC
>Ga0181605_10002751_pt1 | contig 15095 bp, 6 predicted proteins | sample 041ome_11_FD_148676 | JGI IMG/M metagenome (GOLD analysis project Ga0181605, IMG submission 148676) | Coastal salt marsh microbial communities from the Groves Creek Marsh, Skidaway Island, Georgia - 041411US metaG (spades assembly) | ecosystem: Environmental > Aquatic > Marine > Intertidal zone...
TTTCACCTAATTTAAAAAAAAAAGAAGAATATGATCTCACCCACCGTTCCTCGCTCGGTTTGCTTTCTGGCGCTTCCGCTGCTCATCGCGTCGATATATACGGCACCAGTCGCGGCTACGAACACGCCAGCTTCGCCGTGTTTTCAAGTGCTCGATGAATTATTGCAAGAAACACAGCAAGTTTCTGCGCAAAGCGGCGGTGTTCTTGGTCGTACCTCGTCCTTGTTTGGTAGCGCCGTGCAGTATGCGTTATCTGCCGGGGTGAATAACAGGGCGACATCGGAAGGTTCGACGAGTTTAGGCATCGGCTCGAGTTCTTCAGCGCGAGGTAGTTTTTCTTCTGGCGTTTTCGCTAACGCCGCGGCGGAAGGCTCGTCATCTTTTGGAGGTGGAAGTGATGCTATTGGAGTTATGTCTGCTGCGCTGGGAACGTACACGAGAGCATCGGGTGTTTCGAGCATGGCTGCGAATGTTGGGTCGGAAGCAACGAGCGACGCTTCTTTTGCTGCTAACTTGCTCACAAAAGCTACTGGTATTGCTTCTTCGAGCTTCGGTAAACAAACGGTGGCAAGTGGAGATTTTTCGAATGCATTTGGCGAGAGATCCGAAGCGCGAGGACGGTCCTCGATGGTTTCAGGTGAACGAAATCGCGCAAATGGGAGGGCTTCTGTTGCCGCAGGTTTGCTAAGTTTGAGCCAAGGAGCTGGAAGTTTTGCGCAAGGCCTTCTCGCACAATCGTACGGATCTGGAGGGTTCGCCAGTGGAATTTTGTCCCGAAGCTTTGGGGAAGGAAGTGGTGCGTCGGGGATATCCTCCTTCGCGGCGGGTTTATCCAGCTTTGCGAACGGATTGAACGTTCGCGCTAATCTTGGTATCGCCAATTTCGCATCGGGTGTTAATTCTCAAGCGTCTGGTCGTTTGGCGTCTGCGGCGTTCAACCTAAACACGACCGCTGGCGGGAGCGCGAGTGCGTCGTTCGGCAACGGTACTTCAACTAAAGCACAAACGAGCTTTGTCATCGGTCGAAACAATGTAATTGAAGTCAATGCCTCAAATTCTTTCGTGGGCGGTGAGAACTCGATCGCCTACGAAGCGAACAGCTTTGTTTTCGGTAAAAATGTCGTTTCGAGAGGTGAGAATAACGCTGTCTTTGGCGGTACAGTTTACGCGGAGAATTTCAAGTTATCTAAGGGCACGTATGGCGATATCGGAAAGATGGCTGATAGAATAAACGAACTGGTAAGAGTGGCCCATAGCCTTAATGAAAGAGTGACCGAGATAGAGCTGAAATACATCGGAAAGTAATGATTGCGACGTTAAGAAACGATTGGTAGTACGTAAAGTGTATTTTTTTGTATATTCCTTGATATTTTACACATTCTTCACGTGAATCACTAAAATTAGTAGCAGTATAATAGTATTAGCAACAGCATTCCTTACGGAGTGTATGGTTGCAATTCTCTATGGAGATGAAGACCAGCGCCAGGTCGGTACCCGTTAAAGATGCACAACACTGTGACGTTGTCGTTATATTCTAACCCATTCAACAGTTTTGGGGTGAGAAGGAAGCATTGCGGAGTCGTCGGTTTCGACGCCGATTCCACCATTTGTTTGAAAACTTTTCGTTCATTCTTTGGATCCATACCTTGGTTAATTTCGTCCACGACGCGGAATGGACATTTCGTCAGATTTTGGAGCGATATGAGGTAAAGCATAGTCGCGACTGCGCGCTCACCACCTGATTGTCTATTCTTATCGAGCGCATGTAGTGGTTCGTCTCTGCGGAACTTAACGTAAATATCCAGCGCGTACTCTGAAAACTCATTGGGATCTGCGGGTTCGCGGAGTCTGACTTCTCCGGCGATGCCAACTTGTTCGCAATTTTTCTCAAACGCCGTCGAAATTTTCTCCAGAACCTTCTCGAGCTGCGGCAACCACCTCCTCTTGAGTCCTTCAATGAGCTCTTTTCCAGCGTTTACTCTTGGTGCGAGTTCCGCAATTTTCTCATTCAAGTCTTTCTTTTCCGCTTTGTACTTGTTATATTGGAGCATGGCGGTTGGATTGTTGCACACGACAGCTCGCGCTTTACCTTCCCAATGCTCAACCTCCTTCTTCAGCTCGTCTTCGTCATCTGGCATACTCTTAAACTTCACCTTTAACTCTTCCGTGAGCGGCGCTTCATCGTTGGCAATTGCCAGTGCTTCTTTGCATTGTCGACCACATCGTGACTTTTTTTCAGCGATTTCTTCGTGCTTGTTGGATACTTTATCGCAGTCTTCTATGACTTGAGCTTCGATGTTCTTATAGTGCATCAAGCGTATCTTCGTGTCGGTGTACTTCAGCTCGGCCAAGTCCTGCTCCTTCCTCGACGCAAAGAGCGCGTCTAAAGCTGCAATATAGGTCTGCGCCTGTTGCGCGCGTTGCACCGCGAGAGTCGCAATAGATTTCTTCAACTGTTCACGAGACGACGAGAGGTTCATGTTTGCTTCTTGCAGTTTCAACGATTCCTGCAAACTTCTGATCTGCGCCTCGAGCTTTTGTCTATCCGTTCTCGGTTTGTTCAACCGCGCTTTTTCTTCTCTCCACGCTCTTTCGGCTTCCATCTCTTGCTTTTTGAGTGCGTTTGACTTTTTGACGATATCATCTTGTTCCTTTTGAAGTTCTTGGACTTGCGCCTTAGCCTCTGCCAAATCTCTCTTCACGTTCTCCATGTCCGCTCTATCGACTTGTGCGCCAAACAGATTGATATTGGGCACTCTCATTTCTTCCGTTTCAAACATACTCTTCCCGGTGTATCTCGATCTGACTTCGATGAAGACGTTTTTATTCGTGTACACTGAGCCGATGATCCCGAGCTTTGCGTTGAACATTTCTTGGCACTTTATGGCATCTAAGACATTGGCGTCTGCAATGGCAGCTCTATCTACGCGATTCAATGCAACCAAGGTCTTCATGACGCAGTTAGGTGCCGTAAACGTCAAATCTAACGTTCCCGAGACGCCATATTTTTTGTAGTCGTTCTTAAAGTTCACACCTGTCTCGTGCACGCTCGTGTCCGTTTGGTTGTTGCAATTCAAATGCCAGCGTTTCATTTTGAAGAGATTATTGATTGCGCCCATTAGTTCCTGGTCGTTATCGATGACATAGCTCGATAACACCGGAAGCCCGAGATGCTTTTGTAAAAATTTCTGGTTGTTCTGATTGTTGCACTCGATTTCGCACAAAACCGGTCCTTTGAGCTTCTTTTCCTTGTTCAATCTTCTCGCCAAACCGCGAACTTCCCTGTCGACTACCGTCATATCAATTCTCCCTCTGTGCGCTTGCGTCAAGGCTTTCAACTTCTTCCCGCGAACGCTATCCAAATCCGATTGGCGAAATTCTAAGTTTCTCACCTTTTGTTCTGCGGGCCGCAATCGCGAAGCCGCCTGGTCGACGAGAAGATCGAACGGAATTCGTTCGTTTCGGACGTTCTCGTATTTCTTCTTCAAGCTTTTCAACAAATCCACGTTCGTGTCGGCAACCGCTGGGATTTCGCTAAGTAGTTGCTCCCGATCCCTTATTTCGTTTTTAAGTCTCGCTGCACTTTTTTCCGCTTCCTTCTCTTTGCGGTTCGCTGAATTGAGCATGCCAACCTTATCGCCGTATGTCGTCCCCAAACCTCTCAATTTCGTGAGTGCGGCGCGCTCTTTAACCTGCGCCTCCATCGTCGCTTTCTTTTTCGCATTGTAATCCTTACCCATCTTGTGTTCCAAAGCTTGGAGTTCTTTTACCGGCTTGGCCGCGATTTCTCGCTCCGCGAGGCACGCTCTCAACGTTTCTTTTGACTCGGTGTACTCTGCTTTGATTTTGGTAAATTCTTCTTTTTTCTTTTCAAATGTGGTCCACGGAATCTTCTTTTTGTATTCGTCCGCTTTTGTTTGAAACTCCTGCTGTTTCTCCACTTTCTCCTTGTCCGCGGACAACGTGCTCAAACTTCGCGCGTTTTGCGCTAAGTTTTCTTCCAACCTCGTCAACCTGCGCTCATCGTTGCGAATGTTTTCTTTCTTCGCGATCAGATCTTCGTGCAACTCCCACAACTCTCCGTTATTCACCGTCTTTTCCGTCGTCGACAACTTGTCCATTTCCGACAAACCGGCGAAACTCGCCACTTTATCTTGCGGCAAAAAGTTCGTCAAGTTTTCCAATTCGACGTGGTGTTTACCCTTTACTAACTCGTCGACTTCGGCTGAGTTCGACGGTTGTCCGTTGATGTGCCACGCGGAACTCGTGCTCGCTTTTGTCCCGCCTTTTGCTTTCGTCAGCGTTCTTTTCACCACGTCCACCTCGTCGCCTTCGCCGGAGGTTCGTTTCAACGTAATCTCAATCGTCGCTTTCGTCTCGCCTCTTTTCACGAATTCACCGAGTTCTTTCGCTCGTCCCAACAAATCCGTTTTCCCGTTCAAACCTAACGCAATCGCACACACGAAACTCGACTTCCCGGTCCCGTTTGCACCAATCAGCACGTTCAAATCTGGACCAGGCGTCAACGAAACAGAGGAATACGTCATGAAGTTTGTTAAAACAACCTTTGTGATTGCCCCGGCGGCATATTCGGACAGCGGGTGCTTTTCACCCTGGCGTTGGTGTTTATTTTGAGTCGTCGTTGGATAGGAAGCGTTTCGTTTCTTCCCGCTTTTCGGAGTCGTCGTCGTTGTCGTCGGGTCCATGTTTTCCGAGTCTTGGATTGGATTCATCTACTCCTCTTCTTCTTCTTCTTCTTTTATGGAAAAGATGTCCGTAAACTATCGCTCGTTCGATCTATCGGCGAGGTGAACGATCGACCTTCCTCAAAAGAACGCTTTCTTCTTTACTCTCTCACCAGCCGCGCGTTTGCACAGCGCGTACACACGTGCGCGACAGACACAAACAGGTGTTTTTTTGCCACGAGTTTCTTCTTTTTGAAATTTGAATCGTAAAGCTTGCCCAGAATTTTCTTTTTAGGGTTTCAAAATGCCTGGAAAGGTGAAAAGTGCGCACAACAACATAAACAAACAAACACGATTTCTCACTGGTTTGACGAGACGACGCGAAGATAGAGAGCATAACAGCGGTATGACAATTCAATCGTGAACGTAACAGAAGATAGATAGAGAGAGAGAGAGAACGATAAGTAGAGACTGCATGTATACATATATACATACATGCAAACACACACACACACATATATAGAGAGAGAGAGGTGATACAAGAGGCTAAATTGGAGAGACCGCGGTGCGTGTGCGAAGAATGGCTTCGCCTTTAACAGCCGAGAAGAACGTACGACAGAAACTCAAAAAGATTAACGAAATCATCGACCGCGCGGATGAATTGTATCACCAAAACATTCGCTCGGGAGGTGCGCGGAATCTTAACATTCACGACGACGATGACGATAACAACAACAAATCTCGCGATGCCGATACTGCAAACAATAATCTCACCAAACTCCTTTCGCAGCGGATGAAAATGAAAGACGGGACGACAGGCGCGCCAATTTTTATCTTGGCCACGTGCGCTGTGGAGGGTCTGGACTCGTATACTGTGAGAGATGTGTTTGAACGGTTGATGCGGTATGGAGCGTGGCGCGTCAGGTTGGACGACCATGGGTCGTACCCGCGGGTGGCGAAAATGATATCGCCCGTGGCGCTTCTGTGCTCTGTTTACGCCCCACACATTTTGAAGCAAGCGGTCGTGGATAACGACGGCTATGATGAACAGCACGAAGATTCGGAAGGAAAGTCCGTCGTCACGATGCACACGACGCAGGAACATTACGACGAGAATGCTAAAGTCCATAAAAGTACTCTCCAAGACTTGAACAAGGTGCTGGAGATGTATGTTGACGCGGGCGCCAACGTGGACGAGACGTATCAAATTGATCCTAGCGTGCACAGTGGTATACACGCACCTTCAATCTCTTCCAGGGATGGATCGACAACTTCTTCGGCGTCGGGGTCTCCCAGGAAAGATACGGAAGACTCGACAGACATGATGGTGTCATCCTGCCAATACCAGCAATTGTATAAGTTTCCGTCATGCGCAATCCAATCAGGAACTATCGGAAACTGTCTCTTCTTTCTCTCGTTAGCAATTGCATTTGGCTCTGATGTTGAAGAGACGATTGCAGCTTTACTTATTTTAACTCAAAGAGGTACAAATAAGCAGTGCGATCTCAATGTAAAGTGCTACGTGCCGGATCGGCCGTTTGATTTCAAATACGACGAAACGAAATCGTTCCTAGCCCTCGAACGCAGATTGAGCCCGCGAATTCCCGCTGGAGATTATATTTCCAGTTTGCATGTGCTCACCATGTCCCTGGTCGAAAACGCCGCGTTTTCTGCGGAAATTCGCGATGGAATTGCGTTGTTCTGCCTGCATCTGATTGACCTCGGTAGTGTTATGGGCATAGATGTCGACGATAGGTGCTCATTTTACGCACAAAATGACTTGAGCAGATTTGAAATTAGCAGCAAGCGTTTGGCGTTCGATTTCATCGAGTCCGAAGAGGAACTTCCGAGAGGTTCGGCTGGAAACGCGTGCAACGCGTTGCAGCCGAATGGTTCGCCTTTGTTTTTCACAGGAATTGCTCTGTTAGAAGGTTGCGGTACTCCGGCTTTGCGGGTAGCGAAGAAACTTTTAGAGAGAGGAGCGAATCCGAACTGTTTCGGCGACTTTCCTATGATTGGTTCAAACACGCCTCTCGTCGCGTTGGCACTGTATTGTTCATTAAATCCTAGTGGTTGGGACGAACAGCTTTGCGTACACTACGTAGAGAAAACGTGGTGGACCCGTTACTACGAGGCACCACAGCCGATGCATCACATATCGAGGAGATCCTCGGCTATTGCAAGTAATAACAAGAATGGAAGCGATCTAACTGATGATGCAAGGAAGTATGCTCATAAAATTGGTACATATGACGATGATGGTGATTCGCGAGTGATAAGCACGAACGTGCGTGATCACCGTACCTCATACAAGGATACCAAACAAAGAGATCGCGACGACAAGGAGGAAGGAAAAGCACTTCATCATCAGCAGCAAAAATCTTCCCCGACGTCATCGCTCGACGGCACGAACGACGGATACGCGATCGAACCGATGATCTCGTTCGATTACGCGGCGAGCGCATTCGTTAATCGAGTGCAAGATTTATTTAGAGAACCAAAACGTGGCGAGCGCGCTGTGAAGCATTCCATGGAGCTTTTCAAACTTTTGCTTAATTACGGCGCGAATCCATCTACGGAATGGCTGCGAGTTCCGCGTGTACACATAGACGACATAGAGAAATGCGAACATCGAGTGTCCACCCTTCTCTCAATTGCCATTGAAGATACATTAAACTTTGTCGAGCACGGCAAGGATATGGTGGAGTTGCTCATAAAGAGGGGAGCGGATATAAATAAGTGTGGGCTTGGTCCCTTTCCTGTTTTTTGCACACCACTGTTTGCTGCATCCGCAGCATTACGATATGGTCATCCCGATGCGGATTGGATGTTTCAAACTATTATGACGAACAATCCGAACGCAAACGCCGTCGGATATTTCCCTGGTGGATCACAATCAACTGCCTTGATAGAATTAATTCGCTGCGCTGGCGAGTCAACGTCTAAAGTGCACAGAGAAAACGTCTTTTCTAAGATTGAAGGTCTCCTGAAAAGAGGTGCTGACGCAAATCAGTCATGCAAAGACTGCTTTGTGAACACAACACCAACGGCATACACCGATATCTTACAGTATCGAGCGGGTGAGACTCCGGATATCACGCCTCTCGATACTCCTCTTGATACTCCCACCAATTCCAGTAACAGAATAGATGATAGCAAAATAGATGGGGATGGAAGCACATCTGTAAAAGACATCAGCGAAGGTGGTTTCGGTGAAGCCAATGCAGAAGCATACACGGGAGAGATAAGCGATTACGAAAGTGACGAAGACTACGACGATGACGAGGGATACAGTTCAAATGGGTACACTCGTTTTTATGATTCATACCACGAAATGTACTATTACGTGAATGAAGCGACTGGCGCGTCTGATTGGATGAAGCCAGACGTTTTCGTCGACCCGAAAGAACGAAAAATCCGCCCCCCACCTCAACAAAATTGGGATGCTAACAATCTTCAAGAGCACGGGATGCCGCACATGGATGATTTGTCAGATGATTACGATGAAGATTCGTACGATCAAGGCTATAAATCGAAGGATTGGGTTCGTTGGTACGACGTTACGTGTGCGAGGTTCTACTACTTCAACGAAAAAACGTACGAAGTTCAGTGGGAAAAACCCGAGGAATTCAATGATTTAGATGTGGCCAAAGTGACAAAGTCTCCACTCGCAGCACGTGCTGTATCCGATGCAGATGTTGCCAGAAGTTTAAGGGAAAAGATGGATCTGGAAGCAAAAAGGAGGGAAAATGCGACAAAAATAGATGATAAAGCGGCCGAGGCAAAGGAAAAGAAAAGGTCTACAGAATTTGACGCATCGATGGAGGCGGAGTGCGTTTCACTGGACTCGTTGCGAGTTGATGACGGTAAATCTAACCACGCGAGGAAGAGTGACACAATCTCAACAGAGGAAGGGGACGGCAAGAAAGGGGTGGTGCGAACGTCTGTCTCCACGAATAAGTTCAAAACGGCATTTAATAAGCAACAAAGGAAAGAAATATCGTTCCCTACGAATATTTCAGAGCCTATATTGAGTGATACTGCGAATGTTCTTCCGAAAACGATCGATCGGACGGGAGAGTGTACGTTCTCTCCGTTATTTGTCGCTCTGGACTGTTTAGAAGGTGACGGTCATCAAGTTGCGGCGAGAATTATACTTCTCCTCCTAGATTTCGGTGCGGATATCGAATACGAGCAAGGGAGGAACCTGAGAAGTTGGTACGAGGGATCGTTAATCGCAATGGCAGTTCAGATTGCTATTTCATGCGGTAGTCCAATCGAATTGACTCATCTGTCGAGTGAGGAAGTCGGTGACGGTGACGTTGACGCTGCAGGTGACAGAAACGATGATATGGAAAAGTTCCGAGGACATCGCGTCAAAGAGAGACAACAAGAGCTCGACACTAGCAATGTCGATGATAATGGAGAATATCCACGCGTAAACATTCAACTCGAACAACACATTCCAACGTTGGAAACGATTTCTGCTGCCGAAATGCAAGAAGATGATGGAGTTGAAGATGAACTCTCGATGGATATTGCCAGAGTGGGTAAGTTGAGGCGTAAACAACTGGGAATGACGCAAGATACGCCTAGACACGACTCATATGATAGATTGAAGTCACATGTAGATGGTGTTGGAACTGTTCCTGACGCGAAAGTGGCGAGAACGACTGTAGTAGCTCAAACAGTGTACGAATCTTCAAAACTTCGTTACGACGTGGCGGACCAACACTTGGCGCAAGCCGAAATTGCGCGTGAACGCCTGCGTTTGAAGTACCCGGAGGATGAAAAGTACAAAGCCGCAGAGAAAAAACAGTCATTTTGGAAAACAATAGCGCAGGCGATAGGTTTTGAAGATTCAGATGAGGAAGACGGAGACGATGAAGATACGCTTTTGGTGAGCATGATATTTGACACCGTGTTCGGTTTCGACGATGGTTTCGAAAAACAGTTCATATTGAACACTTTTGAGGAAGAACATGCGCGAAAGAGCCTCGCGAGAATACACTATGGAATTGATGATCGCCGTTCATTGAAATCTTCCAGAACAAAGATGGAAAAGTTTCGAAAAAATCGATTCGAATCGGCAGCTAAAGTTGCAAAGGCACTCATTGCGCACTCTTCCGCGAGAGCTCTGAATATGCTCTGTCGCAATCCACTTCTAGATGAATATGGTACTGATTTGGTCCCGTTTGAGTTCACGCCTTTTTTTGCAGCCTGCTTTGGCGCAGCTACTGCAGAGAGCGACGAACAAGTCAAATTGGGCATAGAACTTGCTCGTGACATTCTCGCGAAAGGTGCAGACTGTACCATAATAGGCAGACATGCGAAAGATACACCGTCCGAAGTACAAGTGGCAGACTACGCCAAATCTATCGAAGCTCGGACTGCACCCTTTGTTTGGGCGTTAACAGCATCTGCGAGATGCCCCAAACCAGAATTTGGAGGCTTGAAACTTGTGAAGGACTGCTTAGCAAAAGGCGCTAACCCTTTACTGTGTGAATTAGAAAGTACGCGATATCCAGAAGGTCGGGGAATGACTATTTCAAATAATCCATCGAAACTGCTCAATTTATGGGACGACAAGAAATTCTTAGAAAATATGCCTCCCAAACAGAGGCGTGAAGCGGAGGCTTCCCGCATTGAACTCGGACGTTTGTTAGGCGAGGCATCGACGGTGAGAAGTGTATTCGTTAAATCAAACTCCGCGGCTAAGCAGAGCATGGATGCAATCATTGCAGACGCCAAGAAAGAGTGCTCTCTCAACGGGCGGTGGGGCATGAAAGGCGAAAAGAATCACGGCGTGACGAGAAAGAATGTGCACGATGAGGTAGAAGACGTTGCTATTATCGAACAGTCTGCTCGCAAAACCACGAAAGCGCTCATGCAAGCGCTTTCTCGAGATGATTTGACGAGCGAAGAAGTTGCAGCGGCAAGTGACGAAGAAAAGATTATGAAATTGAGCGAGGACTTATCAAAACTGAACGCATCTCTCAACATCGCGGCGAATCAGACCATATCTGCATCAATGACGATGCCGGGTATGTCTCGAGCAGTTAAAGAGCAACATAAGTTTGAAAGCGGACAAAATGATAAATTTTTTATGGGTGATATTATGAAACCAGTCTTGGGAGCTCCGAAACGATTCGCGCAAGTAGCGGTTCTAGCGAGAGAGTCTTCTCTTCGTAACAGGACGGGACAGAAGAATAACTCAAAAACCACACTGAAGGCACCCATGTTTTCCGCCATGTCTTCGTCCTTCGTAAAAAAGGATAGGCGGCTCTACTCTCCATCGCCATCTTTTCTCGGGAGTTTTAGACGCAAGAAGGACTCATCCGCAAAAGAGAAGAAGATGGTATCGTTTAAAGAATGAATGAGTTCCTACTAGGTAGTTTTACACAATTATTGTTCTTGTAATACACTGTATATTAAAACTTTGAAAAATTACATGGTATCGTACACACTGTTTCTATGGACGGGCTGATAATATTGTAAACTATTGCGCGTAGGCGATTCGAACGTGGAGAGTTCAGGCATCGAAGCGTTATTTTTTACCACCACGTACGCGCGCGTTTGTTTCTCTTTTCGGTTGCTACGATTATTCATTCTACCTAAGCGCGACTTTGTTTGCGTCCACACCTTTCGACAGGCGCGGATGTAGGAATCTAGTGATAACCGCTTTTTACCACCCGTGACGCTGGCGTTCGGAACGATGGTGATATTGTTATTTCCTCGCCGCCGCTTCGTTGTTATCTGGGTGGAGTTGTTTGCATCTACTCTCCCATCGTCTCCCTTCTTCTCCTCCGTTTGTCCTTTGCCTTTCCTTCTTTTCGGGCTGAACGAGAATAAATTCCAACGCGCATTCTTTTTTGCCTCTCTCATGTTGTGCTTATGTTTAATATCGTCGTCTAAGTCTTCGTCCTCCTCCTCACCGGCGGATATATCTCCTTCAGCGACGTCGTAGAAGCACGCGTCTTCCTTTTCGGTATTTGTGGGAGTTTTGTTTTTGCTGCTATTGCAGCTTCCTCTTCTATTCGCCCGCTCTAAGACGCCGTTGTCTGTCGACATCGCCGAGACGTCACTGTCCAGATTCGAAGTCCCCTCATTCACCATTCCGCTCAAACATGCTTCCGAGGCATACTTTCGTTTCAAAAGCGCATTACTCTCTCCCAACGGAACGAGTAAATCCGCGTACTCCTCAAGAATGAAGTTTGGCATGTGTTTATGAACCGTGAGAATAAAATCTTTACACGAACACGGTTTCGCCAATCTATCGTCGACGATGCCTTCAATTAACGCCGGTAATACCATGTGGAACTCAGTCGTAAACATCAAAATCGGAATTTTTTCGAAGTACTTTTGTTCAAAAGGCGGTGGTGGTGACGACTGATTCATCATTGAGTTTTCTTCCTCCTGCCGGAATTTTTCCATCGCTCGAATATACTTACACGCGGATAAACCATCGCAGTTCGGCATCTGAAAATCCATCACGATCATTGCCAATCTATCCGTTCCGTTACTCGTGATCTTTTCATCTCCGCCTCGTCGTTGTTGTTGTTCTAAATGACTGGCATTAACAGTAGTGTTCAAACTTTTATACGCTTCGATTGCTTCCAACCCGTCTCTGCACGCGATGACTTTCACCTCTCGGAAAAAGACTTTTGAAAATAATCGTGTTAAAATTTTCATATTGACTTCGTTATCGTCGCAAATGATAACCGCTAGCTTTGGTCTGTTCTCGCGTCGTTGGTTTTCGAAGTACTCGTCTTCTTGCTGGAAAAACATCCGTTCCTCTTCGGCGTACCACGAAGGAACCCGATGATGATGATGATGATGATGATGATGATGATGATGATGATGCCCCGACGAGGAAGAATGATAGTTGCTAATATCTGTTTCCATCTCGCACTGTTGTTGTTGTTGTTGTTGTTGTTGTTCGCGTATGATGCTCCTTTGCAACTCGGTTAAACCGTCGTCTCGTTCTTGGTCTTGAACCTCGTGACGAACGAAATCGCAACTTTTCCGCTTCATCCTTTTTTTATTATATATTCTTTCTTTTTCTGTCTCCTTCTGTGTGTGCGTATATAAACGCAAAAATTCTCTCTTCTCTTCGTTCTCGCGTTTGCGACCACGTTGTTGCTCGGCTTATGCTCAGAAGAAGAAGAAGAAGAAGAAGAAGAGAAAGAAGAGAAAGAAGAGAGTTTTATAATAAATGTATAAAATTCCACGTCGGAGTTATATTCTCTCCCGAAAAAGGAGGGGTGAAAAATTCGCAATTTCCCCGCGCGTAGAAAATAACTCTCAGATCTAAACTCGAGAAAATCTTCACAACCACCACCAGTGTGCTGCTATTCTCAACGCGCTCGCGTTCCTCTCTCTCTCTCTCTCTCTCTTTCTCTTTTTCGAGCGTTGTTATTGTTATCGTTGTGTTGGGTTTGGTCGTTACTAAGAGTGGGGAGTGAAGGAAGATTTGTGTTGTCGAAAATATTTTATTTTTTACGAAATAAGATCACATGAGAGCAACTTTTTAGGGGGATTTTGGGCACTTTTAAGAAGGGAAAAGGGGGGGAAATCCGGTCGTCGCGGCAAAATCCGAATCCGTCTTTGATATTTAGGGTTTTCGTCTCGATTTTTTTTGCCTTTTTTTCCCAGTTGCGTGATGAGAGTGAGTGACGTGGGTTCCCAATTCCAACGTTTTTCTCTCTCTCTCTCTCTCTCTCTCTCTCTCTGCTTCGAGAGAGAGATATCATCCAAAAATCCAACGACCTCTCTCTCGCACTCTTCATCGTTTCACGCGCTTATTTATATACACATACGCACATACACTTAAGAAGAAACGAGAGACAGAGAACAACATGACATCATCATCGTCGTTATCTTTCGCGCGCGCGATCGCTGCCCCCACAATCAAAACGCAAAAACAACAACTTCGTAAATCTGCCCTTTCCTCCTCCTCGTCCAAGAAGATCTCCTTCTCGACTTCAGCCTCGATCCCGATTCACATCGAGTACTGCGAAAAGTGAAACTACCTTCCCCGCGTTAAGATGCTCATCGACAAAGCAGACGCGGCGTACCCGGGTAAGTTTACTTTTACCATGAACGACGACGAGGTTTTGAAAAAAACCGTCCCGGAAGGACAAGGTTGGGCGATTGAAAACCAAGCCGAGAAACCGATTCCGAACGGAGAAAACGCCTTGTGGAGAAAAGGCGCGTTCGAGGTGTTGAGATTAGACACGATGGAGTTGATGTACTCCAAGAAAGAGACCGGTAACCACTTGGTGGATGGGAAACCGGGCGGAGCGTTGGATCAGTTCATCGAGACGAAGATGAAGGATGCTTAAGCTTTCTTTCTTTCTTTCTTTCGCCCGCTTGTCGCGCAGAGGAAGAGAAGACCGTAGGCGCATAACAACATCAAAGTATGCATATATTCAAAGGAACAAAACAAACAAAGTATGAGTAAACGGGATGAGAATGTGAACACATTCAAAGTGATGAACGCGTTCGTAAAAGATTACAGGACAGACAGACTTGTCCAGCGAACGCTGTTTTGATGGTACCATCCCTCGTTTACTCGAAACGTTGAAACGTGTTTAAAATATATGAAGTTAGCAACCGAAAGTCTTTTTTAATACTACGTGAGCGGCGATGATTATTAATGCGCGTTCGTTTGCGCGCGGCGTCATTACGTGTGAAATTATATATATATGATACAGCACAAAAACGTAAATTTAACAACAACAAGAATCGTCATCATCATCATCGTCTCGCTATCGCTTCTACACTCCCGTCATCTTCGTCAAAGAATTCTTGCTCAAACCGACGTCGGTTTTGATCCTCGTGATGAGCTCGTCCAATCCGTTAAATTTCATCTCAGGTCGCACGAAACCAAGGCATTCCACGGACATGGTCTCACCGTAAAATTGTTTCTTTCCGTTCTCGAACGCGAGTCCGTCCTCGTTTTTCTCCACGCAGTGCACTTCCACCGTCACTTCGTTTTCGTAATCTTTCTTGTCGACAAAGGAAGGACGTCGACCAACGTTTAAGACGGCAATTTTTTTATCCGAATCGTCGTCGCCTTCTAAATGACAATAGCCGAAGTACACACCGAGTGGGATATTTTCCACGTCGATGGTATCGTCGTTCATTTCCTTTTGCCAGTTCAGAGAGACTTCGGCGGGATCCAAATTCGCCGTCGGCAAACCCATCTCGGCGCTACCTCGACCGAATCCTCTCACGACTTTAGCTCGCATGAGAAGAGGTTTCTCTAATTTGTAGTTTTGCGTCAAGTATAACACTCTCGTGGCATCTAAATCGTCGTCGTCGTTTTCTGCGCTGCCGCTGCTTCTATCACTACCGCTACTATTTTTGCTACCGCCATCGCTCAAATCCAACGGTTTCCCTCTCTTC